>Ga0325403_1002229_pt1 | contig 16999 bp, 7 predicted proteins | sample PopdelMetagenome_19_FD_205665 | JGI IMG/M metagenome (GOLD analysis project Ga0325403, IMG submission 205665) | Populus deltoides microbial communities from Bellville, Georgia, United States - Xylem-PdKOR-R4 | ecosystem: Host-associated > Plants > Phyllosphere > Stem > Wood/Secondary xylem...
ATTTCCAATCATGTTGCCTTTAACCCAAATTTTAATTCATTCTTCATTTATTTCATTTTACTTGTTTTTCCATCATTATTATTATTATTTTTTCATCATCATTTATTTTATTTTTTTCAGTAAAAAAAATAATAATAATATTGATTGAAATAAAAATGGTAAAAAATTGGGTTATGACAAAGGGTAAAAAAACCCAGGCTCGTGGACCTATGGCCTAGCACGCTTGGGCCATTGTAATGAAAAGCCTAGCTGTGTAGGTGGGTCTACAAGCCCAAGTCTGCAGGTCCAGGCTTGTTTTTTTTTCCAACTTTTTAAAGGGGTGGATAACTTGTTGTCAACCCTTTTTTTTAGGAAAAAAGAAGGCAATGTAGACGACATGTCATCTACAAGCCCATATTTCTCCTACCACTACGTGGCTGAAAAATCAAGCAATATTATTTTTGCCAAAAAAACCCAATTGTTAATTCATTTCAACCCAAGAACACATCTCCAACATCCTTAAAACATTTACAAATCAATCCCTCAATTCATAATACCTAAAAAAGGTCTAAAATACTAAAATCAAACTGGGTTAGTTTTAACTTTCTCGGCTTAGATTTGTTTTTTCTGGTAACATTGAGGCTTTAAATGACTACCATCAATCCCCTCTCATCGCATGGGACTCGTTGGCATCAAGAAAAATCATTTTGATGGCTGAAAATGGCATGAATGATAATTTTCTCTCTCATCATTAGAATTCAGCGACTCCTCTCTCTCCTTTCTCTAACCAGAAACTGAAAATAATACAAATGAACTTTTATATCAAAAGTGCAAATTTAAAAATTGAAGGGACTAAATGGTATAAATTGTGTTATTTTTAAATATTGAGGACCTAAGTGTATTTGTTACAAAATCTTAGGCACATGCCACCCATGTAAGACACATTTTTCATTTTGGTCCCCTTTATTTTAATTTTACCTTTACTTAAGAAATCGAAAGCAATTGATATTTAATCATGATCTAATTGCTTAAAATAAGACTTTGAGAATCAAAATAAATTATTAAAAATAAACAGGAGGTCCACAATATTTTGTAAGTACGTGAACAAATACTTCTCATCTACAGTAAAAAAAACCCCACACTTTTTATATTTACTTATAATTATATATATAGTATCATGATGATGATTATATCACTTGAAAAAGCTTCATCACTCTATATCATGGAGGACCACTTTAGTTTTGTTTTTCCTTTTAATATATGTAGTTACTTGTTCATAATCAGTTCATGCATTATAATGATTATTCTCTAGCCTTAGTAAAGAGTAAGATTTCCAGGAAAAAAAAAAAAACATAAAGTGTTCTTATACCATTAGAGATTTAACTTCTTAGATAAGTGGATTTGTTTTAGATTTATTGTTCAAAGTTTATTTTAGTTAATTTTTATAGCAAAGATTTATAAAAATAAAAATTAAATTAAACCACTTTTCTCTGTTTTGAGAGAAATGAATGGAAAGAAGAGTAATATTAAAAAAATATAAATATAAATTAAACCACTTTTCTCTGTTTGAAAGCAAAAACTAGAATTAGAAAATAAAGGAAAGGAAAATAAATCCTTAACTTTCTTTTTTTATACACAAAATTTTGATTTTCCTTGTTTTATAAAAGAGAGAATTAAAGTAATACAAAAAAATGGACAGAATTTCGCTCATAAAATCCTCTAAAAAATTGTATTAATTCATTTTCCATCAATATATCTTAACAAACAAAACTTCATTTTCCCTCACTGTTCTTAAACCAAACAAAATAAATTTGATTCTCCTTATTTTAGCTTCTCTTCTATCCCCTTATTTTTCTTATTTGCCATGTAGATTATTAATTTATTTATTTCAAATGTAAATGATCTATTTAAAATATTAATTTGAAGAAAAAAATAAAATAAAAATAAATTTATTTCCCTCACTGTTGATGATTCTATGGCAATTGTTCCTTCGATAACAAGAAAATGAATGTTCTTGTTCGTTCTCCCAATAATACAAAGCTTGTGCTATCTGTACATGCTGTTCGAAGCTCAAACAGCAATAGCAATGACGGCTTTGAAGACTTTATCAAATCTATTGCTGAGCCAGATGAGATTATTGAGATGGAAAATGATAACAAAAAGAAGAAGAAATCTGTTTTGAAAGCCACACAAAAGAAAGGAAAGAGGTGCAAAAGCAAGAAGAAGAAGATTGTTTCTATTAAGCTGGTTGATATGTCAGTGTCAGACGATGGTATCAGGAACGGGAGCAGACAACTTGGTTTGGCCTAATCTCAAAAGGAAATGGTAGTGGAGCATTCTTCAGATCCTCCGATGATACGATCTCATCACAACAGCAGTAGAGATGAAGCGATTGAACGGTAGCAGACAACAAGGGGCGGGAATCTAGATATTGGTTTGCCGTTCCTTCTACTGGCTTATCAGGAGGGATTCTTTGCATCTGGAACTCTTCTAATTTTAGTGTTAATTCCTCTTTAGTGGGTATTGAAGGCATTTTTTTCAGTGTAATTTCAAATGTATGATCACGATAGTGTATGCCCCTACTATCAACTCCCAGAAACAAGAATTAAGGGACTATTTGGTGATTAAAAAACTGGTAATAAATCTGTCCCATCTCAATCTCTCTTTTTCTCCACTTCAACTTCCATTTCTTGATGCAGCAACACATCAACAGGCCATTCTTTTATTTCCAAGATTTGTCAAAGCCTTTCTCTGACATTGTTGAAAAACTTCTGGGAATTCCAACCGGTGATGTTTTGATAGTTGTCCATTAGAGAATAAGCATACTAACACAATATTTAACGTAGTTCAGCAAATCATTTATATCAACGGGAGAAGAGCTAATATTATTAGAGATAGATAGAGAAGAGGTTACAACACACATGGAAAAGAATGATCACTTTCTCTCTCAACTCTCATTGCTTACACACTGTTGCACAAGGCAGCAGGGCTGCTACTCTTGGGAACCACTTCTCTGTCTCTCTTCCTCTCTTCTCTTAACACTCTCTCTCACTCACTCATTTTGCTCTCTAACTTATGTCTCTATTTATAGGCATGAATGGTAAGATAACTTGACCATAAATTGTAACACTAATGGTGACAGTATATGAGTTGTATTATTTTGTCAATTATTGGTGTAACTTGTTTGACAATACACACCTACTATTGTAGCCTTTTCTAAATGATATCTTTTTTTTTCTAAAGTAGGCTGCAAATATTTTTTTCATGATTGTTGCACATATTGCGACAATCCTAACAAAATTGGTGTTTTAGAATCATGATATTTTCTTTGAGAAACTCAAAGAATTTCGACAGTGAGGGTCACTAGAAAAGGAGCGAGAGGCAATAGAGATAGCTTATATAATGTGTCCAGGGAAAATGGGCATGATGTTAAAACCTACCAAAAGGAGGGCAGCCAAGCATATACAAGGTTGAAGGTTCAAACGACGACCTATGATCAAAGCATAATCAACAGAGGACTAGAGAACCTCATGATTCTGTAAACCTTTCACAAATTTGTGCAAAGTATCAGGTAAATTATTAGCCTTTTCCAAGCTTGAGCAAAAGCAATTCTATAAATTTGAAGCTCGTGGAGGTAATAGAACATTTATTCTATAAAGAAGAAATCTCTAAATATACGAAGATGTTTCCCATTTAGCAACATGTTAGATACTTCCCATCTTTAAATATGGATTTTACACAAGTTTCATGAACCTTTTGCCAAGTCAACTATCTGATTATTCCACACTATATCAATAAAACAAGTCCCCCACAAGAGCTGGATAATAATTAGACAGCCAAGGACCAATAAGAGCAGATCGAATCACACCCAGGGAGGGAGCAATATTCCTTTTAATTTATCTAGTTATTTGTTCATAATTATTATTCTCTAGCCTTAGTAAAGAGTAAGATTTCCAAGAAAAAAAAAACATAAAGTGTTCTTATACCACTAGAGATTTGACTTCTTGGATAAGTGGATTTGTTTTAGATTTATTGTTCAAAGTTTCAATCTTAAATCATTTGAGTTAATTTTGATCGCAAAGATTTATAGCATGTAAGTTTTGAGAGAAATGAATGGAAAGAAGAGTAATATTATAAAAAAAAAAATTAAACCACATAATTTTCTTTGTTTGAAAGTTATAAAGAGAAAATAAAAGAATGGAAAATAAATCTTTAACTTTCTTTTTTTATACACAGAAGTTTGATTTTCCTTGTTTTATAAAAGAGAAAATTAAAGTAATACAAAATGGATAGAATTTCGCTGATAAAATCCTCTAAAAAATTATATTCATTCATTTTCCATCAATATATCTAAACAAACAAAATTTCATTTTGATCCCTCACTGTTCTTAAACCAAAAAAAAAAAAGATTTTCCTTATTTTATTAATTAATTCTTCTCTTCTATCCTTTATTTTTCATATTTGCCATGTAGATTATTAATTAATTTATTTTCAAGTCTAAATTGCAGCAACAACGAAGAAGTCCGAATCTGTCTTACAGCCCAGACATTGTTCAGTGTTCAGCCCATATCTCAAGTTCTAGAAGTCCAAATGACCTCAATATTTTTTTTTAGAAAGATGAGATAATTTCCTAGAACTTTCATGTGGACAATCTGTTCAAATTCTAACATTAGAAATGACGTTTTGTTCAGACAAGAAGACAAGGATTGTCACCAAGTCAAGATGTGGCCACCAAGTCAAGATGTGGCCACCCACTCAACAATTAGTCTTCAAATCAATAGTTTTAAATTTTGGCCTATAAATGAAGGTATTTGTCATGCATTTAGGCATCTTGGTTTTTAGATCGAGATTATGTTCTTGCTCTCTCTATTTATATTTTTTGTAATGCTTAAGTGTTGTTTTTATTAATCTCTTGTTTATGCCTTTCATTTCCTTTCCTTTACTTAGTTAACTTATATTTTATTTATGTTCTTATCTTGTTTATTTATGTTACTCTCTTTCATTATGTTTAGTTAAGTTTATTATGTCAAGGTGAAAAGGTTACACTAATGTTTAGTTATGTTTCATCTCAATCTCTCTTTTTCCCCTCTTCAACTTCCATTTCTTGATGCAGCAACACATCAACAGGCCATTCTTTTATTTCCAAGATTTGTCGAAGGCCTTTGTCTGACATTGTTGAAAAACTGGTGTTTTAGAATCATGATATTTTCTTTGAGAAGCTCAAAGACTTTCGACAGTGAGGGTCACTAGAAAAAGAGCGAGAGAGCCAATAGAGATGGCTTGTAGACTGTGTCTAGGGAAAATGGGCATGATGTTAAAACCTACCAAAAGCAGGGCAGCCATGCATATACAAGGTTGAAGGTTCAAACGACCTGTGATCAAAGCATAATCAACGGAGGGCTAGAGAACCTCATGATTCTGTAAACCTTCCACAAATTTGTGCAAAGTATCAGGTAAATTATTAGCCTTTCCCATGCTTGTGGAAAAGCAATTCTATAAATTTGAAGCTCGTGGAGGTAATAGAACATTTATTCTTAAAGAAGAAATCTCTAAATATACGAAGATGTTTCCCATTTAGCAACATGTTAGATACTTCCCATCTTTAAATATGGATATTACACAAGTTTCATCAACCTTTTGCCAAGCTAAATATCTGATTATTCCACACTATATCAATAAAACAAGTCCCCCACAAGAGCTGGCTAATAATTATTTTTTCTTCAATACCCTTTTCTATTCAAAAGGCACAATGAAACAAGGTTGTGCGTCTCGGTGACAAAAGTCTTCCACGCGTGTTGGGAAGTGTAGTAATAGTTGTTTTTCAAAGTGTTTTTTGCTCGAAAATATATCAAAATAATATTTTTATTATTATTTTTTAAAAATTATTTTTAAAATTAGCACATCAAAATGATCTAAAAACACTAAAAATAAATATTAATTTGAAGCAAATAAAAAATAAAAAAATTTTAAATTTTTTCAGAAACACAAAAACAACCCGCCCGAATCCTTGAAAAGTTTAGTGGTATGGAATGGGGAAGCAATGGTTGACTCTTTGCATATATGTTAGCATTATGAAAACTAAATAGGCCAGAAAATTAAATTTTTTCGAACAGCTTCTCAAAATGAGAACTAATTCTTAACTCTTGAGTTGTATAAAAAATCTACAGCCAAAAGTGAGAAAGATAAAAGGATAAATATATCAACACCTGAACCGTAATGAAATCAAGAATTAGAGTTTACAGCATTTGATAAGCTGCTCTTGGGCTGAATTTTCCAACTGCTGTGATGCATTTTGAAGCTATAATGACGACAACAATACAAAAAATATTGAAAATTTTATGAGTAAAAAAGATTACAGATGTGAATTTATGTTTCATTTAAGGTTTGCATGCAGGATTTTTATAAATAGGAAAAACAATACCCTATCACTACTAGAAAACATTTAAAGATCCGAAATTGAAATATAAATCCGAAAAAATAATAAAAAATCCAAAAAAACCTAGAATAAATAACAAGATTAGCACATACAAATAACTTCTAACCATGACATATTCATATATTCAACTCTGAGAAAGAAAGCTATATATATGTGATCCACATATATGATTACCTAGAAAATCAAGTAGAAAATACAGAAGGAATAAGAAACACACTATGATGCAATCGCCCCCGTACGTAGAGGTACAAATGTGATGAACTTGTAGAAACTAAAAGTCCTGTGATCTAATAAATAGGATAAATTTAAGCTGAAGAGAAAATCTAATCATATTAAATTAAGATAATGATTTAAAAAAGCAATACCAAAAAGATCCGATTTGGCTAAAACTTTTCCATATGATTCTACAACCAAATGTTCTATGGAAGCTACTTTGTCTTTCATTGGACCATTCAATCTCTAAAAATTAGATTTAAAAAATATTGTTTTGGTTAATTTAATTATTTTTCTAGTTTTATTTTGGATTTTGTGTTAATCTTTTTTATTTTTTTATTTTTTTATTTTTTTCTAGTTTCTAGCCTATTTAAAGGTCTTGAAAATATTTTTTAAAAAAAGAAACATTATTATATTTATTTATAGAATAAAATTGCAAATTTAAAGTTTACATAGCAACCATTTTTATATATTAAGAAAAAAAAAACATGTTTCTTTAAGAGTTTTTTTTACAGTGTGGTTGCGGGTGCTTTTCAAATAATTTTTCGTGCCGAAATGCATGTCAATGATTTTTTTATTTTAAAAAAATTATTTTTGATATCAGCACATCAAAACAATCCAAAACATACAAAACATATTAAATTTTAACCAAAAAAATTAATTTTTTAAAAAACAAGGTTTGCATCGCATTCCTAAACGGTGTCTATATTGATTTATTGCTGTTCTATCTTCCTCCTGCTTCATGATGCATCCCTGAGTTACACATTGATGGATAGTTCCTTTCACTTCCATCCTCTTTAAAAATCTGATAGAGAACAGTGATATTCTACTCTTCCTCTATTCTCTTTTAATTCTTCTTTATTTATCCCTCTCCTACAGGGATTTCTTTATCTCTGTACTTCTTTTTCTACCTCTGCTTCAATTCTGTCCTACATCAAAATGATTCTTTCGGCTCAAGAGTAAGATGTAAAGGAAGAGAAATTAAAAAAAATAATTATTAAAAACTTTGATTTTGGTGTTTATAGATTATATTGTAAAGAAGGAACTCAATAGCGGTGATTTTGACCTTCAATGAAAAAAAAATAGATTTGAATTTAGATAGTATTTTCTCAATTTGATTTTGAATTTTATAATAAAATGCTTTTTATTAGGATTATTACAATAAAAAGATTTTAAAAAACTAATCCAATTATGCCTTATAAGATTTGAGCTTTTGTGGTAATATTTTCAATAAATTTATATTAAAAAATATCTAAATCTAACATGCAAAGTTTTAAATAAAATAAAATAAAATTGCTCATGAATATTCAATGAGAATTTTTTTTATTTTTATGTTAATTTTTATATATTTTTCTGAAACTAATTGTTTTTTTATACTTCTGATCAAAATTATCATGACAATATTTTTTTTAATTATTGATATTTGATTCTCATATTATGCTAAGCTTTAATTTAAAAAAAAAATTCTAGGAAAAAAAACATGAATAAGAAAGGAGAGATTTGGTTAAACAAATAGTTTTTCTTAGTGATTGAAGTCATTTTAGTTCTTGCAAATTTTCATTTTAATTATGTTAAGTCTTTCTTTGAAAAATTATGCTATTTATAAAAATACATATTTTTGTAAAACAAAAATGAAATATATGGATAAGAAAATGAAATTTTAACTGAAAATATATTTTTTATCAATAATTTAATTGCTTAATTTCTAAAAAAAATATTTATTTTAATCACTGTAAAAATTTTAAAAAATAAATTTAAAAAAAATCATGTCGCAAAGCATACTTTTTGGTATCATAGAAAGCAGGTTGTCTACTTTATACATGTAAAACCAATATATAACATTTTGAATGTATGCTTGGGAACGAGATTTAAACTATGATTTTTTTTAATTTAAAAAAATATTATTTAAAATTAATTTTTTATGTAAAACTATCTGATAATATTAAAATAATTATTTAAAAATAAAAAAAATATTATATATTTTTAAATAAAAAATACTTTAAACCATAACCAATATCCTAAAAACACAATCACAGTTTCTACCCACTATTTGCCATATGTCTTCATGAACGCCGCCATCAAAACCACCGAACTATCAGGTTATGTCAACATCTCCTGTGGCATCCGGGGGGATACGTGGTCACTTCCATCTGTCACCACATCATCCTCACCGGGACAAAAAAATGGCGACTCCTACTAACAATAGAATTCAGCACTGCCCCATCACTATCAACAAGCCACCATATTTACTGCATCATTTAACCCACCGGAAGAGGCTTGAAAGTTTTAATAAGAAGCATTTCTAGCATTGGATTGCTTAAAGAATTAAAGATGAGGTCTCTGTTGCAGTGTTGTTTAGCTTAATATATTCATCCAGAATCCAAGATATTCGAAACCAATTGACCGTCACATCAGAAATTAATTCAATTCCTTTATGTATCTTGAATCTTGGTGCATTAATATTTACAATTGTGTTTGGTAGAAGTATCGATGGAAGTTGGCTACTGCCATGGAAAATGGTCTAAAAACCGCAAGATACAGGGGATCCGTGATCAATGAGCCAGTGGACCCTTGCATCAGGAAAAAAAAAAATTCTAGCTTCATAGTAGCTGGAAGAAACACGAGGATGGTACTGCAAAATGGGATGTAGAGGATTCCTAGGGAAACCAGGAAGTGCAGGAATTGGAGGCGTTCTGAGAGACCCATAGGATCGTTTCTTGTGCGTTTTCTCTTGCATGATTGAGGACATGGATTCAAATGACACTGAAGTTTGCCCCATTAAGATAGCATTAGAGATTAATTGGGTTGTGGAATCAGATTCGGTTAGCAGCCAGGCCATGGAGGATGCTGTATCTTTAATTCTATTTCCATTAATGGCAACTCTGAGAACAGTGGCCTTTCTTCACGTTTCGAGAGAGGGAAGTTATGGCATGTCATTAGCAAAGCAGAGCTTGATTTCATAGCTAGCTTGACTATTACCTGTCCTGTTTTTTTGCTTAATCTCTTTCCTCTGTTTCAGCCACTCACTTGATGGCTATTTTCTATAGCTTCCTTTTGAGTTAACGAACAAGGAAACAACAAATTAAAGAGATTACAACCAATCAATGAAGTCTAATGTAAGAATAACACTATTTTTGGCTAGTTGGTCTACTGCATAGTTAGCCCCTCTGTGTGAGTGAGCGTGTAAAAATTGTTTCCCTCAACTGTCTTCTTAACAATATATTGAAGCTCATAAAAGGTAAGTTTCCAGGATCTTAAGCTTGGGCTTTTTATATCGCCAGCAACTCTGCCTCACTCGAATCAATAAAGCCAGCAGTGCAGGAGAAATAACACATGAACCAGTCCTAGCTGGTCCTGGTTCCCCCATTGATGCTCACTTGCATGGCTTGTTGGAAAAGACTTATAGTTATTTTTATTAGCTTCAATATTACATTCTTTCGATTCAAAGCTCATAGGGCACGAGGGGCACACATACATTAAGAAGAAAAGGAAAGAAACTTGAAAACCAAACAAGATACTAATTACACAGTAATATGCATGATATTGATTACCGCTAAGGGCCTAACTAGCCAGCTAGCTATAAGGTTACATTTACAAACTACTAGTGCAGTGGAAAGGACTATTTTCGTATGAACAACGTGTACGTCAAACTCTTCAAAGACCATACAGGGGAAGATCCTCGACATCGACCCAAACATCTTGCCCCATCAAGATCATCACTTTCCGTTGAGCTCTAACCGTGTACCTCCTGACCATGTCATCTCTCTCCATGAAGAAGACAACCCTGTCTTCGGGAACAAGGCCTTTCTGCTCTACAAAGCGATGCCAAGAAGAGCGTAGAAGAACGGGTTTTGGGTATGCTCCAGTCAGACGGGTTGACAGGCAGAACGTCCATGCATTATCAGTAGCATCGACTGCTTCAAATTTCATCGTATGGGCTCCTTCAGGAAATGGAAAAGCCTCAAGGACATGGGTTGGAACTGAAAGAGTATATCCCATATGGGTTGGTTTTAGTTTCTTCGTGAAGAGATGTACTTGTTCCATTCTTTTTCAGGAGACACAAGAGTTTCTGTGAAGAGAGAAAGCTAGGGTACTGGGTGTTATATTAATAGACACTAGGAAACAAACTCAGAGAGAGAGAGAGAGAGAGAGAGAGAGATGCTACATGTAACTTAAAGAGATATTTGATCACAATGTGTGTTTAACCAATCATTGGAGTGTACGTAATTATTCCTAATAAATTTTGGGCTTTTAATTATCTTTATCACTAATCAGTCATTAATAAATATGTGTATGTGATTATTGCAGTTTTAAAATAGATGACAATTTAGAAACATTCCAAGTTTCCAACCCTCTTTTCACCCATTGATGCCCCCTTTTTTTTTTTTTTTGGTTTGTTTTCATCTCCTTCTCGACCGCGTAAACCAACAAGCTTTAGAAAAAGTTTGCAATGGTTTAATGGCCGGCCAATCCAACGAGTGCGGTGGTACAATATTTCAGTGGCCCACGACAATAAGCAATTCCCGGCTGAGCTGTATCAGAGTGTGTTCTTCGATAGGTCAGTTTTGTGAGCCATCAAATCTCCCATATAAGTTAAAAATAGAATGCTCTCCATGTGATTGACTTAATTTAGAAGTCATAAGGGTACCTATGGCTAGGGATCTATAGAGATAAAGTGAAGTAGGGATTAGGTGTTTTCGACCATTTATCTCCTCAAATTCCTATTTGTAATTGTGACATTTAATGAAAAAGAGGGTATGGATTGTTGATTTATGCGTCACTAGTTTATATCAATTATTTTTATTAAAATAATAATATTTTTTAAAAGGAGATATTCGACCCGACATAATTTGAATTTGATTTAATTAAATAAATAAATTCATTAATGTTTTATTGGTTAATTAAAAACTTAGTTTTCAAATCCCAAGTGAGGCTGGATTAAACAATTATGATTATAATGAAAGGGTTCACAGCCACATTAATGGCCATGATCTCACTTTCAGAATCGTATTAAAGGAACTTTTCTTTTATCCTTTGCTTTGAAAGTCTTGAAAACTATGATAAAATTTGAGCAAGACTTGGTCAGTTATTATATTTTAATTATTAGAAGCTTCATTACACTTCTAGCTTTTATACCGGGCACAAGGTGCGAGAAGTTTGAGAATGTATTTAAAATTATATTTTAAAAAAATTAAATTTATTTTTATTTAAAATTATTATTTTTTATTTTCTCATATTGTTTTAATATGTTAATATTAAAAATACATTTTTTTAAAAAATTATTATTTTAATATGTTTTCAAATTAAAAAAACTTTGAAAAAACTATAATCAAAACGTTAAACTCATCGTTATTTTCCTCCTTCGATCTAAACATCATTTCATTAAGGAATTTCCAGAGTGTAATTTCTAGGTTATTTACGTGAAAATATAATGTTAAGAATATTAAATTAAAAAAAAAAAACAGATGAAGACATTGTGTTGACTATGAGAAATCAAGCTAGTACTATCTCAATTAATACTATGTACATGTAAGAGTAATATGTAAGAGTAATGACAATTTAATTTCTAAATCTAGCTAGCTATAGTTTTCTTCACTTTACTAATTAATAATCTCGGATATCGTTTTATACTTGGTGTACGGTGTATTTTTGTATCTTTTTTATTTATTTATGTTTAAGTTGGTAGGATATTTCCAAGTTATATAAGCAAGAATAGAAATGGTTTATATTGTTTTTTAATGAGTTTTTTAAAAAATATTTGTAGCTATTGTAAAAAATATAATTAGATTTTTTTAATTTTTTTAATTTTTGTAACTATTGGGTCAAAGCTAATTTTAAAAGTTAAATCCAGTAAATTTGGTTAGATTTTATTAATTTTATACGAGTTAAATTTTATTTTACTCATTTTTAAGCTCTTAATTTTATTTTATACTTGGTATAATTTTGCGAGTCGTAATTTTTAAAATTTATATTTTTGTGTAAGTGTAAGTATTTAATTGCACACAAAAAATCAAAAACAAATCTGTATGCAATCACTTTTCAGTACACTCAAAGAATGTAACTAATTCTTTGATTGTTGTATTTTAGCTATATGTAGCCTTATGAAGACATGAATGTAGTGCTTCCTCTTAATAGAAAGGTCACATGTATCCTTGGGGTATGAAGATCTTGATTTGATTGGAAAAACCAAGTCTTCATAAAAACATAAAATAAAATAAAAACTAGAAGAATTAAATAGTATAATTATGAACATGAGTTAATTTTGAGAGGTATAACTTAATTGATCTGATCTTGAATTTACTCCTTAGAAGTTACTAGTTCGAACTTTATAAACTTCAGGGTCACTGGAGGCTTATATGATCGTTAATATCAAGACCCGTAAGATTAATCGAGGTACGCACAAGTTAGTCCGGACACCCATATTAATCAAAAAAAAATTATGAACATGAGTCATGAATACTAATTAAATTAAATTCACATTGATGTAAAAAAAATAAAAACATATATCTAGCCTCAAGATTTTAATTGTTTTAATCCTTGTAATAAAGTATCTAGACATCAATATCTCAAGCAATAGCTACTATCATAATGATGATTATATCACTCCAAACAACTTTGGCTCACATGGACAACTTTAGGTTTTTCCTTTTTGACTATCCTAATATATATAATATAGTTATTTGTTCATAATCAATCGATGTTAATGTATAGTGATTATTCCATAGATTTCGTAAGGATTAAGATTCCCAAAACAAAAAACATAAGATGTTCTTATATATACCATTAGAGATATAGCTTCAATTGATAAGTGGATTTGTATTATAGTTATTGCTCAAAGTTTCGAATATCTTAAATCATGCGATCGCAAAGACTTGTAGTTTGTATGTTTTGAGAAAAAGGAATGGAAATAAGAGTAATGTAAAAAAAAAAATTAAGTCCCTTTTATTTATTTTTGAAAGAAATAAAAATAAAAAATCAAAGGAAAAGGAGAGGAAAATAAATCTTCGAGTTTCTTTTTTTTTTTTTTTGTGAACACAAGTTTCATTGATTTCTGCCCAAAATCAGAGAAAATTGGAGTAAATAAAAAAATAATAATAGGATTTTTCTCATAATATCCTCTAAAAAATTGTATTCATTTATTTCTTTTCCATCAATAATACATCTAAACAAACAAATTAAGCTTCATTTTCCCTCACTTTTCTTTAACCAGACGAAAATCCTTAATTTCTTCTCCTTATTTTAGTTTCTCTTCTAACCATCTCTTACCATTTCTTATTTTCCATATAGATTATTAATTTATTTTTAATGTAAATTATCTATTTAAAATTTGATAAAAAGAAACTTGTTCTTCATACACCAAAGAAACTTATTTTCCACAATCATGCCCTCGTTGCAATAAAAAATAAAAGAAAAAAACTAAGGTTTAACAGACCATGATTTCTTTAATAATTAACTTTGCTGATTCGAAAAATAAATAAAAAAGACTAGTTAAAAGTTATTCATGCCATTAGACGTCACAAGCGTGGAAAAAACTTGAACGGTTGGTTTAGCGCCTGAAAATCTCGAGGAACCTGCCGACCGAGAAGTTTCCTCGATCGATCCTTCCACGACCAAGTCTATTTTATGTGGAACCCATAGAAGAAATTTGTGGCCATAATTTTTAGGTTTCTCAGTTAAGTAAAAACAGGGACCCCCAAGGGCCAGTAAAGGTAGCTAGCCGGGGAGAAACCCAGGGAATAAATATCCCATGCTAAAATTAATTATTTCTATCGGCTAGCTTGATGCCCAAGCAAGACATGACCGTTGATCTCACACAATTCTTATAACCGTTCGACATAAAGATAACGTTGTCAAATGTGTAGTTAGCAAATTAGCATAGCTTGGATTAGATGAGGTTGTTTTCATGCCAGTATCATAAGACCCCGGAGTTGTTGTTTTAGAGTTTTTTTTCATTATTTTAAATTCATGTTTTTAATTAGATTTGAGATATTTATTTAATTGGGGTTTTATTTGTTATAAATAGTTTTATATGTTACTGATATACAATTATTGATTCTGCAAGTCAATAATTGTTTTAGAGTTTTTTTCATTATTTTAAATTTGTGTTTTTTATTAGATTTGAGATATTTATTTAATTCGGGTTTTATTAGTTATAAATAGTTTTATATGTTATTGATATAGAATTATTGACTTGCAAAATCATCTAATTAAGAGCCGCGTTTGAAAACATGCGTCAACCCGTGTTTCTGTAAACCTTTAAATTTGTTTTTTCGGTTAAAAATTAATTTTTTATATATTTTGGATCATTTATATGCGCTAATCTCAAAAGTGATATTTAAAAAATAAAAAAAATATTATTTTGATGCATTTCAGATAAAAAGCACTTTAAAAAAATAATCGCAACCACACTTCCAAATAGACCCGAACTATGTAATTTAGACCTAATTTTAGAGTTTGTGAAACCTAAACTTTTTTTTTTCATTTTCATTATACTACATTAATTAAAATACATTAATGAAGCATAGAGTGACATGCACTATATATATATATATATATATATATATATATATATATATATATATATATTTCGAATTGCTATATGTTGCACATGAGGCATTAACATTTTAGTTTTGTACAATAGGGAAAGACAAGTTTTTTCATTCATGGAGACTGAATGCTAAAATTCTTGTATTTTTTCAAAATTTTATTCATACGTGGATTAGCAATAGTGACTATGTATATAATTTGCCTCTGCCAAAAAGTATGATCTGACCATATATGTTCTTGATTATGATATTTTGCAAAAGGTCGGTGAAAGATACCTGGTGTACTTTTAAAGCCTTTAATTAATTAGCTACCAATATTGTTGTGGTTGTTATTTTTAATGCTGGACATAATTAATTAATTAGGTTAAATATCAATTGAATGAATCAATTTTCAACTTTATATCCTACTCTATAGGTTCATCGAATCTCATAAAATGCTAATAACATAGTTTTAGAAGTTTATTCAGTTAGAATATGTCATGAATGAAAAAGTTAATTCAGGTTAACTTATTTAAAAAACAATCAATGAATTTGGACTTGGTTTTACTTGAGTAAACTCGGTCACAAGTTAACCCGGATATTTTATCAGGTCAATTCTTTACCTTATCTTTTCAACCTAGAATGATATAGGCTCCAGGTTAAACAAGACCTGAGTCGACCTACCATGATGATTCAGGTTTTATAATAGAGGCACTACAGTGAAAACTACTTAAAAGATTATAAATTAGGTTTGATATGAACATTGGAGCACCTTCCCTTTTTTTTTTTAATTTTATTTTTTTTCCTTTTGATTTTATCCTTTTAAGATCTCATTCTATAAGATAAAATTTTCAATTGAATTAGAAAGAAAATTTAGAGTAAGATGACCTAAATGTAAAACATGAAGAAAATTTATGGTCGGTCTCAAAAAATTTATAAATCTTATTTTGGTTTTAAAAAATTTTGTTTATTTTTTAATCTCTGAGTTAGAGAAAAAAGAGATAAACACATCAAATAACAATGAATAAGAGAGAAATTTGTCATTCAATCACAATTCGACCATAAAAAAAAATCCTTGTGTCAATGAATTTCTCTTCTCGAGAGAAATTCATTAAAGTTGGTCTTTCCTGCTTAACAAATCAAGGTAGATCAAGTTCAATTTTTGTTTTATGAATTAGATTATTATTCTTTTTCTAGTGATTTAAGAGTTGTTGGGTGGTTTATATAGATCTTATTGTAGTTTTGACATGTTTTAACCTGATATTTTTCTATTTTTTATCCTCTTTTTTTTGTTTTTTTTTGTTATTTGCCTTCTATTGGGTTAGCCCCCTATTTTGTTTTTCAATATCACTCCTATTGTTTTTTAATCTATAAATAGTATATCAAATTACAAATATTTTTTAATTTCACCCCTTATGATTTTATAATCTTTTAAATTTAGTTCTCATTCTTTTAATTGCTATTTGATTTATTTGGGATAATTTTTTAAATTGTATTTTTTTCAAATTTCATCATCCTTAGGTTTTTTCTATCAAATTGTATACTTTTTTTTTTGCTGTTTTTTCAAGGTTTTTTAATTAATATTTTTTTACAATTTCATTCTTCAAAATTAAATTGATTTAGAATTAAGTTTCTTGATTGAACATGAGTATATGATTTCACAAGTTACAACTTTTAGAAATTAAACTGGGTTTAAGAAGTTGGATCAAGTTTGCTTGTTTTTTTTTTAAGCAAATGTTTTCTTATTTTTATCCTTTTTTTTAGTTTCGCTTTGTTATTTTTTGTTATTTGTCTTTTATTGGGTTATTCCCGAGTTCATAACAAAGATCACCAGTTTTAAATGTTA
>Ga0325403_1002231_pt1 | contig 16998 bp, 9 predicted proteins | sample PopdelMetagenome_19_FD_205665 | JGI IMG/M metagenome (GOLD analysis project Ga0325403, IMG submission 205665) | Populus deltoides microbial communities from Bellville, Georgia, United States - Xylem-PdKOR-R4 | ecosystem: Host-associated > Plants > Phyllosphere > Stem > Wood/Secondary xylem...
AAACCAGATTAATTTCACCAGCTATGCTCTTGATAGGTCAAAAAGTTGGTTGCCCATGAGATATTAGGTGGATGCAAGGAACAGGCAAATTAACCGACCAATTTGACATCTACATTTACTTAATAATTTCTAGTACACTTCTCAAGTTTCTTAAGTACTTGCTCCATTTATAATTAAGACAGCCTGTGTAAATTTATTCTTCATTCTATCTTAATTAGAGCACAACATGTGGTTGACACTATAATGTTTTTGAATATTTTAATCAAAAAATATATATAAATATATAAGTATGTATGTATGTAAATTTATTTATTTATTTTTTAAATAAACCCAGCATTGTTTCTTAGGAAGGGGGGAAGCAATCAAGCTATTGTAGCATGTTCGAAGACCGGCACTGGGCTCTCTCTCTCTAACACTTTTTTTCATTGCCTTAGATCGCATTCTATTATATATTCTTTACGATTTGTGTACGTGTGAAGACAATGAGGTGCTTGAAGCCAAATGGGCTTTTGCTAGCAGCATAGTCTATGAAAATGGTGACATCCATTCTTAATTAGGGTAATATTTAATTTGATATTCCTTGTTCCATTCATAATAATTTTGCTAGTGAAGGTTAGTTTCTTGGGATGAAAAACACATAAACAAAAAAAAAAAAATGTGTTTGATTAGAAAAATAAAAATATTAATATAAAACAAATCTATTTATAGAACAACTTTAGAGTGAATTTTTGTTATTTCAAAATACAAAGAATAATGGAACATATCCCTTTTATTTCAATTGTTCAAATGATATCTTATTTTTACACAAAATTGCTAGTTTTTTTAATTTAACTTTTTTTTAAAAAATGTTATATTCTTCTAAATACATCAAATCATATACAATGTATGTCATTAAAATTATTTAGAAAAAAAAGACTTCATGTCAATTGATGTACAAACATGTTTAAAATATCCTAATGAAGAACAAAAACAATAATAATAAACATTGAAGTGTGTGTTGGGTGAGAAAGGAGGAAAAGGGCTTAACAAGCTTTGATAGATTTGAGGAGAGTGAGATGTAAAGAGAGATATGTGGTGCTTCTATGATTAGGCAATCTTTTGTCTAATCTAACATGTTGGTTCGAGTAGGTGCAGAAAGAAGGCTAGCTACATACAACTAATTAGGATAGTGATATGTATGCACAGAGATATATATTATACTGCTTTTATCAGCAAGCAATCTTCTTGTCCTAAGCTCGCTCCTAGTTTTACCTGGTAAGAACCAAGACAAGACCTCCTCTATCTATAGTGAAAGTGATTTGCATGCAATATATACTTAATTATCATGCTAGAAAGGGGACCCTACTACAGAGCTAGGCAAGAAATCCCGGAGTGGTGCTGTCCACTACCCATGTTATGTGCCCTAAAATGCTAAACATCATGCTCAGGAGCCTTCTAGCTCCTCTTGTTCAGTTGGGTCTTCAATGGTGTGCTTGAGTGGCATGGAGATACTGTATATATATATATATATCTCATGACTCCTTCATGAATCAGTGGTAGAACTTAAATCCATGACCAATATATATTATCATCGATTTAAATTCTAGAATAAATTTTATTTTGAATTACTTTTTATATAGATCTTGTTAAGTTCAACTAAGTCAAAACTAATGATTTAAAAAGAAAATAATATCATTTTGGATTAAAAAAATAAATCTAAGTTGATATCCCGACTTAAATACATGACGGATCAATTCCAAACTATTGATCATCTCTGCTTCTTTTTAATAGTTTTAAAAATTCCATCACTCTAAAATCTAATACCTATGTCATGACCTCAATTAATCTTTATGGAAAACACACACTAAATACATATAAACGTGAGACAATCAAGCGTTGTTACTTGTTGGATACGAAAGATATATAGTCCTTTGGAAACCCAAAAAAAAAAAAAAAAAAACTATGAATCAACCCTTCAATGGCGCGAAGGGGTTCTTGGGAGATCTTATATTGACACGAAATGTCACTAGCCATAGCTACAAACACCAGATGACAAGAAGACAACGTTGAGAAAAGCCATATCAAATCAACATGCCCTACAAAGAATGAAGTGCAAATGTAGGATTCATGGGAAAGACCTTTTTTTCTTTGTCAGGGAGTTGTCAAAATGACAAAATCACAATCTTAGGTGGTATGGTGCTTCCAGGGTTTGGGGGATCGATTGGCATCAAGTACTTGTAATTTCATTTAGAAAGTGGCCCGCATCTTCTGTTTTTTTTTTCTTTTTTTTTTATTGCGATGTAATTTCTTTTAAATCTAAAATTATTATCACTAACTTAATATCCAAAAATATTAAAAAAAAATAAAATTCAAGCCAAACTTAAAAAACCTGTTGAATCGATAATTCAAGACTTGATACTAGGATAACTTAATAAAAAAAAGTAAATAAACAAAAAATACTAAATTCTAAAAAAATAATTAAAAAACAAAATTTCTTAAAGTATTGTCTCAAATTAAATGTCAAAGATACAATCAATAAATTTAATTTAATATAAAACTATAATAGGGCCAACCATTTTTTTCATCGTAGAAAAGATATCAAGACGATGCAAATCTTGTAAACTTGGGTTAAACTCTCAAACCCGCAATCTATTAAATTCTTGATCCAAACTCAACCCAGGAGCTCAACATCTAAAAAATTAAATGTTGGAGGATGAAATCAATTAATTCAATTCAATTTAAAAACAATTCCTACAATTTAATTTTTTCAATATTATTCCTTATTAGAAAAGGCTTCAATCTTATCTCTAATTGCCATTAAATACTTAACAAAAACCTAATGAAGTCTCGATTCTTACTCTCTCTCTCTCTCTATCTTTTCTTTTTTCATTTCTCATGCTTTCTCTCTTCTTTCTTTCGGATTTCTATATATATCATAATGTCTCATAAAAATTCTTAACAATTAAAATACATAAAACATAAAAATTAGGTTCTTATTTAATTTGTAAATTTTTTTTATTATTCATTTAACATTTAAAACGTATACCATTTTTTTTTTGTCAAATATAAGATCGATCAGCATCAAAAAGTTTTAAACTATAAGGATAAGATCAGAATATCACTCAATCTATAGGAGAAAAAACATGATTTCATTTATTTTTTAAACCCAGCCTGAATTCTAGGGTTAATAAAATAATTTAACATATATATGTATAAAAATTTTGCACAAGCAAGCAATTTGTATGCTATTATTGAGAGATTCTGGTGGAGAGTTTGCTGTCCATGATTATTAAAAGAGTGTTTACTACTACAAGGAAGCAATTGGCCCAACATCCACATACAAACACACCTGTTGGCTGCTGATGAGTTGAGTGTTTTTGTGCCTCCTCGTGATCACTTTTTCCTTAATTTTTAATTTTATTTTTTTATTTACTCCACCGAAAAAATTAAAGGCTCCAATCCCAAACGATGAATGTGAGCAAAAAGTTTAGTCTTTGTTTGGACTTGCACAATAGTCCAAGCAGATGTCTACTGGGGTTTTAGGACACCCATTTGAAATTGGCCACGTACTGCACAAGATTTTGAGACCCAACATGAATCTTGTCAGAACTCACAAAACCCTTGATGATTTCCATGCAATTATCTATAATATTTTCGAGTTTTCTTTTTGATAAATGATTAGTGATTTTTATTCCTCATTGCATTCTTCCTTTAATTAGCTAAACAATGCATTTTAGGCTTTAGCTATATAAGTGATGTAGATATATGCCATTAGTTTGATGCATTAGAAGTTATTTCATGAATATGGTCTTTATAAAGAAAATTAACCACATAATAAGAACAATATCATGTAATTATCTAGTAATAATGCATAATTCTTATCCATTCACCAACTAATTATAAATCAACTCATGTTACAAATAAAAAAAATCATAAACTATTCACGAATAGATATGATGGCAATCATAATAAAAGTGATTATTTTTGTAGTTTAATTTGCTTTTTTAAATTCTTTTTAAATTGTTTTTTCTAGAAAAAAATCAAATTTATTTATTTGAGGTTTTTTTAATCATTTTGATGTGTTTCTATTAAAAATATATTTTTGATACATTATAAATTGAAAAGTTATTTTGCAAAAGTATCGTGCATCACATTACTAAATATACACTAAATTGGTCACATAAGATTTAAACTATGCATCTTTATCTATTTTAAACTCCTATGAATTTCGTGTAATAGTTTTTTTTTTTATAAAAAAACTAATATATGAAGTTTTATTCTTTCAATATTGTTGTGTTTAGTTAGTATTTTATTATAAAAAAGACAAAAACATGTTTGGTTGCATAGATAAAGGTTGAGATATATATAAAAATAAATCTATCTCTAAAATAATTTTATAATAAATTTATATAATTTCAAATACAGATAGGACAAAAAGACATGTTCCATCTATATCAACTATTTGTGATTTTTTATTTTAAAAAATAACCAAATGCTCTTAAAAGTAATTCCTAAAGTGGAATAAGGAATTATGATATGCAGAATGCATGAGTGTAAACGAATTTCCATATGATAATTTTTATGAAAACTTAAGCTGTTAATTATAATTAATATTAATTGTGCGTTGGGATCTTAATTAATTTGCAAAGCCATGTTACCAATTAATAATATCTTAAACAGTCAACTAAGGGTAAAATGATGCCGACCATGAGAAGAAAAATCAAGAGAACAATATGTGCTTTCCTCCTCTACCCTAAAAATAAAAATAAAATTATGACATGTGATAACAAATTAAGCACTCAACTCTCGATTGATTATGCAAATGTTTATTTGTTTGTCTGTGATCACGCATGAAAACCAAATTTATGAAGATAATTATTCTTAATGATTATATATTAATATAAGAGTTGTATATATATAATTGCGGGTTTATTTTTATTGTCGTAATTAGTTATATATATATATATTTTAAATTTCATATTAGGTAATACATAAAAATTTAAAATTCATTAACGATTCAACATACATAAATCCTTAGAAAACCAAGTTTTAACCACTTGAGCTAACCCTAATAGGTTTACTTACACCATTTTTTTAATATATAAAACCCAACAAAAAAGGCCAAAGAGATGCCAAATTATGAACTTAGGAAAAACATCACAAACTAATCCTTAATTAAATGAATTTTTTATATATAAATCTTCAACGTTGGCAAGTATATGAACCAATCACATTGCTTTATTTCTGAGGTTAATTTTCTGTAGTCATCAATACCATTATTTATTAATTTAAACAAAACCCTTAAAAATTAATTAAATAATTATTGCCATCTTTGGTAAACCTAGTGAAAGGGACTGAATCACACTTACCGAAATTTTTTAGCAGTTAAGTAATCCGTGTATTGAGGATGCTGTCTCACCCAATCATCTTTCTCTTCCATGTAATTATTTTTTTCTTAAAAGTGATTAATTAATTAACCTATCAGTGCGACTCTCTCTTCCACCAAAGGTTCTTTATGGCCAGTAAAGGGTTTTGTTTAATTTATTCCTTCAAAAAGGGGTTTAATTATTAAATAATTAGGAAGTTGGCTAGCTAGCAACTTGATTAAAATATGGTCAAGCAAAGTGGTTTCACTTAATTCTATTTATTAATTTATTTGGAAATTTTTAAGTAACCTTGTATGCTATGGTAACTACGAATACGCAAGCAGTTGACATTCATTAGTAAAATCAAAGTACAATATAATGAGTCACTAATTTTTAACTAAATTTTTATAAATTTAAAAAGGACGGGTACAGTAGACATACTTAATCTAAAGCATTTGAGTTTTATTTATAATTAAATCCAAGATAATATAGGATTATAAAATACGCCATACAGGTATGGATATGACGAACATGTCAGACTGAAGATGTTTGAGTTTATAAATTAATTAAACCCAAGATAATATGGATTTGATGAACGTGTTAGACTCAAAATAATTGAGTTTGACATTAATTATCCAAACCCAAAACAATATGAGTCTGACAAAAGTATAAGATCTAAAGTACTTGGATTAAAAAACTATCGGGTTCTAGAACTATATGTCGGACTCTAGATGATTTTCTAGATTAAAAATATTTTAGGCATGATAAATCATCATGCCTCTTTATCTAGAAAAATTATATGAATCATTCATATTGAGATAATGATTCCCCTACACTTATAGGTGTACAAAGAATCTCTTAAGAGACCCACCATACTTATTATCTTATTAATGATATATAATGGATATTTATCCCTCATTAATGTCACCGAAAGTAAATGACTTTTCAATTCTTTTTTTTTTTAATGACAAGGTTCAAGGAGTATACCCAGCCACGACCAAAACCTTGAACTGAGTTGATTTCAATAATTTTGTTTTTTTATATTTCTTTTTATTTATTAAAAAACCTCCTTTTTTAATAGACACTCTTACATTTTTTGTTATAATAATCAGGAAACTGCAACTTGGTGTGTGGTCTATATATATTGATGAACATGTATTCCTACGGTTATATGGGAATTAAAGGAGCCAGTGATGGCATGCTAACATGCCATGATCATGGTATACAAACACTTGCCATGGGGTCGTGATTCATATGCACCTATGTGATATATATATATATATATATATATATATTTTATTATCATCTAACGTTTGCATATGGTAATTAAATCATTTCCCCCACCTCATTAAAGATATGATCTTTGCATTAATTACAATTAGTACATTTATGAAAAATTTATTTTTTGAAACCTGATTTTGAACACTAAGTTAGAATTAGGAAAGAAACATACCTTATAATTAATCATATCCATCCCTTGAGGTTAATTACCTAGTGATCATCACTTGTTACCACAAAATGCAATATTCCAAGTAGTTTAGAAGACTAAAAGTAAAATGTGCCAAGGCTCCTTAAAGATTAATCCTTGTATTAAACGAAGTACTTAGGTTTCTGTCCAAATTGGAGTTAATATTAAACGCACCTAGCTAGCATGTAAACTCTCATTACATATATAGCCCTAATTAAACACACGTGTTAATTTCTCTTGTGATTAATTTTAATATCACATGCTAATCACTTGGTAAATACTACTAATCCTAACTTGATGGAAAAGTAACATAACCTAACAGAAGGACTGCTTATTACTCTTAAATATTTTCTTCAAGGGCAATATACTTTTAATAAAATGAATATATATAATTATTTACGCTTTGATCAATAGTTTAATAGCTATGGCATATTTTATATATTTTCTCTGCCTTTATCGACAAGGAGGATCAATTAATGAGGAATTGCGATGGAGGCTAGCCAGGTCCAAATGCCAAAGGAAGAGACGAGGAAGTGGCTTAGTTGTTATGGTTGCATAAACTATATATATATATAGGCATTGCCTTTCTACAGACTAAACCAACTTATCACCATATCCTTCAAACTAATCTGTTGTTCATATAAATTATTCAAACTTTATTTTAAGTTAATTATATTTTAGCGTTCCTTTTCCTCGGGCACTACAATGCCCAATTACCTGTGTGAATGATCACAGTTGTTTTTTAAAATATTTTTTTTATTTAGAAATATATTAAAATAATATATATTTTTTATTTTTACAAAATTATTTTTGATATTTGTACATCAAAATGATCTGAAAAAATATATAAAAAATTAAATTTAAACCTTTTTTTTAAATTTTGATGAAACACGATTTGAAACAATTTTTTTAAAAGAGGTTTAATTATATTCAATGTGCTCCATTATTTATATCATTACTACAATTTTTTTTTAAATAAAACATTAAAGTTGTTCACGGAGGAATATTTTTTTGGTATTTTTTAATTTTCTGATAATATAAATCAGTCAGACTTCTTTATGTATTTTCCCATATAAATGTATACTTATTACTTAGGAATAGCTAGCATGCTCAAGGCTTGTAAGAAAAGAGGAATAACATAAATCAACCACCCCCGTCAACATGGGACATGAGAAAATTTAAATGTATTAGCTAAACTGATCTTTGTTTAAAACTTAATTAATCTTAATCAAAACTTTTCACCTGCTTCCCTACACTAATTACAGTGTAAATTCTCTGTTAGAGAATAATATAAATCATATCCCGAGACCTTACCTAACAGCTTAAGCTTTTGGGTTGAGATGGTTTTTTGACATAGTGTCAGAGCCTTGATGACCAAATGGTCTCGAGTTCAAATCTCACCATCCCCATTTATTTGATAAAAATTAAGCACAAGGTAATGTAGGCCTGTGCAAGTTTCAAGCCCAAAGGCCTTTCACTTGAGGGGGTGTGTTAGAGAATAATATAAATCATATCCTGAGACCTCACCTAACAGCTTAAGTTATTGGGCAACTTAAGCTATTGAGTTGAGTTGGTTCTTTGATATTCTCAACACACAAAAACTCCCATCTTGGTGACTCATCCATTGTTTTAAAACCTTGATCATCAGATCTGGCTTCTCAAGTTAATCCAGAACACGAGGCTTGGATTGAAAAAAAAAGAAAAGAAAAAAACTCGCCTAATTAACCTATTGACTTTTTTTATTTATCTTTTGTCAAAACAATTTTGTTTTGTTTTTATTTTTAATTTTTTTTGGGATCAATCTTTCCAACTCGTGATCTAAACCTTGCCCTAAATTGATCCCATATCGAGTTTTAAAACTATGATTCATCATCCCAACATATCTCTTAGGTAACATTTGGTTACTGTCTTTGAACAAAAATATATTTAGTTGAAGAGACAAAGATAGAGACATAAAAATAAATTTGTCTCTAAATTTCTGTACTTTCAAAACAGGAGGTACAAATGATATATGTTTTTAAAGACAATATTTTTTATTTTTTATTCTTAAAATATCCTTGTAAAAAACTATTAATTTCAAAATTGTTCAATTAAGACATATAATGATAAAAATAATTATTATCATAATTTTTAAACACAACTTGGGAGTCAATTTAGGGTAAGACTCGGGTCACTGGTCGATGCTCGAGTCATGGGTTGGGTTGACCAAAGTTAACAAAAAAATAAAAGTGATTATTATCATAATTTAAAACCCGATTTGGGAGTCGACCCGGGGCAAGGCCTGGGTAACAAGTGGGGTTAACCATTGACCCTGGTCAACATAATAATAAAAATAGTTATTATCATAGTTTTAAAACCTGATTTAGAGGTCGACTCAAGGTAAGGTTCGAGTCATGTGTCAGGAGGGTTAATCTAGATTAACTCGGGTCATCATAAAATAAAAGTGATTATTATCAAAGTTTCAAAACTTGATTCAAAGGTAAACCAAAGGCAAGGCCTGAATCACGGATCAGGAAGATCAATTTGGGTTGACCTGAGTCAATATAATAATAAAAGTTGTTATTATCATATTTTAAAACCTGACTTGGAGGTTAACTAGGGCAAGACCCAGGTCACGAGTCGAGAGGGTTAGCACAGGTTGACCCGAGTCAACACATGGATAAAAATGATTATTATTATTATTATAGTTTTAAAACCTGACTTGAGAGTCAACTCGATGCAAGGTTCAAGTCACTGGCAGGGAGGGTCAATCCGATTGACAAAAAAATAAAATAAAAATAATCAAAGCAACCTTGTTTTAACCAATTTTTTTCTCAAAAAAGTCAATGATTTTTTTGCCCGGGTTTTATCCCGGGTTGTCTTTAGTTTTTGACTGGGTTAAGTCTAGTCAATCATTCATCTTTTTCTTAAACTCGAACTAGTTCAGGTCCCGGGTCCATCAATCAAGTCGGTCTTGATTTTATAATTATGGTTATTATAATATTATTAATTTCAATACTTAATATAAATTAAAATAAAAAAATATCTAATTATTTTTTAAGATATATAAGTTTAACAACAATATATATTAAGAATAAAATATTTTTTTTATATATATTTTTTTATCTACCATAACTAAACACATTAAAAAAATAATCATTTTATGAAATATATCTCCACAAAATACAATTATATCTCTGTCTCGTTTTTTTTTCTCCATCAATTCTGTCTATAACCATTAATCAAACACTTCCCTAAAAATAATAAAAGGCGGGCAAATCAGGAGAACTCCCTTCCCATTTAAAAAATACTAAAAAAAAACCTCTCTTTCTCTGTAGTAAAAGCATGAAGACAGAGAAAACACAAGTATAAGAGACCAAAGTGGTGATTTCCAATCTTTTTTTTTTTGTTGCAGAGAAGAGACTATGAATGTCACTTTAAAAACACAGAAAGAGAGAAAAAGATTTATAGAATATTATATAAATTAAAAAGAGTGAAAAAAAGGCTAAATTTGAAGAATTTTTCTAATATTTTTGACCTCCAAATGCACATGGCTTCTTGGTGTTAGTAGCTAGCTGCCTAGCTATAGTATTAGTATTATACCTTCTGTTCTCTCCACGTTTTGTTTTTGTTTTTTGCCTTTCACATGCCCTCCTTGCTCTCTCCCTCTCTCCCTCTCTCTGTTAGTAGCTAATTATCCATTGAAAAGAATTGACTCAGTAGTTAAAACCAGGATCCAGATTCCTCATCATTAGATCTACAGTGAAAAAGGTTTCCCCCCTTAAACTTTCATTTTCTTGTCTGCCCATGTTACTTTCTTGATCTTCTTTGCTTCTTGGTTGCATGAGCTTTGATTCAATCACCATTCACCAAGGTTAGTTGTTTCTTTGTGTTTCTTGAATTCAATGTTTTGGGTTTGATTGGAAGTGTTTCTTGAATTGTTTTGTTTGATGGATCCTTTGCTTTGTACGTGAAAGTTTTTTGGCAATGGCATGAGTTTGCGCTTCTTGTCCTTTAATGTTGTTTGAGGTGGAAAATGATGCAGCACAAGAAGTCCTTTATGTTCTTATAAATGAGAAAATGTAGACCAAATTCTTTTGCTTTGGCTAACTGATTTAACTCAAAGAATCCCCCTTTCTCTGTAAAAATTTTTGTTGCCATTTGGTCTTGTATAGGCTGTTCTGGCTTTTGTGTGTCAGCTTTTCAGTTCTACACTTTGTTTGGTTTCCTGGAAAGTGGTATTCTTCTCTCTTATTCCTTGCATAATTCAGAAAATTAAGCGATTATCAGAATTTGAAAAAATTCTGAATTGGGCCATACTATTTGCATTTTTTGAATTATTTTTTCTTTAATTTTAATGATTTTTTTTCTTTAATTTCAAGTTTGTTGTGATTGTCAAAGTGAAATAGCCTAAGTGCTGTTTCAAGTCTTGAATCAATTGGTTCAATATTTATCAGAGAATTTTGTTTAATAGATAAAACTACTATAGCCAATCAACTCTTCTTTTATTGTATAGCAATCCAATTTTGCTGTTATTTGTTGCTCTTGCTGCTGCTTCTGCTCCCTTATGTTCAAGATTTTGATGCATGATATGTTTGTAAATGTATATGTGATTCTCCATTTCTGAAGTGTAGGATTTGAGTTTTCTCCAGTAATTCATTTTTGCTCTGTTGGTTCCAATAGGAATTCACAATTTTCCCGTCAAAATAAAGTGCATCAGATTTCATGGTTTTGGATTTTCTACCACTGCCGTTTGAAGATTTTCTTATGCAAGTAAAGGGTTTAAGAAGGTTGAAGTTTTTCATTGTTTCTGGTGCGTAGAGTGGCGCGAGTATAGTGGTTCAGTAGCCTTTGAATGATGGACGCATAAATTTGATGTAATTAGTTTAATGGTCTGCGAAATGGAGAATGATCAAATGGAGGACATGGACATTGAAGCCCTCTCTTCAATGTGGCCTGAAGATATTGATAGTTCAAAGCCATATGTAGAGAAGCCGGTAGGGGATCAAGACATGTTAGAGGAGGTTACCATAGTTGAGGGGCCAACTATAGTTGATTTCCATCATCTTGTCGAGCTGACGAATTACACTGATAGGGGCTCTTCTCAGTTGGCACATCTTGTACAACACTGGGAGTATAAACAGGCAAATGCAGTCCGCCTTCTCAGAGAAGAGCTTGACATCTTAAACAAACAAAGAGAGGAAGTTGAGCTCAAGAAATTGGAGATATTGGAGTATTTTCGGTTTGAGGAAGAAAGATACAGTGGTGATAAACGACAGATTTCTATTTTGGATGAAATAATTGATATATATCAAGATATTCCTCGGAGGAAAAGTGATATCATTGTTCAAAGCAAGAGAGTAGACATAGATGCCGAATTCGACACTGTCGCATACTGGAAACAGCGAGTAGTGCATTTAGAGAAATTGTTGGAGGCCAGTGTACACAGAGAGGAGTTACTGACAGAGAAGTTACAAGAAAGCATACAGAACTTGGAAAAGCAATCCTCCCCAGTTGAAGAGTTGACACAGATTCTGAAAAGGGCTGATAATTTCTTACATTTTGTTCTTCAAAATGCTCCTGTTGTTATAGGCCATCAGGTATTATGAGTAAAGCAGACATAATCCTATTCTTTCTGCCTGCCTGCGCCCAATTTCTAGCTAAAAGGTCTGATTTGTTGATTATTTCTTTCAGGATAAAGATTTAAGATATCGCTTTATCTATAATCATTTTCCGCGTTTGCAAGAGGAGGTAAGAAATTGTGATCGAGGCAGGATTTCTTTTTCATTTTCGTTGTTCCTCTTCAAAGGATTGCTAGCTAGCTCGAGTCACTGAATTACCTATCTATAATTCTATGTTGTCCATTCCATTTTCAGGAAATTATAGGAAAAACAGATGTCGAAATTTTTTCAGGCGCAGGAGTTAAGGAATCTCAAGATTTCAAGAAAGAAGTTTTGGATAAAGGATTGCCTGCAAAGAGGGAAATCACATTTGAGACAGAATTATTTGGTTCAAAGACATTTTTGATCTATGTGGAACCTGTTTTTAGCAAGTCCGGGGAGACAATCGGTATAAACTATATGGGAATGGATGTAACTGATCAGGTAAATCATTCTTTTTCGTGGTTATTTAGAATCTTCTTGATCTTGCAAAAGAATAGACATTTATGTTCCTGGTTGCAAAACAGGTAAGGAAAAGAGAGAAAATGGCAAGGCTTCGAGAAGAGATAGCAGTACAGAAAGCTAAGGAAACAGAACTTAACAAAACAATCCATATAACAGGTTTGTTTTTTCGTCGACAATTTCTGTGGTGGTGACTTAAGAAGTTCAATCTGACTTTGTACCTCTGTACTTTTGCAGAGGAAACAATGCGTGCAAAACAAATGCTAGCAACCATGTCTCATGAAATAAGATCACCTCTCTCTGGAGTTGTTAGCATGGCTGAGATTCTTTCCACCACAAACCTTGATCGCGAGCAAAGACAACTATTGAATGTCATGATATCTTCAGGAGATTTGGTTCTTCAACTTATAAATGACATACTCGACCTTTCCAAGGTTGAATCAGGTGTTATGAAGTTGGAGGCTACGAAATTCCGACCACGAGAGGTAGTAAAACATGTGCTGCAGACTGCTGCGGCATCATTGCAAAAGATTCTGACCTTGGAAGGACGCGTAGCCGATGATGTTCCCATTGAGGTAAAAGTTTCATAACACAAAGTCGATAGAATAACTTTTAAGAAAAACTTTAGATGCAGCATTGCTCATGAATATTGTTTTTATATAAATTGAATCTGCAATATCAATATTTTTGTGCCATTTAGCTCTGTCTGAAGGTAACATCTGTTACGATTTTAAATTAAAATACTAATCATGCTTTAGTTTTAGGTCATTGGAGATGTTCTTAGGATCCGGCAAATCCTCACCAACTTGATAAGCAATGCAATCAAGTTTACTCATGAAGGGAAAGTAGGGATAAAACTTTATGTCGTATCGGATCCATGTTATGGAAAAGCTGAAAGAAAACATCAGAAGTCATCTGCAGATCAGTCAACCACAAATGAGCCAAAGGAAGGCAAGCCTACATCCTCGTCTCAAAGTAGCAGCGATCGAAAAAGTTTCCACAGTACAAAATACAGTGAAGGTCCATATCCTAATCATTTGCCTAGCAATGAACCTCAAACACCGGTTAAGAATGGAAACACAATGGACGGAGATAAAGGGGAGGAACCTGAAGTACCTGGAACAACAGTGTGGCTTTGCTGTGATGTTTATGACACCGGCATTGGAATCCCAGGTACATTATCAATATGCTTACCTCTATTCTAAAATCATCTGCCTAGTCGAAGAATTGAGTATTTTCTTTCCTTCTTTTTTCTGTTTATCAATACTCTAGCTGTCTATTACATTCCAAGTTAATTTCTATTGTAGAAGCACTCATTACATTTCTTTTTCATGTCAGATAATGCTTTACCTACTCTATTCAAAAAATACATGCAAGTTAGTGCGGATCATGCTCGAAAATATGGCGGGACAGGGCTAGGCCTTGCGATATGCAAACAGCTGGTGAGTTTTCTGACCACCCAAGCCATTTGTGATTTGTACTTTGTCTGTAATAAACTGAAATTTGTATTCTGAAACTTTGATACAAACATGCTTTGATAGCTTAAATTGATGGGAAACAGAACATCGTGTGAATACAGATTTTGAGACAGCCTTCTTACATTTCTATGCATTTGGATTAGGTTGAGCTGATGGGAGGCCGTCTCACTGTGTCTAGTAAAGTGAAATGTGGATCTACGTTTACGTTTGTGCTCCCGTATAAGGTATCATCAACCTGTGATTCTTCCGATGATCCTGATGATCTTTCAGAGATGGCTGATCATGATGCTCCACTAGAGGATGAAACTGCTGGCTTCTTTCAGTTCCAACCACGTACTTTGGGCTCTCTATTCTCTTCTAATGGATCCACCAGGACTCAAAAATTGTTGCCACATAGTATTGGTTTCAGTAATTCCCCTATACTCAATGGATTCTCTGAGGATTCTTGCTCATTCCCTTCTGGTAACGTTAGATTGAAAGAGACAACTTCTGTTGAGGATGCCTGTTCTATGGTTGAAGTTGCCGAGACATTATCTGAACCTGAAAGCTCATTTAGTCATAGTCCCGACCGTGACAACGAGAACGTAGTTTGTAGAAGAAAACAATGTCTAGATGAAACAAAGAGTAAAATCCCTAATGGTACTAAAAAGTGCAATAATCACAAAGAAGTGTCAGGTGACCCACCAGGGTCGTGTCAGGAACAAGAGAAATCTGCCACAAGTTCTCAGTGCACTTCCAGCAGCATTCCACAAGAACCAGAATCAAAACCAAAGCCTAAGATCCTTCTAGTAGAAGATAACAAGATCAACGTAATGGTGACGAAATCAATGATGAAGCAGTTAGGCCACACCATGGATGTCGTAAATAACGGAGTTGAAGCAGTGCGTGCAGTTCAGTCCTGTTCTTATGATCTCATTTTGATGGTAATTTCTAGATTCAAATAATTTCCACCACCTCCTTTTCTTTGTTCATGCTTCTTCTGATGAGTTTAGGTGTGAATGCAATTTCGATTAAGCTGAATACTTTGATTCTTAAGTTTCAGTAACCATGAATACAAATTTTGCAGGATGTCTGCATGCCTGTTATGAATGGTCTTCAAGCTACACAATTGATTCGTTCTTTCGAAGAAACTGGCAATTGGGATGCTGCTATTAAGGCTGGAATAGAGCCATGTGCACCATCTTCAGCTTCAGTACTAGATGGTCAGAGTTCAATTCATGATCATAAGCGGATTCCTATAATTGCAGTAAGCACTTCACTATCAATAACCCTTAAAATCTTGATACCCCATTTCCTCTCCTGATTCACTTGTAATCTTATTATCCTGAATATTATCAGCCACTTGTTAAATATTATTATCAATCAAAACACAGCAATGTGTCTTGGTTTCTATACTAGCCGATTTACGCCAGAACCACCGAAAGATGTCCTATTTTCTTCTGTCCGCGTACGCTAACAGATTCTGCTGGTGAATGTGCAGATGACAGCAAATGCATTATCAGAGAGTGCAGAGGAATGCTATGCAAATGGCATGGACTCATTTGTTTCAAAGCCCGTGACTTTTCAAAAAATAAAAGAGTGCTTGGAACAATATCTACCATGATTTCTGCTGTAAATTTGTGTACAAAAAATGCTAGGAAAGTTTTGTAACCAATGTAACATGTTCTTTGCAGCCATTAGTATATCTCAGTAGAAGTTGTATAGATCCATGTCATTACTTTTTCCCTTCTCCAAGATTATTTTAACATTTTTCCTCAAAGACTAGGTGATGATTTTAAAAGGAAGAAAAGAAAAGAAAACACGAGAGAATTTTATTATAATAGTTTGCTATTGTTGTCCAAATTTCAGTTACTATTTTATTCATTAAAACTTCATTACATTTATAGTAAAAACAAACAACCGCAAATCAGCAAATAAAATCTTAACCAACTAATTTGTTCCTGCATACTAGCTCAACATTTATTTGATGATAACAAAATAGAAAAAAATAGGACTCCAGAAGGAGTCTTCAACACTCCTTGCTTCAGGAATTAAAAATTCCAATTTTCTGTCTTAGGAATTCGAATTTGCTTGTTGGAAGTGCCTTGGTGAACATATCTGTTAATGGATCTTCAGTTTTACAGTGAGTTAACATAACCTCATCATTTTTCTACATCTCTTGTAAAAAAAATAGAGTTTCATATTAAAATATTTGGTTTTTCTATGAAACACTGGATTGTGAGAAGTTGTTATGGCTGCTTGATTACCCACTGAGATCTATGTAATTTCCTTCTAATCCATGTAAAAATCACATAGAATCTTCTTGAGCTATAATGCTTGATTCACTACTGCTGTTGTTACTATCATTTCAGCTTCTGCAGTAGATTATGCCACAATGTCCTCCTTCTTTGATGACTATGAGAACATTCCTAATCCTAGGCTGAAAGAAAAAACAGGACTCCCGGATTCCTGAAGCAGTCTTCAACACTAGGCAAATCTATGGGTTCTTGTTAAGTTAGGACTTGTAAGAAAAGGCAAGAAGTATATCACAAATATGAAGGTACAGAAGGTAATGGCAGATGCTCCTCAGTAATACAGTAACACAACTCAAAGAGAAAAACAGAAGG
>Ga0325403_1002233_pt1 | contig 16986 bp, 9 predicted proteins | sample PopdelMetagenome_19_FD_205665 | JGI IMG/M metagenome (GOLD analysis project Ga0325403, IMG submission 205665) | Populus deltoides microbial communities from Bellville, Georgia, United States - Xylem-PdKOR-R4 | ecosystem: Host-associated > Plants > Phyllosphere > Stem > Wood/Secondary xylem...
ATAGTTAAATAATCTGAACCTAAGATTTCCACATTAAAACATAATAATTGTATTATTATATGTATCCGAACTCCTAATTGCACAGGAAAATAAATTTCATATCTGCTAATTTTCAAAAGATGTCAGGCCAAAAAATCATCAAATTAATTCGTATTAATCTCACCTAACCTTTTTTCATACATGGATAGTTGGTGAAAATCCCTTTATTAATTATTATCGTTAATATTATCATATATATTTTGTTACTGTGAACAAGTAAGATATTGTGCGAAAAATTAAAAAAAAAAAACATTGGGGACTAGATTCAACAAGTTTTCCACCATCATTTTCAGTCATAGGCAGAGTTAGTGAGGAGTAAAACAAGTGAAAAAACAACCAAATTAACTTGGAGTTGAATAAATAAGCATCAGAAAATTCGTGGGAATTGTTTCTTATTCGCGAATACATTTCATGTGAATCATGGTTTCTTATTTTCCAGAAGAGATCACAGATTTTCTAAAGATTAACTGATGATTGAAGTAATTAATAAATAATTAACAAAGCAAGCATTCAATAATCCTCAAAAGCTACATAATATATAATTATTGAAATATATACATAGCAGATTTAGTAAATTGCTTTTAATTCACATGATATGATAAAAGAATATTCGTCTTAATTAATTACATCCAAGTAATTGATGTTTTTACCTATAATGCTCTCAATTGAACCTGTAGTGTTCCTAATTAACTCAACAAATGCCACAGATATGCAATGAATCAGGGTGTGGAATTATGGTTTTTTTTAACCAAATCCAAAGGAAAAAAGGAATAATAAATTAATTACATGCATTAAGTAATACTCATGTGATAAATAATCCTGATTTCTATATCCATGTATAATCCAAGTATTCATTTTAAATAATTTTTTATTTGATAAGAAGAGTGTTTTTAGTCAACTTTCGATTCACGTGAAACCAATTCTTTCTCGAACAATATTAAAAAAAAAATTAATTTTTTTTTTAAAAAATACAACTAGGAACAAGAAGGTTTTGTCGCAACAATTATATTAGGATTTTACGAATGTATTTACAATAATTTAATTTCCCAAACTAAGCCCGCCAAATTTTTAGTCGGCGAACCATTATTTCCAAGTGCCATCTTCCTACTGGTCCCGGCCACACTAAAGGTCAAAACTTTACCTTAAGCAGCCACAACCCACCAAGCCAAGACAAAAATAAATTGCCATACACGCGCTAGCAAACAAGCGTGGCGGATTTCACGAAACCATGTAATGAAAAAGGCAAGCGGTCCCCGCGTATTGACTTTTCACCATTCAGTCCAAAAATATTTCCTCTCCTTTTACATATTTTCTCAATTTGTTTCCGTTTCTCTCTGAACAACAAAGAAAGAAAGAAAGAAAGAAAGAAAGAAGAAATCCTTTTGTGCATGAAAGCAAGAAAGGAGGCTGCTTGCCCTAGAAAAAACCAGTGAGGGAAGAGAGAAGAGAGAAGAGAGAGTGTAAGTTACTCTTAGCTTCGTATCTTCAATTTATTTTTATGCGATCACATAGTATCTGTAGCTTTTGTGCTCTAGTTTTGCTGCGTTTCAAATAAAAACATTATTTTTAATGTTATTTCTCTTGAATCAGGACTCTTACAGCGTAAGCAAACATGTTTTTTTATGGCTTCTTGTGTTACTGTCAAGTAATATGCTTTTCTTGTCTCACTCACTATAATTGACGTTACATTGGTTTTGTCTTATTCCTATATTGATCCCAATAATAAAAAAAAAGAAAAGGAAGAAAGGATCTGATAATTTTATCTCTGTCGAAAGACCCTTTTCGTACCATCAAGTATTAAGAAAGGTACTCTTTTTTCTTTTTCTTTTTTATCGATTGTATTCAACAACTTTTTTACGTCACAAAAATTGAGGGAAAGGAAGGGAGGTCAACTGTTATTTTTTTATTTTTATGTTTCTTGTATGTGTGAAATAAAATATCAGAGTCAGGCTTGTTTTGTCTGATAGATTTTCAACTTGATGGCGCAAGGATAGTGTGTATATCAAGAAAATGCCCTTTTCATCTCATTATCTGACACGCGAAGGTTTTCTGAGAGAGAGAGAGAGAGAGAGAGAGAAGGGAGTCATCCATGAAACGTTGACAGAGAAATTGCTTTTTCTTGTTTTCTCTTATAAATAAGATTGTGAGTTTGGTTTTTAAGTCTAGCTCGGTGTGTGTGAAATCTTTTAAAGGTCAGAACTTGCTAAACAAGTGAGAGAGAGAGTCCAAGAATACCTCGTGAGAGGGATAGCTAGCTTTTCAATATCAAAAAAGCTGGCGCAGGAGTAACCAAGGGTCAAGCGCAGAGAGAGAGAGAGGGGGGGGCAGGGGGAGAGAGAGAGAGAGAGAGAGATTATATAAGAAATATATACATAAACAAAGTGAAAAGGGGCTACTTTGATTGGTTTTTGGGGTTTGATCAGTACTCACAGTGTTGATAGTCTTGGTGGTAGTTGTGGGGTTTCAGCGTTTGTGACAGATATGATTTTAGTACACAATAACAACACCATGCCTTAGTGTTGGTGCCATTGCTTAGACGCCGCCGCCGCCACTAACAACCCTCCTCTACCAAATCACCAGCCCTTTCTCTTTCTATTACATGTATAATGCCTGTATGAACTTTCTCTTGATTTGCTTTATGGTTGTCGGTTGTGATTTTTATTTCTTGCATGCTGTTGTGCTTGAAATTGAATAATGTATGACCCTTTTTTGTTTGTGGGGTTTTTTTTTTTTTTGCAGAAGAATAAGATGGATAGTCATGGTGACATGGGCCTACTCGGGGAACATTTTGATCATAGTTTGGTAGGGAGGATGAGGGAGGATGGTTATGAGAGCAGGTCTGGAAGTGATAACATTGAAGGTGCATCTGGGGAAGATCAGGATGCTGGAGATTATCAAAGGCCTAGGAAGAAGTACAATAGACACACTGCTAATCAAATACAAGAGCTTGAATCGTATGATTCTTCTTTTGGCTATTTTGTTTATGTCAAGGGATTTATGTATTCGTGCCACTAGTCTTTGTTTGAAGGATTCTTTTTTATCTAAAAGATACTTGTTTCTGTTTGTGATGTCAATAGTTTCTTTAAGGAATGTCCTCATCCTGATGAAAAACAAAGATCAGAGCTTAGCAGGAGGCTTGGCTTGGAAAGCAAGCAAATCAAGTTTTGGTTTCAAAATAGGAGAACTCAAATGAAGGTAAATTGATAAACTTTTGCGTACCCTTTTGATTCTTTTCATTATCCCTTGTGAAGATTTTGATTTTGGTCATTTTATACTCCAGACCCAGTTGGAACGGCATGAGAATGCAATCCTCAGGCAAGAAAATGATAAACTCCGAGCTGAGAATGAGTTGTTGAAACAAAACATGAGTGATCCAATTTGCAACAATTGTGGTGGTCCTGTGGTGCCTGTTCCAGTGTCTTATGAGCAGCAGCAGTTAAGAATTGAAAATGCTCGATTGAAGGATGAATTAGGCCGTGTTTGTGCCCTAGCCAATAAGTTTTTAGGCAGACCTCTCACATCCTCGGCCAGTCCTGTCCCTCCCTTTGGCTCAAACACCAAGTTCGACCTTGCAGTTGGGAGAAATGGTTATGGCAATTTAGGCCATACAGACAACACGTTGCCAATGGGGCTTGACAATAATGGAGGGGTTATGATGCCTCTGACGAAACCAATAGGCAATGCTGTTGGCAATGAAGTACCATTTGATAGATCAATGTTTGTAGATCTTGCACTGGCTGCAATGGATGAATTGATTAAGATTGCTCAGGTTGAAAGTCCCATTTGGATCAAAAGCTTGGATGGAGGGAAGGAAGTCCTGAACCATGAAGAGTATATGAGGACTTTTCCTCCTTGTATTGGCATGAAACCCAGCAATTTTGTTATTGAGGCAACTCGGGAGAGTGGTGTGGTACTCGCCAACAGCTTGGATCTGGTTGAGACATTGATGGACGTGGTATGCTATCTAAATCTTAATGCTGCTATGAAGTTTTTAATGATTTCTCTTAAGCATAAGCGTGCTATTGGGATTTGATTTCTGTATGTCATTTTTTTGTGTATTTTTATGTCGATGTAATTATCAATTTTGGAGCACTTTATCGAGATTAGAATACTTTGGTGAGCTTGTGTTCATTTTTTTGTTTATAATCTCGCATTTCACCATTTTATCACCTGTCGAATTCCCTTGTATGATAGAATGGCGTTGAGAAAGCTGCAAAAGTAATCTTAATTTCTTCAGCTATTCAATCTAGAAATGGCGCAATGCTTCTAGTTTTGTACTTGAACAGTTGGTTAACTTCTTTTCCATATACAGAATGGATGGGTGGAAATGTTTCCCAGCTTGATTGCTAGAGCTGCGACCATTGATATCGTATCAAGTGGCATGGGCGGAACAAAAAGTGGAGCTTTGCAAATGGTATGCCATTATCCTATATGTCTTATAGTCTTTTGCAGTGAAGCAGGAATTTATGAATGTTTCTTTTCCAGATACATGCTGAATTTCAAGTGATTTCTCCTTTTGTCCCTGTGCGTCAAGTGAAGTTCCTTCGGTTATGCAAGCAACTAGCAGAGGGTGTGTGGGCTGTGGCTGATGTTTCTGTTGATGGAAACCAGGAAAATCTAAATGCACAAACCCCTGTAACCTGCAGAAGGCTTCCTTCTGGCTGCATAATACAAGATATCAACAATGGTTGCTGCAAGGTAATGATTTGCATAGATTCTTCATTTGTGCTGCTTATACTTGTGATCACTCATAGCTTTTTCATCCTTGGAGGTGCCTTACTAGGATTTTGCAATAACTGCAACTTCGTATTCAGTTGGCACTACATTAATTTGAATTATGTGCAATTACACAACTAGTCTTTTGTGCATCCCCAAATTAAATTTATTATGGTTGTGCTCCCAAGTTTTGCTCTCTCCTCTCTTAATGAAATATATTAGCGGTTTACTTGAAAACTTCGAGCTTTGATTATTATTTAACTAAAATAAGATTCTTCTATGATTTAATTAATCTAGACTCTTCAATTCTAAAGCAAGAATAGCTTATTTTATGTGCTTAATTGTCTGCTGCTACTTTCGAAGATCACGAAATCAAGGGCACTAGCATTTGACAAGCGCACGCACGCACACAAATTTATTTGATTCCTCAGTCTTGAATGTAGTGCAGTGCATTCACAATTTTCCTATCCAGGTAAAGCCTTGTAGTTTTCAATCTTTGCTGCACACCTCACGCATTTGATGTTTCTATTCTTATCTCCTGTTCTTCTGCTGATAGTTTTTTTTTTCCCTGTCCTCGAGGTGATATGACCTAGATCTAATTATTATATTTTAACCTTCTATTTCCAAGTAATGATCCTGCCATGATTGTATTATAATAAAATCACCTTTCTATCCAATTTAAAATTCTCATGAGATCTTCTTTTCAAGTTCTAAGAAAGGATTCCATCTTATATTATTTGGAGTGCTCAACACTATGCCTTGATTTTTGACTTCTGCTTGTCCTTTCAGACTTGTTTAAAATGTAGTGTGGGACTCTGATATTTTTTACCGTGTTAGCTTGTTCTACCCTTTGGTTGCATGTCTATTTTTCTATGTACTCCCCTCTTCTTTTAATCCAAGAAATAAGTTTTTAGCATCACAAGAACTTTCACTTAAGGATGACTCGGCAGCACTAGAATTTCGCAGGCTTCATGGTTTGCTAATGTTTAATAATAAAAACAAGTGAAACTTTTTAAAACATGTTCTCAGAAAAATCTTTGTGGAATTGTTCCTATTTGAGGTGAATGGAACCCTGTGAAGCCAAGTTTGATTGCTTGGTAGATAGAGGTGTACTGTTGATAAATGCTAGGATGATGCGGTTGCATGTGTTCTAGAATGCTGACTGATAGTAAAATGCAGGTTACATGGGTGGAACATTCTGAATATGATGAGAGTGCAGTCCATCGACTCTACCGACACATACTAAATTCTGGCATGGGCTTTGGTGCACAGAGGTGGATTGCCGCCCTTCAACGGCACTACGAGTGCATGGCAATGCTCTCGTCCCCTACCATTTTGGGTGAAGATCAGACAGGTCCAGGAATGCCACTTGACCCTTCCTTCACTTGTTTATTTTCTCCAAAGATATTGTATGTGTCGTTTTCTGAGTTGTTACTATCATGCTACAGTGATAAATCTGGGAGGTAAGAAAAGCATGTTGAAGTTGGCACGACGAATGGTGGATAGCTTCTGTTCCGGGGTCTGTGCTTCTACTTTGCATAACTGGGGCAACCTTGTGGTTGAAAGTGTGAGTGAAGATGTGAGGATTTTGACCCGAAAGATTATCAATGAACCTGGTGAGCCAGATGGTATTGTGCTGAGTGTTTCAACTTCTGTTTGGCTGCCGGTTTCACAACAAAGGTTATTTGACTTTTTGAGGGATGAACAATCAAGGAGCCAATGGGACATTTTATCCAATGGTGGAATATTGCAGGAGATGGTCCAAATCCCCAAGGGCCAGGGACATTGGAACACTGTTTGTGTCTTGCGTTCAACTGTGAGTGGCCATAAATCAACTTCCAATTTCCAGGTTTCTTTTGTTCTTATCAAGAGTTTAACTATATATTTTCTGCTTTCTGAGACCTTGCAGGCTGTTGATGCTAACGCGAGTGACAACATGTTGATATTACAAGAAACCTGGAATGATGTCTCGGGTTCGTTAGTAGTGTACGCACCAGTCGACGTCCAATCAGTGAGTGTAGTGATGAATGGTGGAGACTCTACCTATGTGGCTCTCTTGCCATCAGGATTTGTGATTCTACCAGGCAATTCGTTCAGCAATGGTGAGCCAAACAACTGCAATGGGAATCCAGCTAAGAGAGACTGTGATGGCAACAGTGGAGGCGGATCTTTTTTGACTGTTGGATTCCAAATTTTGGCGAGCACCCTTCCTTCAGCCAAACTCACAGTCGAGTCGGTCAAGACAGTTCACAATCTCATCTCCTGCACCATGCAGAGGATCAAAACAGCCTTCAACTAATGGTTGCTTCTTAACTTAGTAAATCTCTTTTCTCTTGGTTTTTCGACACACAAGAATACATGGTATCAACAAGGTATAATAGGTAGAATGGAAGTGAAATAGAGGCAGCTTGAGGTGAGAACTTTGCACAAGTGGGGTTTCGAGTCAAGAACGAACCGCAGTTTGCTGGGTGGAAACTGGGTAGGATGACTGTGGATGTTACTACTACTGTCCTCGCCAAGCTAGTTTTAACTTGGCAACAGGCAGTGGCCTTGTGGTTCGGGTATTGACTCTCATTGGGTCTTAGCAAATGTTTTAGTTTAGTCGTCCTATTTCGTCGAAGACAAGATAGACTGCTAGCTCTTGACTTTTTTGTGTTATGGAAACTGTTCAAAATCTAAGGCAATCTGCTATTTTAACTTATATTTTGCTTCAAGATTTTTCTCTAAGATGGGACAGAATTCTTGCTTAGACACCTTATCTTACTCTCGTGTTTCGTGTACCCTTTGCGGTGCCGGATTCTTCTCACATGTGACGTGAGTTTCCACACATGCTTGTAATCTTGTAATTAAACACATAAAATTACAAGCATATGCATCTGCAACCTGCATGCTTGTCTAAGTGAACATTTTGGGACTTGTTCAGTTAATTATCAAACATGTCTAGCAAGCTTTTCAAGAAAAACAATCGAAGTCAAAGTTCACAGTAAAATTACTGGAGTTCATCGGTGCTGGCGTGAGGTTTGTCCTGGCATAATAAGAAGGTACGTACCCTGGAAGAAAAACAATAGTGAAACATTGCAGCTTCTAATTTGGATGATTGCATTGGTTGTTGGCATATCTATGTTTTTTTTAATGAGATATATTTTGAAAAACAGTTTCTATCACACTTCCAAACATCAAGTTTTAAACCAGTTATGGAGAGATCTGATAACTATAGCTATTACTATTATTCTTAGTCCTTCAACTCTATTAACCAGGTTAAATTAAATTAAATTAAATTAATTTTATGAGAAATGGGAATAATTATGGAGAGGTGGCAACATATCTAGGTGATCACCTTAATGAGAATAAATTAGTGGATTATTATTATTTGGGGCGTTACAAGGGGCTCAAAGCTCGAAAACAAAGGAGAACTAAGCTAGACAAATCCACGGATGAATGAATAATCTAAGATTATGCTCAAATTAATAGATTGTGTTTGCTTAATTTATGCTAAAATCACATAAGATTATGCTCAAATTAATAGATTGTGTTCGCTTAATTTATATTCTTAAAATAGAAAATACAGTAAACAAATTAACTCTGTTTTCACACACTAATCGAACGCTATATTCTAAAAAACAGGGATAAATGGAACGTAGGAAGTATAAAAACTAAAAGGCCAAGAGAATCATTGAAGAAAACAGTCCACTACAAGTTTCAATGGCCTTAAAAGGCCTAATTTTCAATACCAAATCCAAGTTAGGCCCGCCCATTCTCTGGCCCATTACACCCACCAATCAGATTTCACTTACCACCTCCAAGGTTTCCAATATTTCATAATCACCCCTCATTCTCTAGCAATTCTCCCATTTACTCCTCTCAAGCATTTCTAGTCCTCCCAGCTCTTCTCCACTCCAAAAATTTGCCACTCCCTCCTTTCAATCACAGTCACTGCTAAAACCCTAAACTCAAAAATCGAAACACAAAATGCTAGTCTTCATTTCTCTCAGTCTCTTAAACCCTAGACTCAAACCCCTCAAAACTCTTCAATCCACACTCTACAACCTTAAACACACAAAACCCATGTCCCAATCCACTTCAATACCCAAAAAACAACTAAGGGTTCGTGACCATGGATTCGATAATTACATGGAAATCGAAAAAAAGACGAGAAAGGTCTTAAAGTTTCAATCTTTAATACTTTCTCAGTACAACCGAACACTGCCCATTTCACGTCTTGACAATCTCGCTGGCAGGTTGGGGTTTAAACAGTTTGAAGCTGGTGCCTTTATCCTCAAATTCCCTCATGTTTTTGAGGTCTATGAGCACCCAGTTCAACGAGTGTTGTATTGTCGCTTAACGCGCAAAGCAGTCAATCAGATTATGCAAGAAAAGGAGGCCCTTTTGGCTCAAATCCCTGATGCTGTTACCAGATTGAGGAAATTGATAATGATGTCTAATGAGGGTCGGTTGCGGTTAGAGCATGTAAGGATCGCAAGGTACGAGTTTGGTTTACCTGATGATTTTGAGTATTCTGTTGTTTTGAAGTATCCGCAGTTTTTTAGATTGGTTGATGCTAGTGAGACTAGGAATAAGTACATTGAGGTGGTTGACAGAGACCGTAGATTGACGGTTTGTGCGATAGAAAAAGTTAGGGAGAGAGAGTATAGAGAGAAAGGAATGGATGCTGAGGACGTGAGGTTTAAGTTTATGGTGAATTTCCCACCGGGGTTTAAGATAGGGAAGTATTATAGGATTGCAGTGTGGAAATGGCAAAGGGTACCTTATTGGTCACCGTATGAAGATATTTCAGGTTATGATTTGAGGTCAATTGAGGCTCAGAAGAGGATGGAGAAGAGGGCAGTGGCTACTATTCATGAATTGTTGTCGTTGACGGTGGAGAAGAAGATTACAATGGAGAGGATCGCCCATTTCAGGATGGCTATGAATTTGCCCAACAAATTGAAGGGCTTTTTGCTTCAGCATCAGGAGATTTTCTATGTTTCGACTAGAGGGAATCATGGGAAGCTTCATACAGTTTTTCTTCGAGAGGCTTATAGGAAAGGGGAGTTAGTTGAGCCGAATGGTTTGTATTTGGCAAGGAGGAAGTTGTGTGAGTTGGTTTTGTCGAGTTCGAGGAAAGCAAATGTGGATAGGGGGTTGGTTCATTATCGGGGGGATAGAGAAGATGATGAGATGGAGCGTTTTAGGAGAGAGTGCTCAGAAGATGGTTTTGAGGGTGGGAAGGAGGGGAAAGATGGAGGGAGGGAGGATGATTTGAACTTGGACTTGAGTTGTGATGTTGGTTCTGATTTTACAGATGAGGATGGTGATGTTGATGGCATCGAAAAGTTAGAGAAGGCTCAACTAAATGGGTGAATGCATAAGATTGGTGGTGTAAGAAACCATTTTGGCTCTCAGTTGGGAGGCATCAATAGTTACTGCCAATTTACTATCCCTGGGGATGATTAGGCAGAGAAGCGAATGTCAATTATATGCATCAGAGATGCTAGAAGAAGCAAGTTTTATGGAATTGGAGCTCTTCAGGAAAGACTTATATCTCACAGGAAAACTATTGGTGCTTCAAGTGGCTCCTGTTTCAGAATGTAGGAGATCTTAAACTATCATTTGGCTGTTGCCATGTCTACTTAGCAGTTATCAGAACTGAGTTTGCTCCAAGAGGCTGTTTATGCTACCATGTAAGTTGGATTTTCTTACCTGCTTATTGTTATGGTGTAATGCTATCCTATTTGAGAACTGAAGTTATGGTGAAAATTGCCGTGCTAGATAAATCGTGAGGCTGTTGCTTGGTGCTAGTAAATTATCTGGCCTTGGTTCCTATCCATGTACATTTTGCTTAAATTTATTCTTCCTTCCTCAAATTGTGCAGAGTGTTGCTTGCTTACAAATTGTAAAATTTTTCAGGCTGTAGCTATTTCCTGACATGAAAAATTGTATTAATTAATGAACTGTCAGGCCCTAGCACCCATCTGTGCTCAAAGTTGATCAAAATAGTTTGCAAATGATCTGAAGTAATTCTATTGTATTGGTTTAATTGACTGTCCTTGTCATTTATGAATTCTACAGACAGACAGGAATATTTCACTTGAGTATCAAATAGATGATTTTGAAGTAATCTGGTGAATGTGAGCGACAATCTACAGTCATAATTTGAACAGATACAGCTTCCATAGTACACTCAGCTACTCATATTTTGTTGCGTGATGGTATCTGTTATGCATGCTAAACCTTTTTGAAAACTATATATATCCCACAAGCTGTCAATTATTGGTTTCATACCACAATTATGGCATTTCATCTATATCTCCTTATCTACTTAATTTATCTCCCACGCTCCTTCTGATTCCACCATGGTGGTCACAGTATGATGGCTGTCAACTTTACCAATTTCTGGAGCCTGAAATATTCCAATTATCATCTGAATATAGAGCTTTGAACTCCATGTGCATTGCTAATCTTAAGGCAGCTTATAAGCGGTCATTTCATGATTTTCATCTATAGCTCCTTATCTACTTAATTTATATCCTGCACTCCCTTTGATTCCACAGTAAGATGGCTGTAGCTTTCACCAATTCCTGGATCCAAAAATATTCGAAGTATCATCTGAACGTTGGGATTTGAACTCCATATGCATTCTAATCTAAAGACAACTACTGTGTGGTACCAATTGCCTGGTTGTGCATGGCAGGAACTAATCATCAATCTGTTAGCTTTCATATCTATTTCCAATGTTTATCTAGGATCTTTGTGTTTTTGCCACTAGCTGTGCTTAAAACAAACAATAGGGTCTAACAGTGCATTTTATCCTTTTACTTTTATGTTTTGCCCAATTGTATCCCAATACGCTTCTCTTCTTTCATAATTTTGTTGTCTGTTTTTTCCCAAAGGTTTTGGTTTCAGTCTGCTGATTTTAATAGCCATTGCCCGTGGAGTTCTTGGGGCTGGTTGAATGATTGCAAAGAGATGAACTAAACAAGCATTGCCAAATTTTCAGCTATATCAGAAGGACAATGTTCTCGGTGACATGGTTTTCCTTTCATGGAGCGCTGGATTGGTTATCTCAAGGCCGTCTCAGTTTTTATTTAAATTCTTGCTCATGTTTGTGAGGTGGCCACCTACTGAGATTCTGCTGACAGTTCACTAATTTTGCCTTCATGAGCAATCAATTTGATGTATTCATGGCCACTCTGGTATCCAGCCCCAGCATTTAAATTAGAGGACAGTTTATGAAAGAAGAAGTTTTCAAATGGGCCTATGTCATCCAGCATCACGGTGGTCTTGTACCTTGACTTCAGTAGTAAGGTTTATATACTTCAGGTTTACCTTGTCCAGTGACTGAAATTACAGCTTGCCTAATATCATACAGTAATATAACAATTGATTTCTGCTGTCTCAATTCAAGTTACTTGCTGTCTGCTTCATGAATAAATTTTCCTACATACCACTTGAATTCTCACCTATATGACGTGATTTAATTGTGCGTTGTATCTGTCTTGTAACATGTGGTCATGTATCAATTTGTGGTTGGTGAAGATAAAATTTGTGATTGGTTAAATGCATGACCATTAGTATATGACTAGTTTGCTCTTTAAACTATTGATAACATATTTCTATCCAGCTTTGTTGAAATTTGTATTCGGTCTCGTGACTTTCTCAATTGTTTTGATACAAATATCATAAAATATATGCGGTGTCTCTCTATCTCTCGTCCAACATATCTTATCTTGAGATTAAGAATATTTCATGTGATATTTAAAACATATAATTAATCAATTAATTTCCTAGGTGCAATATATTCATTTCAACTGACAATATACAAATGAGATGTAATGATTTAAAAGGAAATAATGTTAACATAGTGTTCTGTCTTTGTTAGATAGTCATTTGCACGACATAAAATGCATGTGGAAAGGTGAAACGGTGTTGCGAAGATAATAATCGACAGATCATGTTGTTTAAGATCATTTATAATCATCTGCAAAAGATATTTAAAAATTATTACAATTCATCATGAAGCAAACTGTTTTAAAAGTTATAAATCTAGGTTCGATTTTAATGTAATGAAAATTTCTCTCCTAAGTATCATCACTGCTTGTTTCTACTATTTACTTCTTTGAGCCCTTATTTCACTCTCTTTTTTCATTACATTACTTAAAAATGCACACACCCAACATCTTCTGTATGCTAGTGCTGTTCTTTTTAAACACATGCAAAATGTCAACCTAGAGGTCCACAGAATGCCTACACAATTTTATGCTAGACAAGTAAGAATATTTTCTGTCACACAATTTTATGGTCAAGCATCATGCTACATCAAACACCCTTTTATCCACCTTGTCCCATTCTGAAATTACTGCCTGGCTGATATTCAGCATGTCTGAAATTTAGATGCTGTCTTGGAATACGTAATGTAACCTGTTATAAGTTTTATGGTAACTTGTTCGATCTAGCTGGTTTGGTTCAGGTTGGTGGGTTAGTTTGTCACAAACTTGAACAGAAAGAAAAGAAAGAAAAGAAAAGATGATAATGTAAAGTGAGCGATCGTGCAAACGTATGATTCATGTCTGCAACCCTATTTGCTTCTCCCACCTGTAACCATTGAAAACAACAGATACCTTATTTCTTACATCAGCAAGATCCATGGCTCTCCTTATTCAGGGGGCAGATCACCAGCAAAATTCAAGACTACTTATCATGAACAATTATTAAAACAAATACCAATTAAGTGCTAGCCCCATCAGTCCTTCAAGGACATGAGTCATCGACATTAACCCTTGATCTTGGTCCACCACTCCACACCCATGAATGTTGTCAAGCACGTCATTTGCAATATCTTTTTTGCATAGCTGTGATAGTGATTTAAGGTGTTTGTGTGTTTTAAAAGGATTTTTAAAAAAATTTAAAAATATATTTTTTGGTATTTTTAGATTCATTTGATGTGCTGATATTAAAAATAATTTTTAAAAAATAAAAAATATTATTTTGATACATTTTCAAGTGAAAAACATTTTGAAAATATTATCTTGATTTTTTCTTAAAATTAGAGTTATATGATTCTTGATGTGGTTGTTCATATATCTTACACTTATTATCTTTAAATTAAATAATTCTTAGGACATATATCACAGATATAATGATTTGTAAACCACTAAGGTTGCAGATGTTTTTGTGGTGTTCATATTGTAATTATTGGATATAATTTCTCTCTTCTTTTTTTGTTTATGCTTCTTTAAGTATCCATTACATTAATTAGTTACAGTGAGAATATCGTAAAATTCTCCCATGCTTTATTTTTTTTTATCAAGAAATCTTTATTTAAATTTTATATATAGGTCTATTTAAATTTAAAAATAATAATTGGAATTGGAATTGGAATCCAGTTGTGTACATGACAACTTGTTTTGCATGGTATTCACGTCACGCAAGACAATTTAAAATTTTATTTATTTATTTGTACACATTGTAGATACTGGCCAACGATTAATTAAATATTAAAGAATAATATATACACTATCCTACTGCCCTTTAAGACACAGCAGCAAATTAGTGGTGGGTCAATTTCTTTTTTAATATGTTTTATTTATAATTTCTTTATACTAATTAAATCCATTGGAATCGTGGCCTAACAACATTCACAAGGATTCTAGCAGCCCAAAGGTCATTTTTACCATAACAAAATATCTACAATTCAAATATTATTTAATTAATACAAGATCATAACATGAGTCATCATGCTAAAGTCAAGGATTTCATCATGAATTTTATATATATATATATATATATATATAATGTCTGCATCATGTTTTGAGAATCGTGTCGAGACCCGAGAAATTAAGAAAACAAAAACACCAGCCACGCTAATCCTATAATTCAAAGTTTAAAGAAAATTTTGCTAAATAATAAATATTTTTAACAAGGTATTAAAAAAATAAATCCCATATTTGAATTTCCCACAAAATGCATCAATTCAAGTTCACACTTAAGATTTATTCTCACGGACGAAAATACTAGTTGATATAGTTGGAAAATTAATTCTTAATTTTAGGATCATGGGATATTTTTTCCCACAAAATAAATAAATAAATAAATTTTAGACCTTAGAATGAACTTTAAAGGCACTCTATATTTTATTTTTTTTCTTGTGAAGAAACCTCTTCTACGTACTCAGCAATTTTTCTATTCTTCATGCTGCTTACCTGGTTGCAATTTGGTAAAATCTCTAACATTTTCATACCTTCTACTACCTAAAACATTCTAAATGCAATATGAAGCAAAAAATAAATAAATAAATAAATAAGAATTAATATATTTGCAATTTGACAATTTTCTAGCTCTTTTCCTCGTTAAAAAGGGAATTATACTCTCCAAGTTTTCTCCTTTTTCCTTAATTTTTTCCAAGTTGAAATTTAACAATTTGTCTCGTAAATAAAAGCACTAAGCCTCCAAAAACTCCCTCATTGGATGACCTCTCTCTCAATTTCCACGACCAATCAAAACGGCCCACGTCTCACCAAACTTAACCTAATCCTTTCTGCGTAAATCCCAAGGTAAGAAGTAATCTTATGTGGAACCATCCACTTCATTATAATAATCAATCATTCATTGCCGTCTGATTCGAGCATATATATATATATATATATATTTTTTTTTTTTTTTCATATATTGAGAATAAATGTATAGATAGGTTGATCCGATTGGTATGGCATTATATTTTTCACGTCTCACGTATATTTGAAGGAACCTCACCTCACCTTAACTATATTGATTTTGAAAATCCAAGTTGACTTTTAATTTAAATTGGAAAACATTTATTGACCTGGCCGATCTAATTATAATTATAATTGATCCATACTTACACTGGATTAATATTAATATTTTTTAAAATAAAATAATATTATTTTAATAAAAATAATATTGATTTGGTAACCGATAAGTTAATCTGATAACTAATAACTTAAATTTATATTTGAATTACACCTAGATTAGATGTGATAAATATGTTCGAAACTAAAATTTAAAATACTTGATGTAGTATGTATTTCACCTGATGATCTTTCTTGATGATAAATTACACGCTCTTCAAGTGCTTTTTTTTTGGATCGCACTTGTTATTGACCTATAAATCAATAATATGGTCCGAGATCAATTTTATTTAGCTCATATAAATTCCATTTAAAAATTAATTTTCTTAATCGAATAAAATTATTTTTAAAATTATTTTTTATTTGAAGCTTTTTTAGTATTTTTTAAATTATTTTAAGATGTTTATATAAAAAAATATTTTTTAATAAATTTTTAATTAAAAAACATCCAAACCACAATAATTTTTTTTAATTTCCCTGCTTTTAAAATTAAAAACCCTACTTCTTGCTAAAACAAAAAAAAAACTCTCCCCCCTTGCGTTAAGAATTATAAGTGCAATCTCAAAATTAATTAATACTGCATCTTTGGAAGTGTGGTTATAATTATTTTTTAAAGTGTTTTTATTTAGAAATGTATTAAAATAATATTTTTTTTAAAAAAAATTATTTTAATATCAACATATTAAAATAATCTAAAAATACTAACAAAATATTAATTTAAAGTAAAAAAAATTTAAAATTTTTTAAAACACAAAAATAAATACTTCAAAACGGTTAGTTTTTGGCAAGTGACCAGCTCGAAAATCTTCCTTTCCGCCTCTCTTTCTTTTTCCACTTCCCGTTATCTTTTTTTTTTTTTTTTTTTTTTGTCTGTCTCCTTCTCTCCCTTTATCTTCCACTTCCCGTTAATATCCAATTCATACATTTCTTTAGTTTTCTATTTTGAAAAAATTAGAATTAGCATATTCATGGATTTGGCTCTATAATTTCATGTTCGATAAAATTTTATCCAACTAGCATGTGATATATGTATTTTTTTAAAGTATTTTTTAACTTTTTTATATTAACACGTCAAATAATTAAAAAAAATCTAAAGACATTAATTTAATATTTTTTAAATAAAAAATAATTTAAAAAACACTTTAAAAAAACCCACCAAAATAAACACTTTAAAAAGGATCATATCCCAGATCACGTTAGTCAAACACATTGACTTTAACACCATATTCTATTCTAGATTCCCAGTGCGTGTCTGGTTTTGTTGTTGTGTTGACAAAACAAAGCAAGTTGATTTAAAAGTAGATATTTGTTAACCCTTTCAAAACCATGGTTTTGAATGCAAACATATATTAAGTGTCTGATTAAA
>Ga0325403_1002240_pt1 | contig 16959 bp, 12 predicted proteins | sample PopdelMetagenome_19_FD_205665 | JGI IMG/M metagenome (GOLD analysis project Ga0325403, IMG submission 205665) | Populus deltoides microbial communities from Bellville, Georgia, United States - Xylem-PdKOR-R4 | ecosystem: Host-associated > Plants > Phyllosphere > Stem > Wood/Secondary xylem...
CCTATCAAATATCTTAATTTATATTTATTTTTTCATTTAGTTTTTATTTAGTATTAACAACTCTTTTAAACATACATTAATGTATATGATTTTTTATTTATTTTATTAAACATGAAAATTAAAATTTAAATTTAAATTTAAAAGTTTTCATGATTTTAGAAAATACATTAGCATTGCATGTATATTTTTATTTTGGGTTCAAGATTTTTTTTCATGCAACTTGTAGCCGAACGTGGGAAAATGACTACTATGTTATAAGAATTTATTAGATCTATTTTCCCCCTTTATTTCATTAAGTTAGTGACATTAAATTTTATAATTCATTAAATAATAATTTGAATGTAATAATTTCTAAATTATGCATAATATTGCACTTGTAAAAAAAAAATCTTAATTATTATTAAAAGTAAAGATCTATTTTCGAATATATAATTTCCATATTGTAGTTTTTGATATTTTAATGAAATTTCATTCTATCATAAAAAATAAACCCTTTCTATCTTAAAATGTCACAATTAAGTTTGCCAACAAAGTTGCATGATGGGCTAATCAATATAATTCAAATGGTCTCTGACGCTTAGTTTTATTTAATGTTTTAAAACTTGACCAAATTGATGGGTTAACTCGTGACTAAGGTCAGGGTTTATATTGGGTCAAGTTTAACTAAGAAGAGAATTAATGTGTTGTGATCCGATTAAAAACCTTAATTAAACCGAGATTTAGCCAACATGAGAAAAACCAAATTAAAACCCGTCATTTTTTTTTATAAAAAAACTAATGTCATTTTTAATTTTATATAAAATAAAAAAAATTAGGTTGATTTGGGTTTACCTAGTTTAACCCACTTGACTCTTAACTTGAGACTTAAGTGCGTGTTCGATAATGTGATGCATTGTGCTTTTCAAAAATAAGTTTCAATTAAACATGCATTAAAATGATTTTTTTATTTTTTATTTTTAATATTAATACATCAAAACCATAAAAAACATATGAAAAACATCAATTTGATGTCATTTTAGGTGAAAAGCAAAAGTTACTACAATTCCAAACCGGTACTAATTCAGATTTTTGGGCTGTATAGCTAGTCTCTTCCATGTTCCGTTTAATAAATAACTAAATCATTTCTCGTGCTACGCTGCAGATCAGATGAATTTTTTTTTTTCACACATAGAAAAATATCTAGGTGTTGTTAATGTGTTTTTTAGTATATTTTTTTAATCATATGAGGATTGACTTGATATAACTTGTTTGATTTGACATGTCCAAATACAACCCGAACAATGAGTAAAAATATAGTTTAATTAAAAAAATCAAAATGACATCTTTTTTTAAATATTGAAAAGACAATAAATTAGATCGATTTGAATCAACTCGTGTTAACCTGTCAAATTTGATACCCATATCACGAGATCTTGATAACCCTATAGAAAATAAATAAATAAAACTTATCAAACTCAACTCTCAATTAAGGATGAAATTGAAAACAAATATTAACTAAAAAAATGAGCTAAGTCAACCCGGGTTAACCAACCAAACTTAGGTCATGAGACCAAAATAACCTCATAGAAAACAAATCGAAACAAATCATAAAATTCAATTCCCAAATCAGTTGAAGGATGAAATTAAAAAAACACAAAAAACAACTTGAATCAACGAATAAACTTGTAACTTGACTAATGAGACCGTGATGAACTTATAGAACGCAAACCAAAAAAAATTATGAAGCTTATTTTTCAATTAACCCGATATTGAAAGATAAAATTAAAAATAATTCAATAAAAAAAGAAAAAAACATCCGAGTTAACAAGCCTTAATGGTGGTTGTAGTAATATTACTAGCTCAACTTTAGTTAAAAAGTTGAACCTGAATACTTCTAAGCATGATAAGCCATATAAGCTTCAGTGGTTGAATGAATATGAAGAAGTTAGGGTCACTAAGTTTTGATTTCATTCACATTACGAAAGTTTAAGGATGGGGTTGTATGTGATGTATTTTTATGCATGAGACACACCTATTGTTGGGGAGACCTTAACAATTTAATAGGAAGACCAAGTATAATGGGTTCAGAAATAGGTATGTTGTGGAGAAAACTTAAGAAAGCTGAAGAAGTTGAACAAGAACTTTTGAAAAATAATGGTAAGGATATGAGGCCGAGTGAATACAAGGTAAGTCATGAGTGTGAAACAATTAGAGGGAAAGTTTTGGCCATTAGAAATAGGATTGAAGATTTCAGCAAAAAAAAAAAAAAAACACAGGAAAGGATGAGAGTGGAGGGAAGAGATTAAGGGTGAAAAAACAAAAGTGTGTAGAAGAATTAGGGAAACACCTATTTGTTTTATGCAAAACAAAGTGACCTTACTCATGCTTGTCATTCCAATATGCCTATGATTTTACTCTTGTATAATAAAACATATTTTTAATTTTGATGAATTGAATTCTTGTGTTCTTAATGTTGCTAAAGTTCTTTAATAGGAATTTAAGGATATCTTTTATGAATAGATTTTTATAGTTGGCCAACAATTCAAGGGATTGAGCATCAAATTGATTTTGTATCAGGAGCATCAATTCCAAACCGGCCAACTTATAAATGTAATCTCGAGGAGGCTAAGGAGCTTTAAGGGCAAGTGTAAGAGTTAATGTTGAAATGGTACATTTAAGAAAGTATGTGTTCTTGTGCAATTCCAATGTTACTTGTGCCTAGAAAGAACAATACTTGGCATATGTGCCTTGATTGTAGAGCTATTAACAACATTACAATAAAGTATAGATATCCTATCCTTATATTAGATGATATGCTTGATGAGTTGCATGGTTCTTCTATGCTTTTTAAAATTGATTTGAAAAGTGGTTATCACTAAAATAAAATAAAAGAAAGAGATGAATGGAAGACAACATTCAAAACTAAATATGAATTATATGAATGATTAGTAATGCCTTTTAGTTTGACTAATGCCCTTAGTACATTTATAAGGTTATTGAATCATGTGTTGAGATCTTTCATTGGAAAATTTGTTGTTGTCTATTTTGATGATATCTTGGTTTATAAAAAAGGATTAAATGAACATATTAATAATTTAAGACATGTTCTTGAAATACTTAGAAAAGAAAGATTATATGTCAATCTAATTAGTGTGATTTTTGCATGAAAGGGATTCTGTTCTTAGATTATGTTGTTAGTGCAAAAGGGATTGAGATGGATGGGGTAAACATTAAGGCTATTCATGAATTGTCTATATTGAAGATGGTAAGTAAGGTAACAAGTGTTCATGATTTAGCTAGTTTTTATAGAAGATTTGTTAAAGATTTCAGTATTCTAGCTGCACCAAAATTATAGAAGATTTGTTAAAGAAAATGGTAGGATTTATATGGGATGATGACTGACATAACCTAAATTTGGGTTTCCCTTAAAATTATCCCTTTCCTTTTAGAATTGAAAATAAAAATAAAAATAGAAAAGAAATAAAAAATAATAAAAAATGAATAAAAGACTGGCAACTTGGCAAAAATAGGATGAGAAAGGTTTCAAATGTATGGAGGAACCAAGCTAGAGTTTTGAACAAAATTGAAAACCCAATTCTACCCCATTGTACCAAAGACTAAAAACACAATATAAATTCAAGGTCAAATTAAATGATTATTGGACAAATCTATATAACAATTAAGCATACGAACTTAATTAAACTTTTAATAGGCTAATTTGATTTAATCATGCCCCAATTAAATGTTTACTTAAGTTTAAGAATTTATTTTAGTTAAATTAAAAGATTTAATGAAGTTCAAAGACTTAATTAGACTTTTAATGAGTTAAATTAATCTAATTAAGGATTTAATTGGTGAAAAATTAAGTTTGAAAGCTTAATTTTCCCAAACCCAATTGGGTGAAATCAAGGACAAAATTGCAAGAAAATCAAAGTTTTGGGGTCAATTAAGGGCCAAATTGAAAAAAATCAGAATCAAAAGCTTTTTTTGCAGAAGACGTATGAATTAAAGGGCCAAATTCAATTGAAAACATGGGTGAAATTGAATAAATTAGAAGTTTGAAGGTCAATTAGGGGAAAAATTGAAAATATTCAAGACCACAAACCAAGTTGAAAAAGGCGCTGAGTTTAGGGGATCATTTTAAATCTTGGCAGGTGTGAAATTAAATTGATTCTTATAATCAAGATTTAATTGAGGACTTAATTAAATAAATTAAAATATTAAAGGCTAAAATTAAACAAAGGTTAATGACCTTATTTAGGTCAAAACCCCTAAAATGACATAGTTTCATTTAAATGAAATAATGCGTTTTGATGTTGTTTTGACCAAAACAACGTGTTTTGGATTAAAACGACGTCATTTTGGTCAATACAAGTAAAAAATAATAATACGTCTAGCACTATTCATTATTTTCAACCTTTAACAACAAAAATAGCATCTTTAATGCCACCTTTTAAGCTTTTCTTCTCTCTCTTATACCTTTACTATACAAGAAAAATAAGATATCACCCTCGTGATCTGCCATTGCACCTGAACCTAAGAAAAAAAGCAATCCCTTGGAATCCCCGAACCCTGCAAAGTTGACTTAAAGAGGCTGATGTGACTAGCCTTTACAACCCATGATGGTGACTTCAATTAGGATACTTCCCGTTTGAATCAAGGGCTAAGATTCATGTCATATAAACACCTCATACCCCTCTTTCACCTCTATAAATAAAGGTGAATTTCGTGCAATAGAGAATGAGAAAATCAGGTGGAAAGGGAGCCAAAAAACTAGCCTTTACACACCATCTTTTTTAGTTGCCCAAATAACAACCTCTGTCCCCCTTCAGTGGCCACCATGAGCAATCAACAGCCCTGAAAATGCCACCACCAGACAGTCAACAATCATCTCTCACCTAGGTAAGTTTTTTGTTCCTCCTATTGGTTCATTACATGATGTTTCACATAGATTAAAGTGAGAGTGCAACTCATTTTTTTTTGCAATTTTCCTGGGCTAGTGATAGAAGAAAGGGTTGGACCCTCAAGCCAACTCAACCCATATTTAAAAATAAAATAAAAGAGAAGTTTGTTGGGATAATTGCTAGCCTAACAAAAAACCAAGTTGGGCTGGGCCTCAACCCAACCAATGTGCTTAGCCTTGGGCCCAATAAATCAGACCCATGCAATTAGGCCAAGCCCAACCTACAAGCTAAAGGTGCATTTGGATCACGCCAATTTTGTTAAGGAAATAAGGCCTTGTTCGGGTTCTTAAGGCGTGTTTGCCAAACATAACCTTAAAGAATTTTTTATGCTTCTGATTTTAGGCTAAGGGTGCATTTGACAAACACACCCTAAGCCTTTTCTTTAGTTTTAATTTATACATAGTTTGAGGTCTAGCTAAACAGGCCTTTAAAAATTAAAAAATTCAAAAAATATAAGGCCATTTTGAAATTATTTGTAGGTCCATCGCGTGTTTTTCTAATAGTTTTTGCCTAATATCAGATTATAGACTTACATTGTACGATACAAACCCGATATTAAAACTACCTGATTTTTCTTCTTAGAACGATTAAGATTTAACTTGATAATGTAGAAACTTCCTCATGAAGGGAGATCTGCCTTGAACCTTAATTACGATCAACAAATAAAGACATGACTTTGATTGACAATCAATCAACAATACAACTTACCTTAGGTAGGTTGCACTGGGGTGATGCATCTTTTCCTTGCACAACTAGTCCCATTACCCAGACTCTTGCAGACTATAGGTTTTCTAGTGACCATAAAACTAGGTGGTGACTCCCTTTAATCATAATTTTTGATTAAACCAAAACATCCTTTAATTCTAGGAGGCAGCTCCTTCATTCGACGTCGTGCACATCTCAATAATGATAAAGAAAATGCTTTTCACTTGATTTCGATCCCATTGCTTGCTTCACCTGACTTTAAAAAAACTTTTAAGATTGAGTGTGATGCCTCAGGTATAGGTATTAGAGTAATTTTAATGTAAAAAAAAAACGATCCACAACCTATTTTAATGAGAAACTTAATGATGCAACTTTTAATTATCCAACATATTATAAAGAGTTGTATGCACTGGTAAGGACCTGGAAGAGTTGACAACATTATTTTTAGCCCAAGGAGTTTGTGATACATATAGACAATTAATCTTTAAATACTTAAAAAAACAAAGGTAAGTTGAATAGACAACATGCCATAGATATTGAATTTATTGAGACATTCCTATATGTCATCAATTACAAGCAAGGTAAGGAAAACATTGTTGTAGATGCATTGTCTCGAAGGTCTGTTCTTCTTAATACCTTGAACACTAGACTTTTATAATTTGAATATGTGAAATAGTTATATGTGGATGATGATAACTTTGGTCAAGTGTATAGACAATGTGAGCATTTAACTTTTGATAAGTATTTTAGATATGATGAATTTTTATTTAAAGGTAAGAGATTGTGTGTGTCTAAATGTTTGTTATGATGAATTTTTATTTAAAGGTAAGAGATTGTGTGTGTCTAAATGTTTGTTGCGTGAATTGCTTGTGAGGGAAGCTTATGAGGGTGGTTTAATGGGACATTTTGGGGCAGTTAAGAGTTTGGATATGTTACATAAGCATTTTTACTAACCTCACTTGAAAATGGATGTTCAAAGAATATATGATAGATACATAACATGTAAAAAAACTAAGTCTAGAGTCATGCCTCATGGTTTATATACACATTTTTAGAAAAAAAAAACTTTAAATAAAAAGGTTTTAAAAATAAAATATAGTTTAGATTACAATCAGGTAAGAGTTCAATTTACAGTTGGTCAGAAGATAAAATGAGAGTGCAATTAAGGGTTTAATTGAAGATAAATTAGGGAGAAAGGGTTGAAATTGGTCACAATTAAAGTAATTGGAAAACCATAGATCAAAATGAAAAAGAATGGCAAAGTTTGAAAGTCTGATTCACTCAATTAGAGGCCTAATTAAAGAGAAAGATTGGAATTCCGAACAAAATTGACTAAAATTGCACATATCAGAGGGCCAAGGACCAAAATGAAAAACTACCAAAGTTAAAGACCAAGTCATAGTGGATTCAGGACAAAGTTTAAATAAGTTTTAAGTTAAAAGTGTAATTGGGAGCCAAATTTAGAACTTCTAAAACTAAGGGTTAGAATGAAAAAGACGTTGGAATGAAGGTCTAAAATGACTTCGTTTCATCTAAATAAAAAAAAACCTTAATTTAATAGGCGAAAAACACATTGTTTAGCCTATCCTTTAAAAAAAAAACAATATGTTGTCCAACTCCTTCAACCCCAATACCTTGGTTTCTTGCCAGCATTATAGTACTTTTAGCTTTATCTTTCTTTGTGATTTATGTTGGGTTTCTCGAATATCATACATATAGCATAAACTATATAAAAAATTATTCATGACTCCCTAGGATCCTGTTAGACCAATCTAGAGTTGTTTAGGGATTTATTACTTGAAGATCTTATCTTTTTTTTTTTACTTTGAATAATTCTTTAAAGGCTGGGTTATTGCAAACCACAAGCCATCTATTTGTATGATCTCTAATGGTAATCCACACAAACTACCCATGGGAAATCTTCTAAATCACTATTTAGAAGAGAGAGATTGCTATGCCTAGAATGCTAACAAATAATGACAACACCTTTATTCTTCTTATCCTTTTTCTTAGACATTCTAAAAGACTAAATTAGAAGAATTGGACCTTTTTCTTCTTAAAGGCCCTTTCAGCCTTGTGCTTCCCTAGTCTAACATTGCGTGCAGCACGCTGCCGTGGCCTTCTGCCAGCAGCGATTGGCTGTATGTGTAGCATAGCCAGGTGCGCCAGCCATACTGGCGCCGTTGCTGGTGCTACCATTGGTGGCCATAACAGCCACCTAAAACCATTTTTATTTTTTATTTTTTATAAATTGAATGGTGAATTTTAGCCCGAATACCAGATTCCAGCCAGACTTAAATAATCTAGTCGTAACAATAGCCATTCTTTCTTTTTGAAAAATCATGAGAGAAAAATTACTTTTGAGAAAAATAATTTTTGCACATAACATTAATTCAAAATTAACACCAATAACAATTAAAACAAACAATCAACAACTCTAATTATCTAACGATGACTATGATGCCACTGTTGGGTTTCCTAAATATCAGTTTCTAAATATCATACACATAGCATAAACTATATAAAAAAAATTATTTGGGAGTTCTTAGGATTCTAGAGTTATTTAGGGATTTATTACCTAAAGATCTGATCTTTTTCGGCTTTGAATAATTCTTTAAAGATTGGGTTGTTGCAAACCACAAGTTATCTATTTTTCTGGCCTCCAACGGTTATCTATATGAACCACCTATGAGAAATATCCTAAATTCCTATTTCAGAGAGAAGGATTGCTATGCCTAGAGTGCTAGTTCTAATTCTGTATTTTTGTAATTTTCTTGTCTAAAATTTAATTTATTATCAATTAAATAATTGATTAATTTATATTTGAAGATCAAGTGCATCATCTAGCAAAGTGTCATGATCCTTCAAATATTAGAAAAATCATTACTGGTTTGACTTAACCTTTTAATAACCAGTTTCTCAGTGTAATTAATATCCTTTCATCAATAATATTTTTATTTAACATTAAAGCATAGAGTATGTCTTCCATGTTAAATCATGTTTGTTCTCTATATAGTAGTCATTGATCGTTTGAATAAGATTTGAAACTCTTTTCAAATCTCATTCTACCTTGGCCATGGATTTCTCAATCAATACTATTAGAGAACAAATGAAACATATTTCCTAACTCACCTAGGGTGATGAATTCTCTCTTGATCACTTAAGTACCTTTATATAGTTCATGTTATACCCGATGTCTGCTCTTTTGTTACCTCGATTAAGACAACATATAACAGGATTAAAGCATAACATTATCTATATAAGATAACTTAATGATCTCAAGTCTAAGGATTACTTACACAACCGTCATGTGAGCCTTTCCATAAATATAGGTGATCTTTCTATATGGAATTCTCATGCGGGTCAGTTTAGTGTACATGTCTTATAACAATCATCTACGTATTAGTTTTAAGTATCCCTTTATATAGTTCATGTTATACCCAATGTCTGCTCTTTTGTTACCTCGATTAAGACAACATGTAACAGGATTAAAGCATAACATTATCTATATAAGATAACGTAATGATCTCAAGTCTAAGGATTACTTACACAACCGTCATGTGAGCCTTTCCATAGATATAGGTGATCTTTCTATATGGAATTCTCATGTGGGTCAGTTCTGTGTACATGTCTTATAACAATCATTTACATATTAGTTTTAAGTATCCCTTATACCTCAACTTATGAGAACAACTGCTTCCTTTCATAAAAGAAAGAACGTAGTATATATCAGTCTTTATGACTTTAATGAATGTCCAACATTTAAGAGAGCATCGACCAGGAACATTTTAGAAACAATGCTTTGATGTAATAGAAATCTCATAATTATAACAATTTTATAATTTTCTTTGCAAAACATTTTTGTCCCATGGACTTTATCATTACTTTAGATTCATTAATCTAATATTATATGAATATTAAAGATACATTAATTAATAATAAATATATATTTACATGAATATAATAATGTCACGTGTAATCAACCGATTAACTACAAGGCATATGAAACTAACAATTTACCCCTCATTCAAGACAAGAAACATGCTCTCCCTCACTCTTGACTTTGCACCTCACCCATAGCCATTTTTTAAAATCTTTTTTGATCCTTAAATGCCCTACCCACGCCAGCCAAAACCATTGTAAAAGCTACCACTAAAAACCTACTAAACAAAAACAAATACATTACTATTTAAACTAATTTTGTAGTAGAGGATAGGAAGAGGTCTGATTAGGATCAAAGGCTCATATGCATACTTAATGATCAATGGTCTTGATCTTGCGAAATTATAAAACCCAAAACTGACATCTCTACCTATAAATACCTCCCTCAAACCATACTTGTAAAAGATAGAAAAAGGGGAAATAATGGGAATAATAGTACAAAAAGAAAAAAAAGGGAAAAAGAAAGAATAAAGAAAAAAATAATAAAAAATAAAGATTAGTGGCAAAGAGAAGAATAGAAAAAAAAGGAAGGGAGAAGAAATTTTGATTGAAAAGAGAGAGGTATGTGGGAGAGTTCTAAAAATGAAAAATAAGAGAGACATAAACTAATAGGGAGAAGACAATAGTTGTGTCTTAACAGTAACTTACCTTGGCTTCCACTATTTTAGGTCTACTTATGGAGTTTAAGGGACCTAAGACCAACAACAACATCTATAGATAGTATGAGAGGTTTTGAGGAGTATAAACAATGCTTCCTAACAGCTAAAACAACTTATTTTTAGGACAATCCTAAAAGAATCAAAGAAACAGTCCAACAACATTCCAGAGATAGTAAAAATGAAGTTGCGGTAGCAAACACACTTGGTTAAGGATCTTTTGGGCTTGTTGGTGAAGTTGGTGGAGTTCTATTGTAAACTCTCGGATAAAAATATTCTAACTTGTATGTATAAATTTATGTAATAGTTTATTTTGTATAACTTTTGCATAATAGATTATTTATTACTTAAATTATATAATGTGAACCCATTCATGCGAGTAATTCATGATTTGTTTGTCTTTAAAAAAAATTCCTTGGATTTTCTTCTTTTTATCTTGGAATCCATGTGTATATTATTTCAAAAGTTGGGACTATTATATCTAAGATAGTAGTAGTATCCTTAGAAAGCAATAGGGATTTTGAAAGGTGTCAACAATACTTCAAAATATCGACAATAACTTGATTCGTAAGAATAATTTTTGGAAAAATAGCTGCAACAACCACAACATTACCCATACGAGTTTCTGACTTCTTTCTAATGTTAAATGATCTATATTTGATCCTTCTTTACCCATTACATGTCAAGGTATGTCGCGGGTGCGCGGCGTCGCGGCGAATATTCCACTTTTTAAAATCTAGGATGTGTGTATGGTATCTAGGGATGACAAGAAAATATTGTCTTTGGGTGGTAGAAAAATGAAATGAGAGTCGCCACCTAGTATTTTGGTCACTAGGAACCCTAACTGGTCTCAAAGATTGGGTACGGGGACTGGTTGCGTAAAGGGAAGGTATTAGCACCCCAAATACGCCCTACCTAAGGTAAGCTGCATGGTTTATTTGTCTAATAAAATTCAAGGTCTCGTTATGTTTCCTAATTGTTGGTCTGTCTATGGCTCAAGAAAAGTCCTCCTCAATAAGGAGGTCCTTATCTTATCGGGTAAAACCTGACCGTTCTAATGTCTATGTAAAGAAACCCATATTTTTAATATCAGGAATACGTTTTACGTATAAATTCGTAATCCCAAATACTAAAAGAAGAAAAAAAGATTTTTTTAGAATTTTTGAAATATTGGCCTAGTTCTCATGGCTTGAATAAACGGGTTATTCAAGCCAAAATGCATGCTAATACATATATTGTTTTGAAATTTCCTTTGTTTGTGTGAAAATATGATGTTATAATATTTATATATATATGTTGGAGAAACTAGGCCGTATGCATGAAAACAAAACATTTTTTTTTTGTAATTATGTATTTTTGTTTTGACGAAAACCGGGTATTTTAATACCGGATTTGTATCTTTACAGTATAAAAATACAAACCGATATTGATCAAAATACAGTAATGAACTTGCAGAAAATCACATATTTTTTGGAATAATTTTCGACGAAATTAATTAATTTTTTCTATGTATATATCTAGATATAAATAATACAAACACAATATAATATACATAACATATGATATATAATTGGGTTGGGCTGGGCCGGACTCAGCCCCAAAATGCGTTGGGCCGATCCTGGCCCAACAAAAATCTGGTATTTCTCTTCTGGGCCAAACCCGACCCGGAAGGCAGAGCTGGGCCAGGATCAGCCTGGCCCAGCAACAAAACTAACTGGGCCAGAACAAGTCTGGCCCAGCACAAGAAACCAGCGGGGGGGAATTATTTTCCCCCCATCCTCCTGCATGCAGACCGAAGGTTCTGCATGCAGAAGGAAACGCAAGAGACGAAAATGAAATGAGGGGGAAGAAAAGTTTACCTGGCGCGGCAGAGGCGGTTTCTTTGCTGGCGTGCACTGGTCCCGGCTGGAAGAAAGAGGAGCAGAGTCCTGCAGAGGAGAAGGAAAACTCTCGGCTGGAGCTGTTGGTGTGACAGAGGAAGTAGCTGCTACTCCGGTTGCTGCTGGGCGTCGCTGGAGGAAGGAGGACTGCTGTTGGCCGGTGAAGAAGCTGGAAGGCGGAGGCTTGCTCCTGTGGAGGCTGTCACTGCTGAGGAGGCCGCGGGAGGCGTTGCTGGGGTTGTGTTGATGGGAGGGAGATGGGACAGTGTTTCTTTGGGACTGCTGGAGGAGAATGAGAGGAAAGGAAGGGGGCTGCCCCGGTTTGGCTTTGCAAGAGAGGGGGGTTGTCCCTTGTGGCGGGTTGCTGAGGGGAAGAAGAAAATCAAGGGGAGGGGAGAGGTGTGTGAGGGCTGTTCGGGTGTGTGGGTCTGTGGGGGGATGCAGAGGAGACTCAGTGGTGGCGTTTGGAGGCCCCGGTGGAGAGAAAAAAAAAAGAAAGGGAAGGCTGTTTTCAGGAAAACCGGGCAGGAAAAGCTTATTTTGTGCCAACTTTGAGCTCCCCTTCTCCAACCCTTTGAGCATGAAAATTGATCCTATTTATAGGGCCGGACAGAGGGTAATCTCGTCTTCAATGGGAAAAACGTCCCAGCCCTTGATTCGCCTTGAGTAATTCAAACCGTTGGTTCAAAGTGTGCACCTCGAACTGCCAAATTTGCAGACTGCCCGAGGTGCACGATTTGGGCAAAAAAACGGAGCTGTTCCAAACCTTTTTGACCCGACCGGACCACTCCCCAGGATAAATGGGTTCCAGGTGGACATGTCGGTGCATGCCTTGTCGGATTTGGGGGCCAAACGAGGCAGCAAACACGCCTGGAAGTCGGCCACTCGGGCAGCTCGGCGGGGAAGACAGTGAACAGTACCGGGCGACGCGTCGCCTGGTTCTTGCCTCTTTTTTTTTTTTTTTTAAATGCAAAACGGTGCCGTTTTGATAAAAATAGGGATTTCTTTGCCAATTTTCAATTTAGTCCTCCGACTTTCAATTTCGTTCAATATTATTCCCTAATTGACCCTAAAACTTCTGATTTGATGCAATTTAGTCCCGACATAACTTCACCTTCGGCCCCAAAGTTACGCGCCTTTTGCAATATGGTCCTTGGTCTCGGATTTATGCAATTTCATCCCTAATTGGCCATTAAACTTTCAATTTCTTCAATTTGGCCCCCGGATTTTGTTAATTGCAGCCCCTATACTTGCGCGCCTTTTCCAATTTGGTCCTTGGTTTCAGATTTCTTCAATTAAGTCCCTAATTGGCCCTTACACTTCAATAATTATGCAATTAAGCCCCTGATTTGAACTAATAAATTCCTAAAAAATATATTTTGGCCCCAGAACTTAAATTTCTTCTAATTAAAGCCCGAATTGACTTAAAAATCAATTTTTCTTACAATCAAATCTCCTATAAATTCATTTAAAAATCCAATTAAGTCCATAAACCTCCAAATTTGGGCTTTTCTCCTTAAATTTCAAATTTTCCTTCTCAACAGGGCTTTCCTCCTTCAAGAATATACTGTCAAAAATCCAATCTTTGTATTTTTAACCTCCTTTGGCTATATATTTTTATATATTTTTTGTGGGGACCCAAAAATGGGTTACAACAAGGTAAATTTGGTTAATAGAACCTAGATGTATGAGATGGAAAATGTGAACTTGCCTAGGGCAAAAACCTACTAAATAAGCTTAGTTTGAAGTATGATATGTGGTTGCAAAAGTTTGATGTTTTTTTATCAATGTTTTTATGTTAATATATGCGAATAACATTTTGGATTCGAGTGTTAGGAATGGATTATCACAAGGTATGGAGTATCTTTGGCTATGCTTGTTATGAATTCCATAGAAAAGATAGTTAGGGTTTTGATGTTTGGTTTGTTTGCTAAATAAAAGTCAAGTTTGGTCATTAAAGGTTCATAATCAAAGTCATTTCTTGTTATCCTTGCTACAAAGATCAATGAAAAAGCTGTAATAGGATTTATTCAAGCCAATCAATCTCTTTGAGTTGTTTGTTATATAGAAATGATATTTGGTGTTAAGTGTTAGAAATTAACATCTACTAAAATTGAATTTCATGTTTTTTTAGATTGTGAAATCCAGGAAAATATGTTAGGGTAATGTTTTTTTTTTTTTCCATGTATAATGCTTAGATATAAAAAGTTGAGTGGCATGATTTGGTGTGGGAATACCCTTTGATCCTAGAAAAATCAACCCTTTAGGTGTTCAATCCATGTTTTAATTAAGAGGCATGTTTGTAGCTTATTCAATCCATGTTTTAATTAAGAGGCATGTTTGTAGCTTAGGGTTCTTATAATCTAAGGTTTTCAATTTATTTATTTAAGGCTTATTTGTGCTTGAATTTAGTTGGTGCATGCTTTATTTATTTATTTAGTTTATTAGGGTTCATGTTAGATCTTTTTTATTATAATAAATATGAGAAATTATGGACTAAGACATGTTCTTGAATTCTTTAAGGAATGAATGAATAATATATGAATGAATGAATAATATGAGGCTTGAATTCCTTTTTTCTAGGGTTTAGTTTGTTAATTAAATGATTAGCTTAATTCAGATTTAGTGGTTTTAGGTTAATCTTAATTGTTATTGAAAATAACTTTTTTTTGAAAGAAATTAAGGCAATTTTAATTAATAAAATCTTCTATTTTTAGGGATTAGAGTCAAAATTTTCATTCAAATTCCTAATTGATGAAATCTGTTATTTTAAAGGATTAAAATTAAGAATTTTTTGGAAAATTTCCAAATTGATTAATCTCTTATTTTTAGGGGTTAACGTTAAAAATTTTGTTAAAATTCTCAAATTGACAAAATCTTCTATTTTTAGGGATTATCAACAAAATTCTAAAATCGATGAAATCTCTTATTCTCGTTAAAATCCCTAAATCGATGAAATTTTCTATTTTTAGGAATTAACATGAAAAATTTTGTTAAAATTCTTAAATCGATGAAATCTCTTATTTTTAGGAATTAATGTCTAAATTTCTTTAAGTTCAAAACTCGACGGAATCTCTTTTTTTGGGATTAACATAAAATTGCTCAATGAATTTTCAACCTCCCTTTTAAAATGAATACCATAAAAAATATAAGCTTAGAAATAGATTTATACAATTAATAACAAGCCTAGAATGAATTTAGGAAAATACATAGTAAATGTAACTTTTCATTTGAAAGGATGCGATAAGGGTGACTAATTTCTGATTGTAATTATTATTCATCCATAAAAAATATTATGATTTTGACGTTTAAGGATGAAGTGTGCTTGCTCTATCAAATCATATTTATTTTCAAGATTACAGTCATTGATTTTTTGAATAAGATTTGAAACTCTTTTCAAATCTCATTTCACCTTGGGAAATGATTTTATAATCAATAATTTATATCCAATAACAAGTGTCACAATCACTGAAATACCTTTATATAATTCATGTTATGCCTAATATCTTTTTGTTTGTTACCATTGAATAAGGCGATGTGTAGTCAGGATCAAAACATAATATTCATTATATAAGATAACTCAATAATCTCAAGTCTAAGGATCACTTACACAACTATTTCGTGATTCTTTTTATAAACATAGGTGATCTCTCAATATAGAATTCTCATGTTGATCAGTTCAATGTACACGTTATTTGTAATAGCCCTGATTTTAAGGATAGTACTCTATTTTAGCAAAACATTTGTTAATCATATTGGTAAAAAAATAATATTTTTTTTAATCTATCGAAATTTCGACAGAGTTTCCTTTTTATTATCACATCCTAAGTTATGACTAAATCTGTACAATTCCAAAAAATTATTTCTCAAACTCGGTTCGATCACCCCGGATCAAAATCATCACATCCATGACACAAGTCATATTTTTTTTCAACTCCTTTTTTTCCCTTTCTCATATTTACAAGTTAAAAGTGAACAATAACCTGGTCATATAAATATTCATTCATAAAGTAAGAAGAACTTTAGAGTAATAAAATTATCATTAATAATTAAAAACATTAAATAATTTCTTAACTGTATTCCAATGCATAGAAAGCAAAATGCATTATCTAATACTAATTGAACAAGAAAAGTAAAATTCATTAGAAGAACAAAAGAACTAATATACCTAAAAATATAGAATAATCACTGAATTGAGTTTAAGAAATCTAATTCATCACATAGCATTCTAAAAGTTTAACATAGAAATTTTAGTCAATAGTTACATAAAAAAATTACACGTAACCAATGTCATAACAAAATGGTCATATCTCTAGCTAATAATTACCATTTTTATCGTGACTGAGATATACCTATAATTAAACATATAAATTTAAATTACCTCTCTAATAATAATTCTAAACCTTAATAATTAAAATATAATGCCTTAATTTTTCATTATATTATTTTGTATCTTTAAGTTGAAAATACTAATATCAACATAACTTTGTTTATATTTTTAGCTTTCATAATCTGGAAGAAAACATAATTATGCTTCAATTGTAACTTGTCCCAACAATTAATTATCCTTATTAACATGATTTCAATGTAATTTAAACAATTTAAGCAAGAATTCCTTAAATCCATAATTTCTTCCATACACAAATATGCTCATAAATTAAAAAATGAATTATATATATTAATTGAACCAAGACAGAGCTCATTACCACTTAATATCAAACTTTCAAGTGGAAAAGAATGGGAAGGATTGCTTGGTTTTTCTCCCCTCTTTTCCTTTTCCCTTGTTTTCCCCAAATTCCTCTCCTTCTCTTAAGTTTAATTCCTCTCAATTTG
>Ga0325403_1002242_pt1 | contig 16954 bp, 12 predicted proteins | sample PopdelMetagenome_19_FD_205665 | JGI IMG/M metagenome (GOLD analysis project Ga0325403, IMG submission 205665) | Populus deltoides microbial communities from Bellville, Georgia, United States - Xylem-PdKOR-R4 | ecosystem: Host-associated > Plants > Phyllosphere > Stem > Wood/Secondary xylem...
GAATGAAATTAGCCAGGGCAATTTTGGAGGAAAGATTCTTCATACTGAGTTAACGTAAAAGAACTTTGATATGATGCAAAAAAAATGAATAAAAATCCTTATTAAGCATTTCCATCGAGAGCAAAGATGCTGCATTTCCAGATTAAAAATATATAGAAAAGGTGATGAGTTACAGATCAATGTGGTTTCTCTGCATCAGCATCGTCCTAGATCTTTGACGAGGCGATTCTCTATCTCCATTCTCTGCTTCATCAATAAAGCATACTTGGAAACCAGTTCTTGGTCCCCAGCTTTCACGGAAAGCTTGCAGCTCAGAGCTGACTTCTCTAACTTGCCCTCGTACAGGTCTGCAATTGGCACAAAACTTCCTTTCTGACTGCACAGCCAGCCATGAGCAGCCCTCAATGCACCTCCAAGCGAAGCAGAATCTGTCAACCAAATACAAAGGTTATTCATCATATCAAAATGGGATGGTAGCATATGAACGATAAAGTCAGCCTAACAATGTTGATTTTGATTTCCAGGTATGTATTCTCTGTTGACATGAGGTTTTTCCAGGATTTTGAATCAAACTAGATATTCAATAATCATATGGTAGAGGGTGATTGTTTTCATGGAAAAAACTGCTCACCGGGTTGTTGGACTGTATAGACATCACAGCCAAATATCGACGCTAAAGAGTTCAAAATGCTACCATTAGCTGATGCTCCTCCGGTAGCTATTATTCGTTTTGGAGGGGAAGGCATGCCAAATCTTTCAGAATGAGCTCGCATTGAGAGGAACTGCCCCTCAATCACTGCTCGGACCTGAAATTGAAGATGTCTTTCATTAAAGAGAACAGTTGCACTGTCACACATACTTTTAGAAATTCTCACCTCAGAAGGAGGATCGAATTCCTTCACTTCCTGTTCATTCAATCCCTCCACGTCGTTGCCCGTGAAATTTGGGAGCACATAGCGATGGAAGCCAACTGGGTTCATTAGAAACTGACTATTAATCTTTTGAGGCTTCTTTAGATAATAGACTTGTAGAAGTACAAACTAGGTTAAAAAAGAAAGAAAATAAATGCAGTCTTAATGGTTAAATCAAATCTTTTTTTGCAATTTCAAAGATCTTTCTGGATGGGCATTCATTTCCTTAAGTGCTATACCACTATATAAGCTCTCGCCATACAGCTCTAGTTGCATCTAAAGTTCTATCACCCCAATTTTTGTTTCTGAAACATCACAGAACCCACAAGCAAAGTTTTCAACAACAATGACATGGAATTGATACCCCTAAATGATTAATAGAAGCTCACCATCCAGAAAAAATAATGTTAGAAACTAGCAGTGACTGAAATGCAGATGCTCAACATATTGTTTCTTTTAGACAAAAAAATCGTTGCAAGAAACATCCAAAAACATACCTGGAAGGGGAGGGAGAATTTCATGGTCCTTGTAGTAGAAACCCATCTTCCCACCTATTGACAAACCGAATCAGGAAACGGAGAGCAAGAAAACCATAGGTATCCAGGAAAAGTAAAGTCATTCAGTGCATATACAAACCATTAAGAGCTGGTGTTTGCTCCAGATACTTATTGAAGATTTCCCAAGATTTTTCAGCACAACGGTTGCGCACATCTAAAATCGAGATTGCGGTCATATTAGGAAGCTACTAAATGGTATTTGCTGGAAAACACAGGAATCAAACAGTACCTTCTCGAGTCAAAGACCCATTTTTGTAGCATAACATAACCATGTAACCTTGTGTGTCAACAGGATTAGGGAAAACATGCCCTTCTAATCCAGGTTTGGGGTCACTTGCAATCCCAAAAACCTGGAGTAAAAAGAATTAGTTTGTAGGATTGGCACATAATAATTGATTCTTATTTAACAAGGGAGAATTCATGTGAAGTTTCTAGACTCGCACAACATTGATAGGAAGTACGTACAAATAAATAAAGTAGATAAGCAAGGGATTTTTTTTAACAAGGATGACCAGTTCTGAAAAAATAATAAATGGTTTCTAAGGCAGCTCTCATAAGTTCTATCAGACATCTAATTCGAACATATGATGGCGGAACTAAAATCTTTGACAAAAAGGATTTTGATAATCAGAATCTGTAAATTCTAAAAGGAAAGCTAGCATTTGACAATTCTTGTGTTTGCAAATTCAATCAACAGATAAAAGCCATATCCATTCAAGCACATGATTTGGTGATTTTCATTACTATGGTCTTCAAGTATTAAGACTCCATGTACTAGTACGAAGCTGCAGTCTTGTATTCTTACAGTATCACTAGTTCCAAGACTGATTGCCAGATCCCCCGGAACGCTAAGAGTTAAACCTGCAGGTTCAGTGTCCTTTATCGGTTAAGAAAAAAGAAAGACAATCAAGAAAAAGAATGGAAGTACAAAACATCGACTTCATTTTACACCAGATATTCATAACTCAAAATATAATTACTTCTCTAAAAATTTTAGATTGTTTTCCTCACTACATTAATTGACTGCTCAAACCAAACAAACACATTAAATTGTATCATATACCTCTTTAACAGACAGAAAAGATTCATGAAACATATTTATGAGCTCCAAAGCCAAGCATATTTCTAACTATGAAAAACCCAAATGGTAGACAGAACCATGAAATCATATCATAAACCCAAGTTCAATAAAGATTTTCCAAGTTTCAAACAAAATAGTAAAGGTTACCTGCTAAACTGTTTGGATTGTCTCCAGACCATTGAACAACCAAACAATTCTTATTAAAATTATATCTGCAAGAAAATTCATGGGTTCTCAAGCTGTTAGTATAAATTGACAGAAATGCAAGAACAAAGTAAAATACATTAATGAAGCGTCAGGGCAAAGGACTTCCTTCCTTTCTCTCCTTTTTTCATATTCATTGCTAAATTGTGCACACAACTGCAAGCAGGCTTGGCCATAAAATCATTTTACTTTTACCTTTCAGATTCTTTCCATCTCTTTTCAAAAGAATAGTTTTTAGTGACTTAACCATATATTATAACTAATAAGATCGACTCACATGAAAAACCTAACTGATTAAGTTGAAAAGCATATTGCACCAGCAACAATGTTGTCCCTTGCATTCTCAAGCCATTTGTAACTTGCTAATTGCTATCAACAAGAAAATAAATCCACCTAAAGCACAATACATGTAAGAGATAAATAAAATTCATACAACTATGCCGCTAACCTCTCCACAAAATAGGAAGCAATATTGCCAGCAACAGCATGGGCAGGGGCCAGCTTTCCAAGTTTTTCCTCTAAACCTGGTGCGGTAACCTGCATTTAGAAATAATTCACTAATAATCAACTTCATTACTTTGACAAGAAAGAGGACTAAGGTAGCCACTACAAAGTATCAATTGAACACATTCAATATATACCTCTAAAACCTTTTTAGACCATACTCTCTGGTTGATATCCATCAAGTTCATGCCAGCACCATCAGTGTGATCAATACTAGCATAAGCCCCAACTAAAAGTGAAGCCATAAATGAGCTAACAAGGGAAATCCTCTCAGTGTTATTATAAGCCTCTGGTTGTGTCTGATATATTTTCCTAATCTGTGGTCCAGTGAACCTTTCATAAGCACGTGACCCAGTTATCTGAGACAACTCCAATGCACTGCCAACAGCTTTCTCTATCTCTCTACATTGTGCAGTCGTGCTACTGTCCATCCAAACCGGCGATTCCTTGATGGAAAAGGCATCACCTAATTGATCCACCAATGGCTTCTTGGAGTCCAGTGATGATAATATTCCAGAACCACCTTTCTTCCAATAAACACTACCATGTTGCTGTCCACTACCAGAAACAGCAGCAACTTTCCCAAAATCCAAACCTGATTTCACAAGCCTTTGAAGAACAAGTTCAAGAGCTTCTACCCACAACAAGGTGGGTGAAACAATCCTGCCATTGTCAGAAGGGTCTCTATAGACCCCATCTTTGGTTTTGTAGTGGGGCAAATCAGAATCAAAATGAATTTGCTCTGATTTGACAATATTGAGATTGGAATCTAAGACAGTTGCTTTCAATGACCTGTGAAACAAATCACAGTTAATTTAGAAAATTCCAATCCCATATATAATTCCCAAAAAAACATGAAAAAAGGTCACAAAAAAACATCTAATTGGATTGATTAATAAACAGATCATTACAATTTCAGTACATTAACACGCAAAACCCAAATTCTTCAAGAAAACATAGATCAAAAACCAAATTAAGCTATCTGGGCCAATTTAATTCAGTGTTACAGCATTAAAGAAACAAAGTTCAGAAAGAAAAAGAGAGGACAAGCCTTACTGGGTGGAGCTGTCAAATCCAAGAAAAAGAGAGCCATGAGGAAGCGCCATCTGTGTTATCAGTACAAAGCACCAAACTTTGAGAACCGACTAGAAAAGGTACTGAGATTTGAGAAGAAAATTGATAGATATAGCAATAAATCAAATTTGATTTTAAAATATATTGGATGACGACAGAAGATACGTTTGGATAGGATTATGAGTCAGTGATTAAGTATCCAAGACAAGATTTTTATCCACAGAATCCGAACAGATTTTGAGATGATCTCTCCTCTCCTCTGGAACTTCTTTAGACAAGTCGTATTCTAGTAGTACCAAACTTCCTTAAAAACGAGTCTCTGCTCTCTGATATCTGATGAACCGGTCTCCTCGTACGCTACACATGGGAGCTGGGAGAACTCTGTCATTCTCTTGTCGTCTCATGCCATGTCAGCTACACGTAAAGCGGATAATGACTCATAACGCACATTATCCAAAACCTTTTCTAATTAATGCCAGTTTATTTTCAGAAAAGTAATTTTAAAAAAAATTATTATTTTAAAAAATAAATTTCAAGAAAATAAATTATTTTTTTTGTTTGGTAACGTCATTCAAAATAAATTTAAAAATATTTTCCAGTATTTGGTTATATTATAAAAAATAAGCTAGAAAATAACTTTTTAATGTTTTTTTAAGTTTATTAAAATAATAAGAAATTAATCTTACAAATTAAAAACTTGAATGAGAATGGAATTGAAAAAATATAATTTTATAAATTATCAAAATTTAATTTTATAAATTATCTCAAATAAAATAAATAATATTCAAAATAATAGAGATTAAATCTAACATATAAAAAAATTGAAAGATGATGAAATTAAAATAATAATAATTATAATTTCATAAATTATTTTAAATAAAATAAGTAACAATCAAAAGAACGAGGATCAAATTTGATAGATAAAAAGTTTCAATTTAAAAAATAATAAAAGAAAAATAAATAACAATCATAAAAATAAGGACCAAAGTTAATATAAAAATCAAATTAAATCAAATTTTAAGAGATGAATTTGAAAATAAAAAGATTCAAACAAAATATATAGCAATCAAAGTGTGAAGATCAAATTTGATATAATCAGTAAATAATATGATATTTTAAATTTTTCACAACTTTTAGAAAGTGTTTTCTGCCCAAAATAAAAGGAAAATACTTTCACGAAAATCAAGTCAAATTTTCCTTTGACAGGAAAGTATTTTTCGTTGACCAACTTTTCTAATGGCAAACAAACACAGGAAAGTTTAGAAAGTAATTTTTCAGAAACCACTTTTCAGGAAATAAACACACCCATTTTTTTAAAAAAGATAATATTTCCATTATAAGATTTGATTACGTACCGTACTGTTTTAATAATCATGATATTTTATTTTTTTAATTTATCATTTAATTATTATTACGAGATAAATTATCTCGAAATAACCAAAGAAGAGATGATAAAAATTAAGAAAAGTATATTTTGTATTTTCTAAGATTAAGTGGATTTTTTTTTAATTGCGTTTGCTGTTGAAAAAGGAAATTCAGTAGTTATTATTTATATAATTTGTTAATAGATATATTATTTTATTCAGTAGCTATTATTTGTATAATATGCTTGTGCTTACAAGAGTAATTATTTAGAAAAATACATCATATTGGCGATTAAATTTCTTATATTGCAAGGGTAAGATAATAAATTTGTTTGAGTTGTTCGTATACTTTCAATGATAAATCAAACATGACAGACGACATCCGAAATTCTCCATTTAGGATCTGGTTCCAAAGATTCAGGAGCCAGTTTTGCTCGGCTGGAGCTTATGGGGGTTCTGTTTGGCATCTACATTTGTTGTCGGTAAAGGTTGGTGGTGTTCGGTCTACTTGTTATGCCCTTTTTTAATCTCACTACTCGTCTGGTGTTCAGAACAGGGAGCCCTAAAAACCAGAGATGGTGCAATGCTGGTATGATTTGATGCATCAGTTATCTTTACACTACTAGATGGCTCCAAAGAGAGCTGTTCAGCACTCAGCAGGCTTTGGAGAAATGGGGCATGCTGTCTCGAAGTTCTAGTTCTTGCTCTCTCATAGTAAGAATATAGAATCAAATTGCCATGGACAAATATTTAACAGAAACTCTAAAACTATGTCCAGAATATACCCAACATCCTAGAACTGGTTATAAACATAATCCTCCTACCTGGTAGAGATTGCATCTATAGTTGCAGAAGCACATCCTTAGGGTCTATCTAACCAAGAAAATAAGTGTTTCCATTGTCCACCTAGCTTGGTTTAACCTAGAAAACAATTACACTTTTTCTTCAAAACTTCAGTGCAAGTTTCCAGGTAAACTCTGCAGCTTGAAATCTCAACGATGGACCGGCTGCCTCTTGACTAGTGCACAAAATATTGTGGGTCTGCTGGCTTGGGTCAGAAACAATATTTACATACTATGCCTTTCATCAAGTGGAATTAGCATCACGCCAATAATTCACAGAAACCAACTGGCATCTGACCAGCCCGGATGAAAGTACATGGCTGCCTTTTCCTGGTCATCCAATTCCAACACCTTCATACTTTTTCATCCTTGTTGCCAAGAAACACAGGCATGACTGCCAGCCAAAGATGGGCTAGCAAAGCTGAAGCGGAAAAGACTTCAGGTTCTCATGCTAATCAACGGAATAGTTCCTGGAAAGACCACATTATGAATTTTGCAAAAACATCAGACTCCAAAAACTCAATATGAGCAGCTCGCCCAATGATTGTGTTCAAACTCCTGCCATAGCTGGAGGTATCAAAGTTTACATCACAGCGCATGAATAGTCGATGCTCAGGTGTGGGGGCTCGTATCTGATCCAAACAATTATTCAGCATCTGCAGGAACACTCTACCCTTTTTTGAGTGGTCCGAGGAAGCAGCCTGGCACAGTTCAATTCTGGCAGAATGATATGGTACATAACCATCCTGAAAAAATTGTAATAAACTAGTGACTAAATGAGTAGAATGAGATAGCTTTCTTCACAACTACCATATGTTCAATTAATATCTCACACAAAATAGAATTTCAAGGTATATCTAAAGCAACAAATACTGTAGATACCATTTTAAATACAGAGGCAACTCAATGAACCTGGACTCAGATTCAAGAAAAAGCCTGTCAAAAAATGTTTAGGTCATGCAGAGTTGGCTATAGTATAAAGCCTTTCCATTCCTTCAATGCAATTGGTTTTGCTAATTACAAAAGGATGGAAATGCTACAAGAAATGTGATATTTTATTGAAGTGGAATAAACTCTCCCTTTCTGTTGTTTTAAGAGACTGTTACACCTAAGTATAATTTCAAATAAAATTATATGTGAGATCCATTTGGAATTGGAATGGAAATCTTTTTCCCATCCATTTCCAATTCTTGGCAAACCAAACAGGGACTGAGAATCCTTCACACGAAGCTTGTGTTGGTATTTCCTTTCAATACGAGTCAAATTGTGATTTCAAGTCATTAAAGCATCTTGAAATAAGCCCCCTTGGTGCGAAAGAAGGTCAATTTATGATGCCCCTTTTTCCAGTTGACCAGTAAATACATGTCTACTGCAAACAGGATTTTAGTATATCAACATTTATGTATCATGTACCTATCATCCCGCAATAATTATCAAGATTAAAGAAGTGATATAACCTGCAAATTGCTCAAATTTGAACAGGCTAGTTAAATAGATCATTTTACACTAGAAAAACTTGAAAACTTGTTAGCAAACAGAAGAGAAATGACTAAACTGTGGAGCTTCAAGAAGCAAATTTCCTTTTAGGCATAGCATGACATACCTGGGGTGAAGATAGCAGTACTATATGCCTGAAATTCTCCAATGTCTTCTGCTGAAAGAACAAATTATACAGTTTTAGAACTCAGTCAAAAAATATAAGTTAGCATCTGCTTTGATATCACACACACAAGCTACTTGAATGCGAGTTGTTATTTTTCAGATCTGGTCATCACTTCTTTTTCTTTTTCTTTTTCTTTTTCTTTATAAAGCATAATCTCTTTCTACAATCAAACAAAGGAACAAACTAGGATTCTTAGTACCTCGCAGAGTTTGTACAAGAAAGTATTTTGGAGATTTGGGTCATCTGTGAACGTAAGTTGATGAATGCACTGAGTTCCCTTAAGTTTTTTCAAAAGCCACATCCCAGAGTTAAACAGGGAGTTTGAACTGTAGAGATACCCCAAATGCGGACCAGATATAGAAACATATGTGTGAAGATATCTTAGGTATGGTTCCATTATGCTCTCTGTGGCAACACAAATACAGAACAAGTTTCAAATTACAGGTTAATAGAATAGTAAGGCATTGCATTGCATTGATTATATTACCTGCTAATGCTGTTCTTATGATAATATTTCCAATAGAATGTCCAACAAAGCTAAGCTTGATATCCCTTAACAGACCAGATCTTGAAACTTTATCCATTTTCTTTTTAAGGAAAGAGATAACTTCCTCTGCCAGCCTTTGTCCCATTTCTCTAAAGTCTCCAGATGTTTTGTCTTCATTTACCTCTGACATAAGGAACTCCATCTTGGGGTCTATTAAAAGCCATTGATTGCGAACGAGCCGTAAATCCAGATGGTGTCCCTGATGGGTTGTAGATATGACAAACAAAATTAAACCAATTTATGATTAAAACTACAAAACAGTTCACAAGAGGAATAGGTAGACTTCATTATACATTGTCCAGGACAGCAGAACAATCTATTGCAAAGAACTTGAATGAAATAAGAAAAAATTTATTACCTAAAATCTTACAAATATAGAATTCCCTTTCTCACTTTTGGGTTCATAGGATTACAAATATGTGAATGAAACAGGCTCAAACAAGCAAACTATTGGTGCATGAAACCATAAACCAATAAATTCATAGTAACAGATCCAAATCCTTATGAAAAAAAGATCATCTATTTCTAAAGTTCCATCTGCAAGAAGAATTTGATCCCATAGTTTCCAATTATCTGATGGGAAGAGGTGAATCAAATCGTTAGAATTGACCCAGACTGAATTTAAACCTATAAATGGTGGATGGCAAGCCATTACTTATCAGTCAGGGTCAAGCAATTAAATTAAAAGTAAGAAGCTCTAATATTTGGACATTTCAAATATTTGTTTAAGATGAAAACTCCAAGGGCTTTCTCAAAGACACTTTTTTTTATGGTACTGCAAAAAAAAAAAAAAAAGAGAGAAAAAGAGCTGACTGTGCCAAAAAAGGAAGATTCAACCTGAAAAAAAAAATAATATTCCATAACTACTGCATCCCTTTATCATCTTTATTATACCAATATCAGAACTCTCTTTTGGAGAATTTGGTGGATACCTGATAAACAACAAATTAAGGAAATTCATACTGCAGAAACAATTTGAACATGCATTAAACTAATTAATTAGTATTTAGGTGTGTGGAAATGATCAGAACAAAATTCAATCAGAAAGTGACAAAACACAGGTTTTCAATTATTACTTAAATGGTGTGAAATCAATTGAGCACAACTTTCCACATTGGATTGTAAAATAGCTAGCTAGACAGGTTGGGGGCTAAAGGACAAAGAATGAGCCTTGCCTGAAATCCATGCACAAAGATGACAGCCTTCAATTCACGACCATTTTTTGACAGTGCAGCACTAGGTTGCTTCTTACCAGCTTCAGATTCAGTACTAGGTCCACTGTACGAGCCATGTGCATCTACCAGGTCCAAATTTTTGAAGAACGAATTTTCACTAAGAGTACGCAGTGGTGCATTAGTTACGCGTTCCACAATAATAATAGGAATCCGTAGCAGATCCCCAAATATATACATGTCTTGAATTGACCGATTATTAATCTGCATGGAAACAAAAATAATCATGTAGAGCTCCAGACTACAAGATAAAGGAACCAAATGAGTTAAAGTGAGAGCAATACTCACCCTCATTTGGGCAATACTTCGCCGATGAAGGTCAGCACGTGTAGCTGCACTCTGGGCAGGCTGTATAGAACAGAAAATAAAAATTTCAACTTGGAGACCATGGAATAAAGAACATGATGGTGTTTATCACTGAAAGTCTAAAAAAGGACTAACAGTCTATAGATAAGAAATGAACTGAGTAGAAAAATAAAGCATTTACATTCAACAAACTCGAAACTCTTCTATGGCCATGATGGGAGGAATCATCACTTCCACTGCTCATGTAATGATGAGGCATCTCAACCTTAGAGTACACCATCCATATTGACCATTCAGCTCGTCGATCTTTAGTCCACACATCACGCAGAAACTCCAGTATTTTTGTTTTGTTTGCCCTGGAATGAAGAACAAAGGCCAGTAGATAAACATGTGCAGATAAAGTTATTGCATCTGAATCAACTCATCAATAAATGTGACCAACAATAAGCACAATCAAATCCATAACGAAGGATGGCCAAAGGTTATCATAAATTTAAGAAAATGTGCAAAGGGAGATCCTGCAGTTTGTCAGGTCACACTTTGGGTCCTAATTTAAGAAACCCCTAGTCTGCAAGTTGCAACCTGAGGTTCCATCTCAGTTACAAAAAACACCCAAGGAAGACAGTATTAATAAAACTGTTAGGAAAACTTACAAAAAGTACACAGAGACTGCATCTGCTTAAATTCCAGGCTTCGATTTTCAAAATTCTGAAGTTGGACCTTGAGATTCCATGATAGTTAAAGAAAACACCCTAAGGTGGATGTCTAAAATTTTAACCACATGAAAGAAAAACGCATTTTCCAACAATTGCCAAGATGCAAGTCATGCATTGTTGCCTTCTCTGATCACATTGAAAATTCTTTGGAGGAATCTTTGTTTGACTAGCTTGAGGGAAGAGTTCCAGAAAAGAGAAAAAGGAGATGTGAATAGGTAGGGGTGGGAAGAGAGGATAGATCCAAGATGGGACAACAGATGAGAGAAAAGAAAAGAAGAGAAAATGGAGCAGCAGCCACCCTTTTAAAATTATCTAGACTGTCCCAGCAGAAAGAGACCTTAAGAGTTAAAATTACCTGTGAGCTAGGTAACTTAAGTGATCATATAATGCTAACCATGTACAAGTTGGGAAGGGATCCTGTCAACCCTCATACCTTGTGACTAAACTATATAAAGTCAAATAAACAAACAATTCCAAACATAGTATCAAATAGTTGCAATAAACTAACAATACCAGTTTACCAAAATTTGTTGTCCTTTTCTTTCACTCCTGAGTCTGCCAGCTTTTTTAAACACAAGGGCTTGCAAAAAACAACCATGGAAAGTATTTTTGCCTTGATGTTGTCCAGCAATGGAAACCACATTCCACAGGTGGGTAAATTCAATATTGCTAAATAAGTAACTCTTATTCCACATTATATCTTTAAGTTGAGTCACCAAAATGAGAATTCATGATGATGAGAATAACAATGGTTACAAGCCTGTCCATCATAAGTTTCACAAATTCCATCATAGAAATTTTATGATCCACGTTAAACGCATACCAGAAAATCTGTCATTGGTCTTCAATTAAGCAAATTTTACAGCTTGTATCTAAGCACTTAAGAAAATGCAAGGGATGAAGTGCCTTTTCTGGTTAAATAACTATGGTCAGTTGTGATGTAACTAAATGAAAGGTCACATCTATAACTTACCAAATGAAATGTATTCTTCCTCGTAAAAGGAAAATATAGAAAACTCTAACTGAATGTGGCAACTTGGTGGAAAAGCAAACCTGTGGAACTGCAGAAAAATGCTCCATAAATATGATAATTGAGCGCCCAATGAATGAAAGATGTTCACAACAGCAGCCTTCGATGAAATGTGGGGCAAATTATCACTTTGAAAATCTATAGTGCTGTTTGCTTTCTTTCCAAGAAGAGACAAAAATATTAAGTAAATAAGAAAGGACTTAAACTGAATGTAAAATCAAAATGTGTTAACTATACAGATTATAGGAAGGACCTCAAGGCCATTCTGTGGCTTTCCATGTCCTGAAACTGCAACATCAGCAGTAACCAGATTTGCTTGCACAATAGAATCAAACATGCTCACATCATCCACGTTGGAAGCAAAATCAGATACATCAATAGTGTGCTCAATGCCTTTGCTAATTTTTTGTAGCTCTTCCAGCAATGTGTTGCGGGCAGCTAATAATGCTTTAACAAGTGTGATCTTTTTTATATCTAAAGAAGCCACTAGACCCAATGCCTGGTCAATCACAAAATGAAAATTTCAACCCATGGAAATATCACAAAATCCGAATAAAGCTAAAGTACAGGCTCCTCCACACCAGATAATAGCGGGTTTCAAATTTAAAAATGCTATTGCATCCTCAAATCTTTGGGCTTCAACCAAATAGGAGAACTTTTACCTTTTCTTAAGCTATACAAACCAGCAGTTTTAGAATATTTTTTCATCAATTATCTTTTGCAGGAAAAGGACTAGACCTAAAAGGAAAAACATGTGTTATATGCTTACAATTCACATAAAGGTTAATTCTCCTTCAAGCATCCATTGAGCATCCCCAGATTCTAGGGGTTGTCTATTATTTGGGTGAATCTCGATATTCTCTTCTCTTTGCCCTAAGGAATAGGCCTACAGAAAGATCTACAGTATTTCATAAAATGCAATTTCTGGATACCTCTGGAAAAAGTATCAAAACATACTTAAAATAAGGTTTGTTGAAGGTAGATAAGAGATAAGAAGTTATTCTGGCAAATTTTATTAATGAAGCAATCATACAAGCTCCTTCTAGTATTTTTAAAACAAAAAACTAAGGAATGATTTGAAAAGAAAATTGTCACAGTCAACCCACTCAACCATTGCTTGCCTGGACTGTACACTAGTGCTAATAGTAGGATAAAAACCAAGCTAGAGTAAACTGCAAGTTTTGCAGAAAAGGGTATGCAAATTGGCATATATGCACATGCATGTACGAACAAAAGAAGTGCATTCACTCCCATATAACGACATTCGCACAAGAGTGTCTGTGGCAAGTAAATACTTTCATCACAAATCAGAAGTACTTGAAGCATAAGCTAGAAATTTAAGCCGCAAAATGATGCATGAATGCACAAAGTTATGCATAGAGGCTAAAAGCATGTAAAAGATTATCCATTGTGTACGAGCATACTTGGGGGGACCCATCACTAATTTTGCCAGTAGCATCTTGACCGTAAGAACCACTGCAAGATACAACTCATCAAGTTATTTTAGATAACCCATGTCAAAAAAAAGTGATCATGACAAGGCTGGTTGACTTGATGCAGAATTGTGACAAACCTGAGTACCTTCAAGAAAGAACCAGCTTTCAATAGACTGATATGCACGCTAACATCAACAAGCACAGAATGAAATGCATCAAAGTGGACAGGGCAATATGAATGCAATCCTAGAAGAGCTTTAGGAGGAATTCTAAATTCATGGACTGCGACAGAAGAAGCATCCGGATAAGCCAGCAGCTCAACCCTGTACAGTGCACATATCTATCAGTACAACATCCAAATTTAATCAACAAACATTGAGCGGGCAAGAAAAAACAATGGATCATTTTAACTGCAATAATGAAAAAACAATTTCCCTTAACTCACATGGTATCTGTCATGGGAGCTTGCATAAGCTCAAATTTCAAAATTACAGCAGAGGTTGATGGACCCTGCAAATTGTAGACCATATCAGTTTGAAGACATTAAATATCTGCATCAGTAAGTTCTGAGCTGGGAGGTACAGCACAGAAAATTGTAATAAATATATGCATTAAAGATATTAGCAGTATTCCCATTAAATCCCAGGTTAAAGGAGTGGGGCTATTTTGAAGAATCGAAACGAAATAATGTTTTTATCCTCTTCTCAGTGACAGCTAGAGTTGAAAGTTTTTTGAAAGCAGTTCCACAATTTTGTTAGTTTTGAGAAGAAACAGTTAGAGCTAAAAGTTTTTTGAAAACAGTTCCTCAATCTTGTTAGTTTTGAGAAATGCAATATTCCACTTCTTTCTGATGTCATCATGAAAGCATAGGTACAATATCACAATGTAGGTGGCAGAGTTTTGACACGCACATAGAAGAAACTTTCAAAGGATCATTTTTCTTTCTCACCAGACCACTTCATATTACACACAGACCAGCTATATACATCAACCTTGATAAGAGAGATCCAAACACTAAGCAGACCATACATATTGATATTCTGTTATATCCTAGCAAATCCTGTTTTCTAGAGCAGTTTGTTTCTCTATTCAAGTTGGTTTCACTTCACTTGAGAACAGTTAGGCAACCTTCTGCTGCATTTCCCCCTTTAATTGCAACTATATGAGTTAAAAAGGCAGCTTATTGTATCTGGCAAGCTAGCATTGCACAAACACTCACGCACGCGCGCACAAAGAGAGAGAGAGAGAGAGAGAGAGAGAGAGCTGTATGGATTACCTCATCTTCACCAAGAGGTAGAGTGAAGGAGATCATGATAGATAAACGAATATCTTGTCTCGCATATTTAATCCGAAAAGGCTGTGTCAAGAAACTATTGTCTGTATCATCAATCCTCCATATCCCATATATGTTTTCACCACCCAGATCAGGAGCTGCGGCTCAAATAAATATCATTTCTTTCTTAGCTCGTCCCAAAAACATTAAGCATAGAAAAAATTCACATAATAGTAAATTATTCAATAGAAGCTAACTGCATCTCTAAGCATGAACAATAACAACATCAAAGCATATAAATATGAAAACAACTGATTTTCATGTAGACATCCAAAACAGCTCCTCCTCAAAGTTACTGAATTTGCCCAAATACTCATACTTTGCCTAAATACAATGTGAAGGAGAATTGAGGTTAATTAACAAACAATATTGCAAAATCTCACACCTTTTTGCTTCAAGCGAATATTCTACAAATATGAGAAAAAACCCAGAAACAAAAGCACAAAAAAAAACAGAGAAATCTTGAGTTTATTGAGGTTTACGATGAGCATAGGAACTGTGGTTAATTAACAAGAAATGTAGCAAAATTCTAGACCTTTCTTGTGACAAACAAGATTTCTTATAACTAGGAAGAAAACCCAGCAGAAACAAAGAAACTCAGGAAAACAACAGCAGTAAGAGTTGAATTTGCTTTTACCTTCATATTGAACAACCCTTGCAGGGGTTGCTAAGGAAGTATACTCACTATCTTCCCATCTCATGCTGATCTTTATTTGATACCATCTAAACACCCAAAAACAGAAAACCCACAAAAAGAAATGAAAAGGGAATCAAAGAGACATGCTTGAGAAGAAATGGTGAGAACATTATTACCCTTGCTGGAAGAGGTCTAGGTTGTGAAACCTGTGAATGTAAACAGCAATTTCTTGCACTGTTTCAAACATGGCAACGAAGACAGACAGACTGTTTTCTTCGGCCTAATGTCTAATTAAGATTAAAACAAACTGCAGAACATGCTCTTTTTTAGAGGATGATGACTTTATCATATGCCCTTTCTTTTCTTCCGTCTTGGTTCTTACTGTTTTTTTTTTAAAAAAAATTTCCTAGTACATCCAAAATGGGATAAAATGGTTTGGAATGGATCATATGCTACATTTTTCCTATGTTAAAGAAATTATTTTCTGTAATATAATGTTAAATTAAATTCCTATAGAGTGGTAAAATTTTGTGATTTGCTTTATTTATAGCTTCCTTTTTAGGAAATTATAAATGAATTATTGTTAATTTTATTGAATATCCTTCCCAAATAATCTTATGCATATTAAATGAGAGGAATCTCTAAATACAGAGTTTATATTTCTTAGGAAATCATGATCTAGGTCTAGGACAGAAATTTTCAATAAAATTAGTTTATTATACTAAATATTTAGCTAGCTCAAATGCTGACATAGGCTTGTTTCACAAGTATTATGTTAGTGATGGGTTATTTTAGGATGAGAAAATAAAAATAATTTTGATAGAAACATGTTTATTTAAAAATAAAAATAAAAGATAAAGATAAAGATAAAAAATAAATTTATTTTAAAATGGTTTTTGAGTGAATTTTTATATTTTTAAAAAATAAAATTATATAATAATAATAAAATATTCAGAGATATTTAGCATAGTTTCTTATTCTGTTTTTAGATATTTTTTAAGAGTATTCTTAACTTAAAAAAAATATTAAACTAATATTTTTTTAGTAATTTTTTATTCTTTTAATATTCTAATATCAAAAATAAAAATATGTAATAAAATTTATTCTATTATATTTTTAAATAAAAAATATAATTTACCATAATCCTCCAAAACCCATGTATGAGGGAGTTTGCATTTAAAAATTATTAGTATTTTTATTTTCTTAAGAGAAGTTTTAAATTTCGTGGCTTTGAATATGATGCACACCTTTGACTTATAAAACATAATAAAATTTATTTTAATATATTTTTAAATAAAAAATACTATTTACCATAATCATACCCTTAAAATATGCAAGTTTGAATTTAAAAATTATTAGTTAATTATTTATTTATTTTTACTTAATAGTAACAAGACAAGTTATAAATTTCGTGTCCTTGAATATGATGTACACTTTTGACTTGTAAAGCACAATGATGGCGACTTTTGAGCATTCATTAATCATTTAGATTTAACTTTATTAATGAACTTTTCAGC
>Ga0325403_1002243_pt1 | contig 16953 bp, 10 predicted proteins | sample PopdelMetagenome_19_FD_205665 | JGI IMG/M metagenome (GOLD analysis project Ga0325403, IMG submission 205665) | Populus deltoides microbial communities from Bellville, Georgia, United States - Xylem-PdKOR-R4 | ecosystem: Host-associated > Plants > Phyllosphere > Stem > Wood/Secondary xylem...
TGTACGAAGATGTTGTGCTTAGCATAACGTGGAGTAGTGGAAAACATTGCCCAAACAAAGATAGTTTGATTTAAAAAACATGATATTTATAAAATATCATAATTATATATTATATTTTTAAAACGTGAAATTAACTAAATGTTATTTTTATAAAACACAATAACTTAGGATATCGAATTTTACAAGTATGGTGTTAATTAAAATTTAAATAGATAAAATATACAATGTTGTTTCTCTTACAAAAAAAAATCATTGTCATTCTCATTTCTCTCCTGAAAAACTTGTTAAACACTTTGATTTTATTCTTAAATCAACCAAAAAATGAACTTATCCTAGTTTTTAAGTATAATTTGATGTTTTTGTGTTAGAAATCTATCATTCCCTTTGCTTTCACCACCGTTGCGGCATCTATCCCAGCCATTTTTGTAGTTTTATAAGCAAGGTAAAGATACTAAATTGCTATTAATTTATATTTGGTTTGGTTGAAATCAAATATTGTTTAAGTTGAATTTTGAGTTTATGGTGAATTTAAAGTTTGTTGAATTAATGATAAATTAGTCAAAAATATATTTAATTAAAGTTTATTTGATATAGTTAAACATGAAAATAAGTTGAATTATTAATGAATTAATTATGTGTTGTATTTAATCTGGGTTAAGTTGCTAAAATAAGGATTATATATATATTGTTGGAATCGGCTAATAATATAGTTAAATATGCATATACATTCATGCAATAAAGCATATATGTGGTTGAATTATGACGAATTACATGTCTTGTTAAATTATTGATAAGTTGATGAAATTAATATTTTTTTAAAATTAAATTAATTTTCTATAAAGTTGCGTTTGATTTAATGCAATTGAGCATGAAAAATATCGATTGATAATGTATCATGAATTATGTTTAATTAATTTTCTATAAATTTGCGCGCGCTCGTTTGTGTGTATATATATATTTTTTTAAAATAAAAAATATTCTAACTATTTTATAATTTATTTATTTTTATATTTATCCTTCATATATTTAAAAATTTTAATTTACTTCCTAAAATTTTATACTCGCATAATAATTTATATAATTTAGTTTATTTTACCCTCATCATCAAATATATAAATTGTAATTTTTCAAAACATAAATAATAAAAACAAAAACAAAAACAACTAAATTAATGAACTATCCACGAGTACCGGATTTATTTATTTATTTTTCTAGATAAAGAGAATCCACTGAGCAGTAGTAATACTAATAAACAATGTGATTCCAGCTCTGTGGTTTCTTTTTTCTTGACTCAAGGCCGTGAGTGGATTCGATCTGGCATGGCTTGCCTGGTCAGGATTTTACAGATTGACTTCCTCGTGGCACTCGAATAGCAATGGATATGAACTAAAGGAAAAGTACTCGAGAGTTCCCTTTCCTAGCACTACTCGAGGATAAACGTTCGGACACGAGTATTATAGAAAAAAGGGGACATAATTAAATTCTTAAAATGGAAAAAAGAAAATTATAGAGAAACCATCATCATATCAGACATGTAAAAAGAAAAAAAAAAAAAAGTGCAAATCAACGAATTAGGACAAGTAATTAAAAAGGGATGTCTGAAGTTTCCATTTTGAGACACGTAGCATAGCTGATTAAATACCAGGAATAAAATGGCATAACTAATTCAAAAAATATCCAGTGATAATTAATAATATATTTTTTTTTAATAATTAAAAAAACATAAAAGAGAGAAAATATTATGTTACTAACCAATTCATGTTAAGGTTGATGATACGAACCATCCACGCATATCTCTATCACGGTTAATGTTACAGTAAATACTAATTAATTGATGTTTATGCTTTTTTTTTTCAATTTTTTTTATGTAAAATACCTATAAATCACCGTAAGAACCATGATAAATCTATTCATGGTTTTAAAAAAAACAAAAAAATCACTATAGAAATTGAAATCACCCCAAATTCATAAATCAATACGAGCCCGTATATGTTTTTTTTTTCACAAACTTTAAATATAAAAAAAATATCTAATATAAACTTTCCTCATCAAATAGAACTATTTGACACAAATATAGTTTGTTTTGGTGGTTTAAATCAGTGTCAACAACACTTTTCTTTCTCTACCACTGAAATCTAGCGACCTCTCTCTCGCCTCTCTACAAGGACAAAAAAATAAAATAAATAAATTATTTTACCAAAATTGAACTGGAAAAATATTGAGGTACTAAAATTATATAATTTGTGTGATTTTTAAAGTTTAAGGACCAAAATGCATATTTTACAAAATTTATAGTATGCCACTTATGTTTGATGTCTTTTTTATTTTGGTCCCTTTTTTATCCTATATTTTTATAAAAAATAAAAATTAATTGGTTACTAAATTGCCGGAAAAAAAAGTTTGAAAGTGTGATAATTTTAATTGTTAACTTATTAATGTTAACTAAGTGTACGAGGTTATAATACTTTTTATTTTTTTGTTGCATTTTAAAAATATATTTAATTTGAAAAAATATCAAAATAATAATTTTTTAGTGTTTTTTTATAGTCTTGATGTGTGATATAAAAAATAAACTATTTTAATATATTTTCAAGTAAGAAATTGTTTAAAAAAACATCATGCATTAAATTATTTTAATATATTTTAAAATAAAAAGTTTTTTAAAAAACATCTTGTATTGAAATTACAAACTCATGAGAGGACATACTCCAAAGCATACCTAACAAAAAAAAAAAATTCAAAGCAATAATAAAAAAAATTAAAAAAGGAAGAGGTAGAAAGAAGAGAAAGTTAGGCACGTTTTCTGCACCAAAAGAAAAGGCGGAGGCTGACAGCCCAAACCGAACCGAAACAACCACCCAACCCAACCCAAACCAAACCGGACGTGTTAGGTTAGACGGCAGACCATCAAGAGAAGGTCTCGCTTCCCTTTTTTTTTTTAAAAAAAAAAAAATCAAAGTTGTCATAATTTCTAAAATAATAATAATTAAATAAATAACTCCAGGTAACCAATAAAACCTTATTTTTACATGCTTAAAAGTTCTATCCGTTCTTCGTCTCCTCCTCCTCCCACTCCTCCTTCCTTGCATTTTCTCTCTCAGACATAAACCCAAACACATCGCCGGATTTTCTCCAAAATTTTTCCTTTTTCTTTTGATAATCTCAAATCAAGTTTTCTCGATCTGCATCGTCCAATTTTGTTTTCAGTATATTTTGGATTTTCCATGTCAGGTCAATGTAGCTTGGTTTGATCTTCCTTAAAAAAATAAAAATCAGGGTTTAAAATTTTCTTTTAATTAGTTGATTCTTTTTTGTTAACACAATCTAAGGATGTGATATATTTTTTTTACCTGTTTTATGATTTCTTGATTCTTCTTCTCGATTTTTTTTAATTTTGAGTTTTCGTGTCAATCTGGTAAATCTGTGGGTGTTGGGTTTTGCGCATAGGAGAAAGGGAGAGCACAAATCCATCTAGGTAAATTTAGAAAGCCCAGAGCTTTCGAGGGCTTGAGGGAAGAATGGAAAAATCGAAGATTGACCATATGGTTGGTGGCAAGTTTAAGCTTGGGAGGAAGATTGGCAGTGGATCTTTTGGAGAACTCTTTCTGGGTATAGCGTTTTTTTAGCTGCTTTTTTTACCTTTTATGTTTTTTTTTGGGTCTGAAAGTTTGTGTTTTTTGTGGTGATTTGATTTGTTTTTTTTTTTGGTTAGGTGTAAATGTGCAAACTGGAGAGGAAGTTGCTGTTAAACTGGTATTTTCTAAAAGGATTATTCATTTATGTTTTGATGTTTGAATTTTGAAGGAGAGGAGTGGTTTTTTTAGCTGCGTATTTATTTTTCATCTAATTTTTTGGCCAAAAATTAGGGTTTTTTCTGCATGATTGTGTTATGATTTCTTGCAATGTATAACATGATGGATGGTGTTTGTAGGTTAGGTTTTTCTGCTTGGTTTACTTTGCTGTAATCACGTTTATCAACCTGTATGATACCCCCCTTTTATTGCGCAGGAGTATTTGAGATGTCAAATTTTATTACTGAAGCAGCCATTGATTTAGATTTAGATTAGGGCTGTTTACTTCTACATGATTTAGAACTGTTTAGATAGTGATGGAGTGCCACATGCATTTGGATAAAGAGAGTTGTCTATTTTGTTGATAAGACAGATTCGTCGATCACAGTAAGTGCACAAAGCTAGACCCCTATCGTGTTTGTTGCAATAAGTGCACAGAGCTAGACCCCTCTCGTGTTCGTTGCTTTTCGCTGATGAAGCCTGCACTTATCTTAGTGAAGGAAAGTAGGAACACGGATCTGTATCTTTATTGAGCTTTGTATGATTAATTATCTGATCCTTACTCAAATGCCCTGTTGCGCAAACAAATTACGTTATTGTTAACTGCATGATTGATGTGAAAACAAGTCTTGTATTCCTTTATTTTCCCTGTAAGAGATTGTTTTGCATGAGAATATTTATTCGAGTACTTCTTCTTCTCTCCAATATTCCTTGCGATTCTTGACCCTTAATTATTCCAAATTTCAGGAATCTGTAAAGACCAAGCATCCACAGCTTCATTATGAGTCAAAGTTGTATATGCTTCTTCAAGGAGGGAGTACGTCTCTCTCTCTCTCTCTCTCTCTCACACACACACACACACACACACACACACACAACAACAACAACAACAAAATGCCCAGACATAAACAAGCAAATACAAATTTGTAATATCTGCTGCTGGGTGTTTTTTTTTTTCTACTTGTGGATTATGTTATTCTTCTTAAGATGCACCTTCTAGTTTTATGAATGCAACTTCATGTCAAGGCTGTGCCCCCAGTATTTGCTAGAAGTCTACTCCAGAGTACATGGAGGGGACGTATTATAAGCATTGAGTTTCTTATAATAATTTAATTGTTTTTCCTTTAATGAAGCTGGAATTCCCCATCTCAAGTGGTTCGGAGTTGAGGTTGATTACAACGTCATGGTCATTGACCTTCTTGGGCCAAGTTTGGAAGATTTATTCAACTACTGCAACAGGAAATTCACATTGAAAACAGTGCTGATGCTTGCAGATCAACTAGTAAGTACATTTGATTGTTTTTTTGTTCATGAATATATCTTACACTGTAGATAAAATTTTCCTCTCATTTCCTGTCTCCAGATTAACAGAGTTGAATACATGCATTCAAGAGGTTTCCTTCACCGTGATATAAAGCCTGACAACTTTTTGATGGGCCTAGGCCGCAAAGCAAATCAGGTACTTATTCCTACATGGTTCTTGTTAGCCACCTTAGTAAACTAGAGCATATGTTAGCTTGTTTTTTGCATTTTGTATTTATTGGTTATTATGTATATTATGTGAAGGAGATGACATCATCCAATTGTTGTTATAGGTTCCAGCTTTTTTCTGTTTTTACATTTGCAATTTTTTGGGATCATGTAATACAGGTTTATGTCATTGATTTTGGTCTTGCAAAGAAGTATAGAGATCTTCAGACCCACAAGCACATTCCATACAGGTAAATTTTTCTTTTTTATGTTTGCCTCATGGTGCATGAAGTTCAGATTTATGGTAAATATTGAGATCTGTTGTGTTTTTCATTGGCTCGCGAGTCATCCATTTAGACATGACAGTTAACTTCTCATTACCTATGAATAGTGGCGACTTGAAGAGGTTGGAGACTATATTTAGCCATAAGATTCTGTTTCATATGAAAGTGGCAAACTCCACCAGGCATGATTATCACATCAATATGTGCCCATTTTAGGAATAGAATGATGAACTCAGTAAATTTACTTCCTTTTCTATGCATTAAAATTCAAGCTTTATTTAGATTTATGCAAAGATAATGTCATGCTCATGGCAGTGAACCAGACTGAAAGTTAAGATTTAATGATTGGAAGAGGTTGGAGACTAGGTTTACCTGTGAGATTTTCTGTTTCATAAGAAAGCAGCAAACTCCACCAGACATGATTATCACTGCAATATTTGCTCATATTAGGAGTAGAATGATGAACTCAGCAAGCTTACCTCCTTTTCTATGCATTAAAACTCGAGCTTTATTTAGATTTATGCATAGGTAATGTCATGCTCATGGCAGTGAACCAGACTGAAAGTTAAGATTTGAGGAACTTAATATTGAAGCGTGGTTTTATGGCACATACAACTTTGATCCAACTCCTTAAGAATCCCAAAGACAGTCACCTATCTAATAATGAGAGTGTTATCTATTGGAAATAAAACAACCCTATTTAAGTTATTTTTGGTCATGGCATGGACCTTGTGGCAGCTTTTGGATTTGATGATGAGTTAAGTGAGTTGTTTTGTGTGTCTAATGTTCTTCCTTTTCCATTAACTATGGTTTTTAGTCATGGATAATCACATTTGTGTACTTGAAGATAAATTGTATTATATAAAATCTCGTACAGCTCGATCTCAAGTTTATTTTCACTAAAAACATCATTGATTCTTTTGCCACTAGATCTTTTCTGCTGCTTGCAAATTTGTTGCTCCAGTTTTTATGCAATCTCTTCCTGTTTAGAAATAGATAAATGCAATAATTTACAGAAAAAACAAAGTGACATGTAAAGAGCCTGCATACCTCTCTCATGTGTGTGATGATTATTCTACTTCTTGTGGTCACATCTCTCGTATTTGTTCATGCTTCTCTCTATCTATTTTTCCTAATTTGTATTGTTTACAGCAAGTGTAGGAAAATGCTATCAGTATGAAACTTACAAGGTTTTTCCATTGTAGGGAGAACAAGAACCTTACAGGCACAGCTCGCTATGCAAGTGTTAACACTCACCTTGGAGTTGGTAAGTCATTTTTTTTCTCATAATGATTTTCCAACTATCAACAGGTACTCACTATCTGATACTTAGATTTATTTATGCATTAGTGATGGAATTATTATTTCTCTACTTGCAGAACAAAGCAGACGGGATGATTTGGAATCCCTTGGTTATGTGCTTATGTATTTCTTAAGGGGCAGGTTGATTATATAGTAGCCAAGCACTTGAATTCATACTCTCTTTTTTTATCATTTCTGTGTGGGAGAGTGGGTGGTATGTCCTACTTGATGTTGAATAGTAATTTTTGCCTATTAATTTTATTCAATCTCTTTGCTTCAGTCTTCCATGGCAAGGATTAAAGGCTGGCACAAAGAAGCAAAAATATGATAAGATCAGCGAAAAGAAAGTTTCAACCCCTATTGAGGTAATTTGCCATGTATTCCTTATTATAATGGAGAACATCATTAATGCAATTATTTTGCAAGGGACCTCATGAAGGATTTGGTTATGGCCTTGTTTGGGACCGTGTTCCCTCAAATTTTGAAATTTGGTTTTTGCTAATTTTTTTTTATGTTTTCAGATATTTTTGATGTACTGATATCAAAAATGATTTTAAAAAAATAAAAAAATTATTATTTTGATGCATTTCTAAGCAAAAAGTACTTTGAACCGCAACCGTTACCACAATCCCAAACAGGCCAATGCTACTTCCAAAGTTTTATATGGACACAGTTAGTTGGCAAAACCAAGCATGAACTATTAGCATTACTGCCTGTGTTGGATCCAGACTAGGCTGGATGCTTCTTGTTAAGCATCAACTAGCACAGCCCAATATTCTTCATATGAATAATAGTTTAGTGTTTGCACCAAATGTGAATGTGTCATGTGTACTGTTTGTAAAGTTAGAGAGTATGTAATCACGGTGTGTGCACATTTTCTCACTGAATATGGTCTTGGGCACTAGATCATAGCCCAATTTTGAAAACTGCAGGGTAATTTTGGTCTCTGATATACATTTTATTCATGTTTCAACTTGGTGATGTAAATCCATATTGTGTAACAGATGCTTTGTAAGTCACACCCCTCTGAATTTGTATCATACTTCCACTACTGCCGGTCACTGCGATTTGAAGACAAACCAGACTATTCATATTTGAAGAGGCTGTTTCGTGACTTATTTATTCGAGAAGGTAAAATACTAGCAGTTGCTCTTGTCAAGTTATTTTGCTGGTATCTCTCTAATCTTTGAATTTTTGATGTTGCTGCTGCTGCAGGTTATCAGTTTGACTATGTTTTTGACTGGACTGTTTTGAAGTACCCTCAGATTGGTGCCAGCTCTAGAGGACGGGTGAGTGTTTTAACTTGTGGACATGAGTTTCAGAGGGGGAAAGGAGAGAATGTTATGCCTTAAAATTTTTGCCTCTTTTTTCAGTATTCTAGTGGGAAACCTGGTCATGCTGGACCATCCGCAGAAAGACCAGCAGAAAGGGTCTCGGGTATGCTTTCTATACACACAAAAATGGATTGGTTTTGGTGCCAGGTTTATTGAAACCCTAAGTTATGATTATTCTTAGAATTTTACTGTCATACACATTTGGGATTGTGAATGCTAATCACTAGCTTGGATATGGGTTAGAACATGCCTTTACTTCAATTTAGATGGACTTGTACTTTATATAGATGCCTACAATGATTTTGACTTTTGTAACTTCATACTCCCCCCTGCTGGATAATTTCTTTTTAGGTTTGTTTTTCACAATTCCTTTGGTGGTTAATTCTTGTTTTGCAATACTTACATTCAGTTGGAAAAGAGATTCGGGAAAGATTCTCAGGTGCAGTTGAAGCATTTTCAACAAAAAGGGTCACTGGTTCTAGTCTACATGATACTTCCAGAAACAAGACCTTGGATAATGTAAGTCCCTACCTAAATACTTATAATTGCATTTTTCTGTTGGAACTTAAATGTTGTCACTTGCTCTTGTTGGATAAGGTAGCTTTATTCCCTTGGTGCCCAGGACTTTTCAGCATTTACTTTTATAGTTTTTTGCAAGCTACCTTTTTTCCTAGTTTGTATTGATTCAGGCTGGAGATCCTTTCTTCTCTGAGTTCATTAATTACAAACCCAAATATAGCAGAGTGTTGTCCATCAAGACAAGTTGTTTTTGTTTCTCTTCTTGTAGATTGCTTCGTGCTTCCAAATGTCTTTCATATTTTGAAGCATTTAGGGTATGATTCTAAAAGTATTAAATTTTAGTATTGCAGTTGAGGCCCTTAATTAACACTTCTGAACAAGAATATTTTTTCCAATCAATTGTCTCCGCAGACTTAATATTCATTTAGCTGTGCAGTAAGTTCCTTCTCTTGTATTTAAAATCCTTATCTAGACTGTCAATTCATTTTCAGCCACCTGAGCCAGAAAAAGGGCGCAGTTCTTCTCGATATGGAAGCACCTCAAGAAAAGCCATTATCTCAAATAGCAGGCCAAGTTCCTCTGGAGAACCTTCTGAAGGTCGCTCGGGCCGATTACTCTCTAGTGGTGGCCGTCTGACTTCGACTCAAAGAGTGCAACCAGGGTATGAGATCAAATCATCCCAGACCCGTGCTGCAGCTGCTAGAGGCACTCGTGAGGACACTTTCCGGAGCTTTGAGTTCCTCTCGCTCAGGAAGTGACAAGGAGTCGATTAAGAAAATAATTTGCTCACATATCTAATAGATACATGATTTTTCATGTGAAGAAATCCTGGAATTTATAGTCTCGCCTGGGGTATGGGAAATTATCAGAGATAATTACTGCAATGACAGACCAGTTCAGATCCTGATAAAACATTTCCAGTCTCGTTCCCCCTTTGTCCCTTAAAAAGTTTCTGACGGTTGCAACATGTTTTAGACGCATCCAAAAAGAAACAGATGCATCGGGACTGCCATCTTACATGTGGAACTTGAGGTGTACTAATATTCTGTTTCATGACTTGTTTACTGCTCTTTGTTTGTATCTTCGAAGGTCTCGCTCTCCATTTTCTGTCATCGAATGTGTTGGACACTACTTGTTTTACCTTGTAATGTCATGTTCAAATGTCTGCAAAGAAAACGGACGGATCTCTTCCTTTCTTCTCTTTTCTTTGCCTCGTCCTTGTATCATAAGGTCAGTTTGCACCCTCTTTGGCATGCTATATCTCTCATTCCTTGCTAGTTTATTCATGTCATCCTAATGCAAACACAACTGTCATGCTATTTCTCCATCGGGGAAATACGAAACTCTTCGTTAGTTTAACTTCCGATGCTTCATTCAGGTGACAGTAGCAGATGATATTTCGATAGCCCCACTGTGCCAACACAAGTTTAAATGATTTAAAATAGAACACTCTTTGCCCATGAAAAAATTAAAATGGCCTTGCCTGTTTTGATTGCTTTAATGGCCTTACCATCCCTCCCTCTCTGTCGTCCTCCATACCCTTTCTTCTCCAAAGCTGCGCATTCCAAAGCCATGGTCTTTTCTGCATAAGACCTCCTTGGTTCGTCAATTCTCCTGATTCAAACCACAATCCTCTATTTTATGTGGAATTCAGCAACTACAACTGATTGGGTTTTTGTTTTGATGGCAAGCGTGTGGTTGCTATGAATTGGCTGTATGTTCTCGCACAAGGATGGCATTTCAATTCGGAGTGGAGATGTTATAATTTTTTCATTTTTTATAACATTGTGCACAAGACATTAATCCAGATCAACAAGGTGTCTCAAATTATCGGAACCTGCAAGCAAATGAGTAACATTGAGGGAAAACATGGGTTTGGAAAAGAAAAAAAGAAGAAGAAATGCCTACAGAATACAGCCCCAGGAAGAAATCAAATTATGGAATGTTAATATAACATCGTGCTCAAGACATTAATCCAGTTCAACAAGGTGTCTCAAATTATCAGAGCCTGCAAGCAAATGAGTAACATTGAGGCGAAACATGGGTTTGGAAAAGAAAAAAAAAATGCCTGCAGAATACAGCCCCACGAAGAATCAAATTACGAGGGAAGCCTTCAAAATGCAGTAGGATGGTCATCTCAAGGGTTTCTCATGGCTGCCAAACGTTTCTCTAGCTCGTCAATGCCAGAACTGCAAAAAGGAAACAAATGATGAATAAACATAGAAAAAAAAGGAATTTTCCTTTTCCACTTTATTCAGTTATTTGGAAACTGTTTGATTCCATTAGTAATAAGAGAAAAGCTAAAGCCCGTCATTCCCCAGGATCAGCGGTCTGAATCATGCCCTTGTTCCAATAAGTGCATCTTGGTTTAAAAGCCATTGGTAGATTGGTTTTATGTGAATTTTTTCATTGTTTGATAAGGAAAATTCAGTGCAGAAAAATACCTGCTGGCATCCTCTCTATTCTTCCCTGTGATTTTACCCTTTGGTGCCGCTGACAACTGCCAAATATAGTTCAGGTTAGCATTATGAATAGGAAAATAATCACTGCAAACGATGTTTGTATAAAGAATTACAATTAACACCAACCTGTGAGGCAACATCAACACCAATTTCATCCAGCACCTGAAAGAAAAATCAAAAAGGAAAAAAGGTCATCAGTTCCTTGTTTTGAAGCCCGATAGATACTGAATGAATTCATAAGAATGATTTCCTATTGGTGGGGAGGGGGGCGTGGAGGGTTGTAAATTATTGGGCACCATATAGGATCTTCTGCTCCTTAGCTTTCCAGTTATATAACCAGAAAAACAGACAATCAACACTTAATGACTTCCAATAATCCAGTCAACACAACAGTAAAGCAACTGCATGCAACCACAAGCATAACGAACTTCTAGACTCCCAGCTTATTTTAGAAGATCTTCATATTACATCAATGATTACAATACCTGATTCGTCAGCTCTTCAGTCTCCTCTTCAGCCTCATCGTTATCCAAGGCATCGTCTATGGCATCCGACATCATTTCAGTCTGTATGGAAAAGTAAGAGTGATCAACACTAATGAGCGAAAAGAATTGACAATCATGAACTTCCTATCATGGTAGATTATTTAGAGCTAAAAGCATGATCTTACAGTCATATCCATTTGTGCTGACTGCTTCTGAAACTCTCTTATGACCTTCATTTGCTTTGCAGGCGCCATTTGCTGCAATTAAATCATAACAGTCATCAGCATTGCCCCAAAACAAAGCAAACATATGAAATTTGAAGTTCTAATTTGTGTACTAATGAAATAAATATTGTTAAAAAAAACAGAAGAACTCGTGTACTGTTTTTATCAAGCTGCTTTCAAATTAAAGAGATCTTGCATCTTGAAATATGTGGATATTAATCTAACATTCAATCAATATTAACACTTACATATACTATGAATCCATGACTAACCTTATTCATAGCTTCCATTGCCTTGCTGGCACCTTTTAAACCAACAGCAACTGAAGACTGAGCATGCATTGCCTGGCAAAGCAGATAAACATTGTTAAGAGCACATTGTGCATGCACTACGAAGAGCAATCCTCACCCATTCCCTCAGTACAGGAAAAAAAAAAGACATGGTTTTACATTATACCTGAGTATGAGTCGCTATGCCTCTCATTTGAGCTCGACTGCCTTGTAAGTTAGCTATTTGCTGCCTAAGCCTGATTAGCTGCCGGGCTAAAATTTTAGTTGCTGCCTGCAAAATGCATAGCCCGGAAAAAAAAGAGAATTGAAAAGAATTAATTAGGTGGCTGTTTGAGGGCACTCATGCTCGTCAACAAGCTTCAAGACTTCTGAAAATTTGGGTAAAATGATCTCCATTGAATGCAACGCACTAGATTGATTTTTAAATACTTCTAGAACAACAAATCTACATCTGGCTCCTAAGTAGAAGAACACAAAGTTCAGCATTGTTATTGAAGGAATATAAATTTAATATTGTTGAGGAACAGTTATATAACACAGAAACTCAAGTCTTCTAGCAGTGAGGAAAATCCATATCAAAGCAACATACATCATTTCCAGTCTTAGCTGTCCGTTTTATCTCCGCAACAAGCTTCTTTTCCTAAAAAGATAACAAATATGTTAAGATCTAATCGAACAGAAAAGGTGTGAAAAGAGATCACCATTCAACAACATTTGATTACTTCTAGCTGCAATGCTCCGATTTCCCTCTCTATACCTGAATCAAGGTAAAAACAATAGCGTGAGATTCAAAGAAATTTCCAGCCTCATAATGTAGCAGGATGTTAATCGTAAGATCTCTCCATAATTTATGTCTCGGAATCCAATGACATAAAGAACATAAAATGACAGTGCCAGCCACACCCAAAAACCATTTAAAGAACCCTATGCTCTTGGCAGTCTAAGAAGGACCAAATTAAGAGCTTTACAAGAACGTCTGTTTTCCAAACTTATTCTTTCATTTAATAGGTTTGATGCACTTGTACAGTCCCGCAGAAGCTCTAGTCTATCTCTAATACAGTATCCATATGAAAGGAAACTGTATCATTCTTTTTGCTTTGTTTTTTATTAGAGAAGATCTCATCTTCACATAATGGCACACTAAGTTTGCAAATCGGAATACTTTAGCATCGCCATAGAAGTTCCCACCATTTCTTCCACCCTAGGTCATCATTATCGACAATCATTCAACTTCCCAAAGGAGGGCGTGCTCTAAGGTAGCTTGAATGGTATCTAGACCATAATCCAATGCCATCCCATCAGGTTTCAACATCTAACAGGCCAACCCATTTCACTTTATAGTCCAAATAATAAAAGGCGGCGGCACTGTGTTCTTAAATCTAAACACTCCAGCTGACAATTTTGCTAAGGGAAACACGACACGTTTGAGCTTCTTTTGAACTTGAAAGAAAAAAGGAAGAGAGAGAATTTGATCACGAATTAGCTTGAATATTAAGAGAGGAAAAAGCAACAAGAAAAGAATTTGATCATCTTTGTGTACAATCTGGCATGGTATTCGAATGCTGACAGCTAAATTGGCTAAAAACAGATAAAGAGCAATGCAATACCTCTAGTAGCATGTTGCATTTCTCTCTTACTATCTCGAAGAGCCTCTGCACAACCCAAAGAGATCGCTTGATTCATCAAAGAAAATCAACAAACTCGAGTGATTGCACAGATACAACAATAGACAAAGATAATCAAGCAAACAGTCATAGAATTGATTTAACAGAGAGAGTTGGGGCATGATCGAACCTTTAGGGTTTGGTTTTTTGCTGAAGAGGTTCATTTTATTTTTCTTTTAGTTTTATTTGAGCTTGAAAAACAGGGGATTTTGATTTCTTAACAACGTTGTTGACGAGGAGAGAAGCTGCGATGGAAAGAGGTTCTGTTCTGTTTGGTTTGCTGGTTTGTCGAACGTGGAGAGAAAGCGCCTCGAAATTTTGCGGCTTTTTTTTTTATATATATATTACTTAATTCTATTTTAGTAGTACTAAAAATACGGTAATGATGAGGGACCGGACTGTAAATATATAATTATATCTTCTCGGGATTTTCTTTTTAATTTTGACTTTTCTTTCTAATTAAGCGTTGACGGCAAAGTCTTCCATCCAGAGTTTGACACCTTCATCTCTCGTTTCTGATTACTAGGAGGTGCCATTTTAAAAAATTATTTTTAATATTTTTTAATTGTTTTATTGTGTTGATTTTAAAAATAAAAATAAAATATATAAAAAATATATATTTTTAATTAAAAATATTTTAAAAAAAACTTGCAACATACTATCAAACAAGCACTTTAGCATAAAAATAAAATAATGTTATAATTATTATAGTAAAACATCATTTTTTTAATTTATGTACAATAAATTTTAAAAAAAAAGAAGTGTAAAAAAAATTTTAAAAAATTAAGAAAATAAAAGAAAATAATGGTATAAATAGGCAAGTGTAGAAAATAAAAAAGAAACAATATCTTTTACAAAAAAGTGTAAATAAAAAAATAATAAACTAAAAAGAATTAAAATCATGAATTTAGTATGCATATTATAATATTTAAAAAAACAATTAGGTATGCAGACTTCTCCAGCATGTTTTTTTACATACAAAATTAGAAGTTTCATTTGAAAAGTATATACAATCATTTAACTAAATAAATTGATAATTATTTATATAAATAAAAAAATACCATTAATAATAACAAAAAAAACTGTAAATATGAGATATTTATTTGATCATGTTTACTAAGCCTTTTTATTTAAATAAATAAAAGATAAATCTATTATAAAAAAACTTGAGACTTAAACAATAAATATAAAAGAAAATGATTGAATATACTCGTACCATAAAAAAATATTACAAATGGTCAAACACAACAAAAAAATATAAAGAATAGACACTTGCCTGTATGATAGAAACATATAAAAAATGATAAAAAAAAGCCTCGGATAAACTCAGCAGCCAACTCGAGTGAACAGGTCAAACATATGATCTACGACATGAAATTGGGATGACCCTGAAAATAGCAAAGCGAAAAAAATACCATTAAACTATTTAAAAAAAATGATTAAAGTTGACTAAGGCTAATCTTTCAGATCCATAACTCAAGTCATGAGACCAAGGTGACCCCATTAAAGACAAACTTTAAAAAACAAAAAAGTAAAATTTTGAACCAAACAAATATTGATGTATGAAATACAGGGAAGAAATCAATAAAAAAACAATGCAAAACAAAACAAATAGTAATTAAAAGGATTGAGATTAAATTCAACATAAAACCAATTGAAATTAAATATTAAGGAAAAATTTGAATGAAATCAAATGTTTATAAATGAAATTAAAAAAAAATCAACTAAAAAACAATAATTAAATTAACTGGAACCAAACTTGACATAAAGATTCAATGAAAAGCAATGCTCAAGGATGGAATTGAATAAAAACAAATAAATAAAGAAAATGATTAAAAGAAAAAAATATAGCAATTAAAAGAATGATAATCAGATTTAATAAAAACTAACAAAATCAAACAATTAATCATGAAATCAAAAATAAAATCCAATTATAAACAATCAATGTAAATAAAACAATTGCAATTAAAATAAAAATGACTGAATCAAAAGAAAATTTTTTTTGAAGAGTTGGTGTAATTTTTTTGCATGGCCAACACACAATTCAAAGAAAAAAAGAGAAAAAAATAGAGGAAAAAAGAGCCAAATCGATCTCATCACTATAGATGTGTCACCCTGAAAGCAATAAGACACCAAAACTTATCAAATGATGTGACAAGAGCTTGATTTCAATCATTATCATCAGTTATACATGCTGCTTGAAGGCGGCGGAGCAACCAACGCATGTAACTACCGTTTTTTATGTGCACAAAACTGAAAATGTGCTATAACTAAACAACAATAAAAAAAACCCTATGAAATTACAACAAGGTCCTTGAAATCAAGTTTAAAAAAATTGAATGGCAAGAATAATAGAGTAGTTTAACTGTTTATAAAAAAACAAAAATGCCTCTATTACTAAATAACAATAACAAACAAAGCACAAGAAAATGACAATCAAGCCCATGAAGCTAAGGCTAATAAATTTACATGGTAAGAATACATGCATAATTCAATTATTCATAATAAAATTAAAATTATCACACTGGGTCAAAGGTTTTGATTGTTTATTATCTAATAACAATATAATAATTGCACTGTTATTAAAAAAAATAAAAAGATAGCGCTGCCCCAAACAAATAAAAAATAAAAAATTGACTATATGCAAAGATTATTGTACCCCTTAAATAAAACTTTCAAAATTTAATAATGAAAGGTAAAAGAATAATTTCATATTATAATTCTAGGTACATTTTACTACGAATGGAATACAGTGAAAACCTTCCAATTTAGTATTTTACTTAATATCTTCTCGGGATTTTCTTTTTAATTTTGACTTTTCTTAAGTTGGAGCGTGGACGGCAAAATCTTCCATCCTAAATTTCACACCGTCAGTTCTCGTGTCCGAGAGAGGTTACAAGGGGGGTGGCCTTTGTGCTGGGTGTATTGCTCCCTCCAAATGGGTTCTATATATATATAGACACACACGCGCGCGCGCGCGCGTGTAATTTCCTTTTCATGATTAGAAATTCAGGTTTAGATTTTTTTCTCGTGTAAACCATATGAATATTATGTTTAATTATTGGGTATGATTCTTAATTGTTATTATAACTCCAATATTCTCTGAACTCATATTTATTTTATATTTT
>Ga0325403_1002244_pt1 | contig 16951 bp, 10 predicted proteins | sample PopdelMetagenome_19_FD_205665 | JGI IMG/M metagenome (GOLD analysis project Ga0325403, IMG submission 205665) | Populus deltoides microbial communities from Bellville, Georgia, United States - Xylem-PdKOR-R4 | ecosystem: Host-associated > Plants > Phyllosphere > Stem > Wood/Secondary xylem...
AACAATTATGTGCTCCACCTATCCTTCATCCGGGGAAGGGTTATATCTGCTGCTGCTGCTTCTCTAGCTTTTTTTTCAACTACGTTTCTTGCATGCTTCCTCAAAGTTTGCACCATTCTGTCAATTTCAGATCCTTCTAACTCAAAACTAGCAACAGCAGTTGAAAATTCGAAGACAGCATCCTTAGACTTGTACTTAACAAGCTTTCTCAATGAAGGCCATGTGTCTTTTTCAGCAGCTTTGAGTAGGGAGTCTACCGGTCCAGTGAGCTCATCAGTGAGTTGTTTCTGAATATGAATAAAAAAAGTGTCAGGATTTAGCCATTTGATCGTATAATCATCGATTGTAAAAAAGTATCAGAAGATTACATGCCTTAATTTTGGCCTTCAATTCTGACAACTCGCTTGCAGATATCGATGACGCGTGTGTCTCCATATCACTACCAAGTTTTTTGCGGACCTCGGAAGCATCCAAATTACTGTGTGTTATGGAAGCATCTGAGCGAGCAGGATGTCCAAGAAAATTATTAAGTATACCATCAGATCTTTACCAAGAATATGCAATCAATTTGAACATCATAGAAGGATTAGTTCTGTAATAGCAGCAGCTTGATATTAAGTTGTGGTACCTGTCCTTGGACACTAGAGTACCTGTTCTATATCAGCCAATCAATTTGTTTATTTTTTTAATGAAGTATTCATTATATTCAACTTGATACTGTTCAAGAATAGAATGCAAGCTATTCAGCATGGAGGTGGTGTTGGGGATTCCCATCTGGTGGTGTTCTGATATTTGCTCAACGAAGGATAAGCACACTGACACAATATTTTACGTGGTTCAGCAAACCACCTACATCCACGGGAGAGAGTCAATGCATTAGAGGTAGAGAAAGGGTTACAATAAATACATGGAGGAGGAGGATCACTCAACTCCCAGCTCACACACTCTGCTGCATATGGCAGCAGCTCCTCTTTCTCTCTTCTTCTCGTCACTTCACTCTCACACACTCTCTCTCATTTTTCTCTCAAATATAAGCCTCCTTTATAGGCATTTCATGGTCAACATGGAGGGGCCAATAGCCTTAAAGCATGGCATGAATTGTGGCACAATTTATGCTTCCATTTGCTTGGTGGTGGGGTATTGCCATAAATGGCAATATCCTAACAATCACCCTTTGCCATTTGTGTGGGCAATTATCCTCTTGCTTCTTCTGCACAAGCTTGTATTCTGCAGCTCTTTCAAGTTTACCATTCTGAGAGCGTCTTCAACACAACATTCCCCTTCGAGCGTATCAATCATGCTCAGTCCGGAATGATTTTTCAAGCCTTACACCAAGGCTTACAACACCCCCCTCAAACGAATATTCCCAAGTGCGACAGTCATTGAGTATTTCAATGTGATCACAAGCTCACCACTCTTCCAAGAGTCTACTCATCCAGGAGTTACGCCTGCCCTCTGTTCCACCCTAGGAACCACGCCTTACTTCTCCGTGAGTCTCTCGCTCTTAGTCGTAAGAGTCCAGGTAGCTCTCCACCTTTAACCATAAGGGCAGCCCATTAAATGTTGATCCATATCTGTCTTCATACTCTGAGTATTGCAATGCCATTACCGAGCTCACCACCTTGACAAGAGTCAACTCGTTCCCGGAACCTGCGCATGCCCTCTGCTCCTTCATAGCAGCCGCGTCTTAATGCTCCACAAGTCATCCACTTATTGTCCAAGGCAAATGTCTTCTAGCTCATTGATCTTTAGCATGGGGGCAATATCCATAAAAGTCAATCTGCATTTGTCTTCATACTCATCATAGCCACCTCATTGGCTATACACCTATCCACTCATATCTAGCCATCACATTGGCTCTGGGGCGTTTTGAACTGGGCTCATATCACGACCCTCACACCTTCTCTAAGGTGTCTTCGTTGATTGTCATAGGGCGGTCTGAACTGGGGCTCTTATCACGGCCCTCACACCTTCTCTTCAGGTGTCTCCGCTCGTCGTCATGTGGCAGTCTGAAATGGGGCTCCTATCGCGGCCCTCACACCTTCTCTAAAGTGTCTTCACCCGTTGTCATAGGGCGGTTTGATCTTGGGCTTATATCAAGGCCCTCACACCTTCTCTAAGGTGTCTTCGCCCGTTGTCATGGGGCGGTCTGATCTTGGGCATATATCAAGGCCCTCACACCTTCTCTAAGGTGTCTTCGCCCGTTATCATGGGGCGGTCGCATCCTCCTCCAGCTGAGATGCTTTAAAGTAGCTCCAAAATTCTCTACCACCATGTGCACTATGGGAGATATTACTGCCACTGACTACATAGAAAGAGAAAGTTGCGGTATACTCCTCGCAATCCTCGACCCCAATTTCTATGTTTGGAGCTTCTACGCCTTTCTGCTTGACAGCTCCACCTACACCAGCTCTCTTTGGTGTCTTCGCCTTTCATCATAGGCGTTTGCACCCCTTTAATTAGGTGCTTCTACAACAGCTCTCTTTCCATCCTTGCATGCGTTAGAAAGGTCTTCGCCTGTTGTCTTCATCAAGAGCATAAGAGACTTCCTGTTGTACAAACTTTAATAGTCTCTGCTCTGAGCTTCATCTGGGAACACTTCTTCTCCTTGCACCTGTTGTCTCATTATAGTACCTTATTGGATCCTGCGGGTACTCCTACACAATCTCCGTGTGCCCTCGTGCAATTTCTGTTCTCCAGAGTTCTCCCTATTCCTTGCTTATGTTTGACAGCAGCTCATCCTGTCATAACACCTGTCCAAGTCAAAATAGGGTGCCAATCTTTATCCCTTTGCTGTATTTCTCTTCTATTATCAGGGTCTTCATCAATTCTCCCCTTGAGAAAACACAGTCACCGAATCTAACTTCTTTGGAGAAATCATCACTCCATCAGATCCTTGAACATACGGAACCCAACTGTTCCCTTGTGTCGTCATCCTGCTAGTCTTCAACCGTTTCTTTACAAACTGCTATATATACGAAAATAGTATTGTATGGATAATCCTTCCACTAAGCAAGTTCCCAGGGAAGATTGGAGAGGTCACACTGGTCCCGCTTAAAACCCAATCTCCTAGACAGAACTTCTTAGGCCATATTTATCCATCGTACTGTCTTTCCGTATATACAACCATTTGCTAGCTTTGTTGCGGCTTTCCTTTACAAGTGATCTGGAATACATTGGTTTAATACATGATTTCTCAACATCTGGCGAGACTACCAGTTTTTAGATTCGTCAAGATTGGTCTTCATCAGTTTTCACTCTACACCTCTAATTATCCACATGATCGGGTGTCCAGAGTGTCCCAATTTTGCCTTCCATCAAGGCAATTCAAATTTCAAAATTCCACCACTTAGCAGTTCAGCACACATAATTGGGCAAATGTGTGTGTCTTCTTTTTCTTCATTTCCATCGACCACCATGATGACCTTCAGATGCCTCTTAATCGGGCAATCTCTTTTGTTAATTCACCACCACCACTTTTGGTCACAAATCTCAATGATCGGACCATACCATTGTATCCGGAATGATCAAATTAGTTGGAAACAAGTCTGAAATCGTCCAAATCGCATTTCAGACGGCTAAGATTTGATCAAAACAATTCTGGCCTGATCAACGGCCCAGATTCAATCTCAGATCCGGTTGCACGTAAACTCCGCTGCACAAAATCTTCTCTCTCGGCTCGCGGCTTGGCTCGGCTCAACTCGGCTCGGCATGGCTCGGATCGCGGCTGGTGACTTGGACGGTGGGACCCACTGTGATGACGTGTCTGATGACTGTACGATGACATGGCATGCTGACTGGGTGCTGAATGTGTATACTGGCGTCATGATGATGTCATCCTTATCCGGGTCTGGCACATGGGTCGGGTCGTTTAGTATTCGGGTCGAGTCAGCTCATCCGGGTGAAGAAGACGCGTGGAGCGCGTCTGTGTGCGTGGGCAATCTCCACGCCGGCGCGTGATGGCGCGTGAGGAGGTTTTCAACAGTGGCTTCGTCTCTTCCTCCTCTACACAGTGGTATGGTCAAAACACAATTTTGACAAATTTCATTTTTGAGCAAAATCAAACACCCCTTTAAACCATGTGCTCTGATACCAATTGTTGGGGATTCTGACTGGTGATGTTCTGATATTTGCTCAACGGAGGCTAAGCACACTGACACAATATTTTACGTGGTTCGGCAAATCGCCTACATCCACGGGAGAGAGTCAATGCATTAGAGGTAGAGAAAGGGTTACAATAAATACATGGAGGAGGAGGATCACTCAACTCTCAGCTCACACACTCTGCTGCATATGGCAGCAGGGCTGCTGCCCATGGCAGCAGCTCCTCTTTCTCTCTTCTTCTCGTCACTTCACTCTCACACACTCTCTCTCATTTTTCTCTCAAATATAAGCCTCCTTTATAGGCATTTCATGGTCAACATGGAGGGGCCAATAGCCTTAAAGCATGGCATGAATTGTGGCACAATTCATGCTTCCACTTGCTTGGTGGTGGGGTATTGCCAAAAATGGCAATATCCTAACAGGTGGAGGATATCAAGTGGAAGAAAAATCAACTCTCATAAAGAATGAAAACTGTTGCGGAGAGTTTTTTAAATCCTCACATGCATTGCTAGAACAAAGCTATTTCAGCAGCCATACAGATAGTCTACGCCAAGGAGAGTTGCGAAATTCCACGATTTACTGAATAGAAGTAGTCTAAGTTGTAGTCTCTAAACACTTTAGGGGGACCCTAAGCACGATTGGACTGGTAGAGATGAATTGTGGAAACAAGATCCTATTATTATACTAACAGCTATATAAACTCAGATTATTTACACACACAAAAGATACACCAAGAGAAGCAAGAGAGTTTTAATTCAATTGCAGAGAGAACAGATGATGAGCAAATAAATGTTATACTTGTGTCGGCCAATATGTCATATACATGTGTGTGTGTGAACCTTCAATAGCAAGATGTTACCTTCACATCCTCGATCAAAATCGGACATGCAAGAACGTTTACTAGCACGAACAGATTCAGCAAACCCTTCTCCATCGGTCAGCGATTGTTTCAGCCCAATCTTAAAACTTTTGAATGCCTTAGAACTTAGATGGCCCAACATGGTAGCATGAGCATGGCGTACCACCTATGCATGATAGACTAACTTAATCATTGGTAATTTAGTAACAATTTCAGTTAAATCAAAATAGAACTTACATCGAGAAACTAAATTCCAAGATTATATCAGTAAACCCACTTTCTAGGACTAGGATAGCTGTTAAAATATGACTTAAATTGAATCATGGAATCTTTGTTGAAAAGGAAGCAAACAATTGTTGTAATTTGGAAAGAAAACCTTTTCCCAATTAGTTTTGATTTCGTAGCAAACTACTCTTAAGTATATTTGCTGTTAAATTCTTGTATTCATTTTTATTTTGTATTATTGCTTAGTTTGCTTAGGTTTTGCACATGAATGGGGAAGTCTACTTCACTTCAGCTATCTAAAGGGAACAATGAAACTAAATAGAAAAGCACAAACAGTAACTGAGGTATTACATCTAAAAAATTTAGCTCCAACTGTTGCCGTTTTGCATTTCTTACACCATCATCAAAATAGATGGACTCCTTGTCGTATCTGTTGAAAAAGAAATGTAGAGTCCATGAGCAATATCAGAGATCATTGCAAATAAAGCTGAATAAGGAGTACAGTCCAGAACTAGGCTGCAAGAAAAAGCTCTTGAAATGTCCTGATAAACTGGTTTAAAAGCTTTTGATTTTCTATTAAACATTGAATATGTTGACAGTAAGATAGCACATCATTTCAGAGAATTGTAGAATCGATAGCAATGTCCACACTTACTCTGAAAGATAGGATTCTAAAATAGAGCGAAGTGTTTCCCCGAACCCTGGTACCAGACCAGCTTTAACATCTTCTTTCAATGCCAACCAAACCTGTAAGAAATCAGCTTACCACTGCCTGATCCTAAACTTACCAATTCTGAAAGTAATTCTACAGAGAACAGAAGGACGAAACATATTACCTTATCAGATTTCAACTGTTTAAGCATCTCGTTTGCAATCTCTTCACATCGAACAGTGGCAACCATCACCTGGTAAGCAAACAGCGAAACCACATTTTACCTAAGATAATTTAATAATTTATGTTCACATAAGAAAAGGACAGGGATTTTAATAAACCTTGTGAGCAGGAAGATCCAGATCCTTATTCTCTTTCACTGCTTTCCATATCTGCTGCAGAATGAAAGAAAATCCTGAAGCAGGGACAACTCCCTGCCTATCACCAGCCAGGCGGCCCCCTGTAGAAAAATAATCGGAAATCCGCTGCCTCAGTTGAGCAACCTGTGTAAGACATCATATTAGTGTACCGATAGAAAACTTCAATTCGATGCAACTCAAAAGGCAGTTTTCTCTATCAGTTTATCTCTTCTTCTTCTTTTTTCACAATCGGACACGTTTCAGTTTGAATGATTCATTAAACGCAGTTTCCGATAAATGATTTTGAACTTCAATCAGTTCTGCAAACATAACAAGCTACAGATCAATAATCAGCACTTCAAAAGAAAGCTAATCCTTTGAAAACATAACTAGCTAGTGTTTAACTTCTTTGGCGAATCCTTTTGAGAAGAGAGGGAATGAAGTAATCCTAACTTCAACATCAAGAGATCTATTAAAGTTTCCATTAATTGGGTTCAATCACAAGACTTATAACAAAGAGGTTTGAGGAGGCAATTAATAGACTTCTTCAAGATACATAAGCTAAGGTGAACTTCAAGAGGATATTAAATAATGAAGAATAAGCCTTAATTAATTTGATTCATTTTCAAGAAGAGCTTGTAGGAGAGTATCTAGATATTATAGAAAAATTGGAATAAGAAAATTCAAATCTGCTAGATTTGACCTTTCACTACTATTTTGGTCATAAATAAAGCTACATAATGAATTTTGATACGATTCTAGTTGCATTGAAAAATAGACATCCACAACTTTCCAGTGACATATGGTAGACCTTCTAATACATCAAGAAGAGGAAGAACTATTCATTTGAAGTTGGGTTTCGATTCTACCAACGAATAATGAAATTCGACTTTGATCTTATTTTAATTAGTTGGAATATTATTTATTTATTTATTAGTTTATTTTAGAGCCCGTGGAATTTAAGATTTTATTTGGGTTGTGTTATATTTTATTATTTTAATTATTTTGGGTTTTTAATATGTTAAGGTTTATTTATCAAGTTTTGGTCCATTAAGTCAAATTAGAATTAGCTTTTTACTATATAAACCAATTGTTAACATTATTTTGCCACATATTGTTTGTTTTGTTTCTTTGTATGATTGAGTGATTCCCATATTAAGTTCTTGATTGAACTTGCAAACTCTTTGAAGAATTAATCAACTTCATTGTGATTTATACTTTTTATTCGTGTCTTGTTATAGTTGTAGGGTGGAGGTAATTAATTACATGTAATTTTGGTTCTTCAAAACAACTACAAACTTTTTTTTCAAACCTCAAATTAACAACTATCTAAAGGACAATTTCCCATTAAAAAAATCCATCATTTTTAATTTGACTATTGGATCACATCTAAATTTGACCAGAGATTCTACCAGCCTAGCTCTATAGGAGGCAGCTCGTTGTGTCCAACCAAGGTCCAAAAACCTTTAAATTAGGCTTGGAATATGATGTTTGAGCCAATTTTGTTATTTTACTTTTATTTTTGGATTCTTAGTTAAATTTTGGATTTTATGTTGTTAATTTAGTTTAATTTCCTAAACCTTATATCAAATAGAAAAAACAGTTAAACACTATTCTTATCATAATAAAGGTATCCATAGTTACCTCTTCTTTAAATTGCTTCTTATTTGCTTCAAAGCTAGACAAAGCAATAACCTCCACCTGTGTAAATTATCAGAAGCAAATACAAGTTAATTGAAAAGTAAAAAAAAAAACAAATGAAGCATAACTAAAACATTTGTGAGAAATATGCAAAAGAGAGGACTCTACATACATAAAAAAAATCACTCAGGGGAGAACTTTTTTGAGCCTCAGGTTTAGCAACTTCACTCCAGATCTACAGGAAGTATAACCTTAAAAAAAATACTGCAAAAAACAAATAGTTTCCCAAAAGAGAAAAGGACATACACAGTACAAATGCAAAAAATACCTTCTGAATATCTTCCCTTAGAACAGGCTCCAGATACTCAAGTGGAGTCTGAATAGACAATCACAAAGAGGGTGAATATTCATCACATGACAAAAGATACATTCAATAATCAGAAGTACTTTAATCATCGTACAAGAAGCTCAATAGCATAAATCCAGACCTTTGTTTGATCACGTATAACAAACAGCAGTGTAGTCTTACGGGGGCTGAATAAACGCATCATCACCTATGTGCACCATGGAAAATGATGGACTATAACATATGATGAATCCATCCACAAAGACATTTTAGCGGCAGGTATACAAATGGCAGATCAATACCTGGAAAACTATTTTAAGAAGAGGTTTGTTGGCAGCATGCTCTCGACCAATATCATGGCACCATCTGTTAGAGAATAATATAAATCATATCTTGGAACCTTACATAATAGTTTAATCTATTAGGTTGAATTGGTTCTTTGACATGGTATTAGAGCCTTGTTGACTAAGTAGTCACGAGTTCGAATCTCATCATCCTTATTCTATTTGATATAAATTAAGCACAAGGTAGTGTGAACATGTGGAAGTTTCAAACTCAAAAGGTTTTCACTTGAAGGGGTGTGTTAGAGAATAATAAAAATCATATCTTGGGACCTCATCTAATAGCTTAAGCTTTTAGGTTGAATTGGTTCTCTGACATGGTATCAGGACTTTGATGACCAAGCGGTCATCATCCAGATCAGGACTTTTTATGGGTGGCAAAGAAAGTTTATTTGGAGTGTATTTTGGATCTAGTTTGGTTCTTATTAATGAATATAAGTTTGAGCCACATGGGATTCAAAGTTGGCTTAGATTAATTAAGATATTAGGATCAGAACAAATATGTTTGGGATTGATTTTCTAATTCTACAAAGACTTAAATAAGCAAAATATTTCTCTAAATTCAAGGAAATTTCGTTCATTATTTTACCTATTATTTAGGAGAATATTTATCAACAAATAAGGAAGTTTCCTAGTTAACAAAAGATGTTAGGGGGGCTGTCAGATCTAATTTTCTAAACTAGGAAGGATTCATTAATGATTCTTCTAATCTAGAAAAAAAAACTAAATTGACAAGTATAAAAGAGGGAGATTTTCTTCATTAATTATCAATGTAAAACAAGGAAACTAAGCACAACAAGGCAAGATAACTTCAGAATCAACTCCACATTTAGATAAGATTTCCTAGTCTATTTAGGATTTTTTATGGGTGGCAAATCTAATTCTAGCATATCTAAGATATTAATTTTAGATTTTTATTATTTTCTTCTTAGTCTTTGGTTTATTATTACTTATTTGGATCAATTTTATAAGTGGGATCAAATCAACCGACATATAGGATCCATTAGGGTTTTTGAAACATTATATAAGTTTTTTTTGTATGCTGAAAAGCATAAACAATGAATTTATGAAATAAACTTATATTTTTCATGATGCAACACGTTATCTTTGCTATGAAAAAGATTAAATATGACTTATCAAGGTATAACTAACCTTGTGGCGTCATTCGTTTCAATTCCAATAGTGTTGGCGTTTTGGGACAGGTTTCCATTAAGTCATACTTCTCAAACCTGATTCTTGGCTTTCTTAGAGAAGTATCATCTTTGTTGGGGGTTGCTTAACCACATGATCAAGAGGTTCGCATCAGTTGGTATCAAAGCGAATATCATCATCCTCATTTATTTGATAAAAATTAAGTACAATAAAATGTGGGCCTATACAAGTTTCAAGCCCAAAGGTTTTCACTTGAGGGAGGATGTTAGAGAATAATATAAATCATATCTTGGGACCTCATCTAATAGCTTAAGTTTTTGGGTTGAATTGATTCTTTGACACCATCTACATATAATATACAAGTTCTAGTTATAACAAGAAGTGAAAACTCTGAGTGCACTTGTGTGCACAATATCTCATCAACCTATAGCTTAACCTGACCAATTTGTCACCTTAATTGGCAAATTTATTTTATGTGGTTGTCTTGACCAAACACGACCTAATCAATAAGTCATGCATAATATTGAATGGTGTTTCACTCTTTTTTAACCACGATTAGACAAAGTGTGTCATAGCATAAAAGCAAAAGATGGTAAAGTAAAACATATATAAATGCTAAACAAACTTAACTCACATGTTTATCAGTACAATGTCTGAAATCGCTAGAGCAAAAAGGGCACTCTGTTTCTCAAATGTTGTATCATCCTGAAAAGCATCAAATATTTCAGCATATGAATAGTGTCAACATTCCCTTGGTGCATGACTACATTAGATACACTAACTGATTAGAATTATTATTTAGTTCATCTGGCCTTCTACAAATAGTATGCAGGATTGTTAGCCTCATAAATTACAAATATAGTAGAATATTATAACAAAAGTTAAATGATGTGGGGGAAATCACTGTAAATCAAAAGACCTTTTACCATGGATTATAATAATAGTTTCACTTTTAATTTCTCATCTTTTCACGCAAGGTGATTCTGTGGCTTTCTTTTTCTTCCTTAGAGAATGGGTGGCGCCCGCATCATTACAGAGATGCATGTGACGCTTTCTGGTGGCCAAATTTGGCCATTATAACTATAACAAAAGCTAAATATCACCAGTGATCGATTGTTTGTGTTTTTTCTTTCTTCTCTCTCCTAACAACTAAAGCACATAATTATCCTCTTTGTTTGTTATTTGTCAAATCAAGTATGTTTGTCATGCCCAAGTACCTTGAGTCTAGCATGGTTTCTAGACCTACGCACCTTGGGTCTGGCATGATTTGTCAGACCCAATGCGCTTAGATTTGGCATGGTTGTCAAACTCATGTCGCTTTTGTCTAAACCCAAGCTCCTAGGTCTACAAGACCCGTGTTTGGGTCCAAAAATTTAAACTTTTTCAAAAGCACAATTAGACTGCAAAAACAAACACTACCTCATTCAAGCATGATTTTATATATAGTAGAACTTAACTATAGACTCTTTTTGTTTTGTGTAATTTATTTTATAAAATTTTTATATTTGAAGAGGAAAGAATGGAAAAATATTGAGTTCTAAGTGATTTATTTCAAGTCTTCAAAAATAAACCTTTTTTTTATTATGCATTGTGGATAAAAATATTAATTTTATATTTCCATCCAAGTGTTGGACAGTTTATAATGGGTTCATGCTTTTTAAAATTTGATCTAATTGTCAAAGTTTGTCAAAGTTTGTTACAAGAAGAATTTATTCTAAATTATAACTATTAGTATATATGAAAATTTGAAATATATGATCATAAGAGAAAACTTTTGAACTTTTGAATTAATATATTATGTCGTAAGAAAAGAAAATATTGTATGTAAAAGACTTATTATCCTTTTGATTATCTTAATTTGTACAATTTTGTAAATGATTTCTTCACTAAAATTAGAGATTAATAAAAAAAAGATGAATTTTAGAAAAGCGTGTGGTTAATGTCTCAAAATAGAAGAAAGAAATATAGAAAAGATAAAAATATATTTGGTTAAAAAGACAAAGATGAAAATACAAAATAAATATGTTTTTAGAACAATTATAAGTGAATTCCTATATTTTCAAAAAAAAAATGCATAGATCTGGCATGGTTGTCAGGCCAAGACGCTTGGGTTGGTATAGTTGCTAGACCGAAGCGCGGGCCTACTAGACCCAAACAGCTTAAATCTAGCAACCATGTACAAATATACTGTGGACCATGACACAGTCCACTATAAACTTGCACGGTGGATTTTCCAAGCTCTAAAGGCTTATGATGGGGCTAATGTTATCTTTTCACATAAAGTTAAATTATTATTTTGCCCTTTGCTTCAAAAAATAGAAGCCCTGGTTGTAGAGGTATTTCAATATTTTTCATAAGCTCATTGGTCATTAAACATTTCAACGGGAGCATGATAGTTTTTTTACGATTATTTGCATAATAAAAATATTATTTTTCCTCCAAGATTAACAAAATAAAGACATATTACCCAGGGATTTTTTGACCTTTCACAAACTATTAATTAGTTAAAATACATATTTAACCTTTGAAAAGATTAAAAAAAAAAAAAAGCTTTGCATATAGGTGCATTTTTGTTCTTCCACACTTTTTTGTATAATTTTCTATAATCATGGAAGACATTTTGATATTTTTATATTATTTTATTATTTTTAAATTCAAAAAGTTATGGTGCCCTAGACTAACGTTTACTTGAGTCTGGTAAATAAACAAGATTCAAATTACTTGGGTGTCTGACCCAAATAACATGAGTATGACATGTTTATCAATATGGGTCTGGCATGGCTGCCACACCCAAGTATCGTGGGTTTGGTAATGATTCCAAACTTAAATCTTTTAAATTTTGCATTATCATATTCAAAACACTTAAAACATTCACTATATTCTTAATAATTTTTTTATATTTAAAGAAAATTGATATTTACCTTAATATCATCTGAAAAGCAAGGGTAAAATAATAGTGCAATGCTCGGTACCTGGCCTCTTTCCCTGCTATCAGTTCCCTCGAGGTCTGTGACTATTATGAAAGGCTCGATACTAGTACAATTTCCAATCCAAACACCCTTTGTCGTTTGACTCCTGGAATATAATTAGATTCTTTAAGTTTTATGATGGAAAAAACAAACGGTGAGAAGGAGAGAAATATAATGTGAATATGGATGTGTACCAAATTCAAGTTTGAGATTGTGTTTGATATAGTGGTTATTTTTTAAAATAATTTTTATTTAAAAATATTTTTATTTTATTCTTTAAAATTTTATTTTTAACATCATTATATCAAAACAATTAACAAACACCTAAAAAGTTAATTTAAAATAAAATTAAAAATCAAGAATTTTAAAAAATACGGTTAAACCATAAAAACAAAAGAAATTTGGACATTTCAAACGAGTTCTCTAACAAAAATAGGCATAAGATATAATTCAAATGTTAGATTAAATTAAAATTTTATAAACATATTCTAGATGCCCAAATTCCTATAGAGTTAGCTCGTTAATGTCAACGTTCAAAATCAGGATCATGTTTAAATTAGATCTAGAAGATATTATTTTTCTAGTTATTTTTGGATTCTTTTCTATATTAGTTATCATAATCTTATTTGATTTAAATTTCATTAATTATTGGGTCGGTTGTAACTCTTATTTGAACAGTTTAACAGTTTCATATGTTAATTTTCTAAACAAATTAACAAATTTAAGAATTATTAATATTTAGAATTTTCTCTTTAATTTTAAGGCCTGGAAAACTCTTAGTTTCTTTCTTTCGTTACACACTGCTTTCATAATGAAAGCAGCAAGAAACAAATAAATGATTCTCCCTTTTAAAGTCAGAACTCCATAAATGTAAAAACAAACCGTCCCCTGCAGGCGTCCATCTCCTTGAATTTTGTCCCAAATATACGATTCAATAGAGTACTCTTCCCTGTTCACAAAACAAGAATGAAAAAAAAATCAAATTAAATCCTCAACCCCATGTCTGAAACACCCTGACAACATAGAATTCCATTATTTATAGAAATCTTGAACTTAACCCAACAGTAGGATCTAATTTTCTTGTGTGATGATGGGTTAGTGTGACCTGTCGCGGCCAGTTCGTCGTAAGTCTAACAACTATCCAATAAACTTGACGAAACTGATATTACACTATATATGAAAACAGAATTAAAATGTATATATAGAAACGACCTTGAGTCAAACTCCAAAACGCAAAAGAAAATGATCATATTAATCTTGAAAACACCTACGTACCACTACTTTGGGGACCCAGAATTGCAACAGAAGCATAAGTGGCACCACACTCTGACATTTTAGTGGCTCTCATGAAGTTCTCTAGGCCTTCAACATTGAACACTCCATTTCCATCTATCAGTTGTGTGCCACAGAAATCCTGTTCTTCTTGCCCCCTTGCACTCATTGGATTTTTAAACAGGATTTGTATAGTACATCCAAAAGCGAAGAGAGATCAGTCTTCTTGTAGAGTGGAAGTTTTAGAAGAAAAGTGGAAGTGAGCCGTCCTGCCGTCCAAGCGTAGGCCACGGATGAAGGTTTGCAGGCCTCCGATTTGACAGGGCACGTAAGAGTTCAGAAACTTCTTCTTTTTTTTTTCAGAATTTTTTACCATAATTTTCAGACTTCTCTAAACAAGTCAATGTCTTGTGTAAGTTTATTGTTAAATAAGATCTTCAATTATCAAAAGCAAATTTTGAGTAATTAAATATTCTGAAATCATGTTATAATTGGGTTTCTGAATTGAGAAATTAATGATCATTGATTACTTCACACCAATTCACTAATCACAAACTCATACATTTAAATAAATGGTCGTTAAGTTGTTATATTTATTTTGACGAGAAAAAAAGAAAATAGAATTTCATAAGTTTTAAAATTACAATTAAGTTATAGAAAAAAAAATTATTTGATAAATTCTGAATGTAAAAAAAATAATTATTTAAAAAATAACCTAGACAATATCACTTATACTTAGTCATAGACTTAAATCCTAATTCTTACCGTAAAAGAAATCCTTATTAAAAATTATATAGTTAATATAGAATCCTAATTTCTATATAAAATAAGAAAAGTAAATATAAATGAAAATATAAAAAAATCAGATATAGCAACTTTCAAATCTAATTTTGATATTAATTAAAACAATTTCAATTGGTTATAGTCAAATTACTCCTATAGAATTGGATTTACAAAATTTCAATTTAATCTAACAATTAAATTAAAAATTATGTTTGTTTTCAAAAGAGATTTAGTACTTATCGAAGGTCCAAGGATAAGTTTAACTTAGGAATATGTTCAAAATACAGTGATGATTCCGTGGTTTCGGATATTTCCTAGAACCAGCACCGAAACCAACGTATCTATATAATGACATTTTCCCTATTTCTTTTTTTATATATATATATATATACAAAGTGATTTTCATAAAGCTAAGGATAAGAAAGGGACGAAGGTAACAAAGCTACGTGAAAGCTAGCTGGAAATCAGTACTGCGAATTTAGTTATGTAATGAATGATATTTTTTAAAAAATAATTTTTTATTAAAATATATTTAAAAAATTATATTTTTTTAGTTTTTATATTACCACATCAAAATTATTAAAAATTATTAATTTAATATTTTTTTAAAATAAATATATTTTAAAACAGAAATTATTAAACTCTCATTCAACACCGCTAGAGCCCAACTCTGTATGGTTGCTACTGATCATGACGTAATGCTTAATATATTGATAATTATATTGTTTCTTTTATTTATTAACTATGTATTAAAATTTTAATAACGAGTTACAAAAATCTTATCAGACTCGACCTGTGAATTTATTCATAAATATTATAAAGTAAAAAATGTTCATTTTCTTTATTAAATTAAGCTATTTTTATTTTCAAATTAGTCTTTGGTGTCAAGTAGTATTGGTGTTTGATTTTTGAAATATTTTTTCTTTATTTAAAATTACGATATTGATCAAATAAATTTAGCAAGAAAATATTGATCTACTATAGTTGAATTATAATATTTTATTCTTTGAGAGAATACATACTTATTTTTTATTTTTTTTTCTCTTACCAAACAATGGAGACCAAAAGTAAGAGTTTCATGGTAAATCAATCAGGAAAGATATTCTGAAATATTCATTAAATATATTTTTAAGTTACAAGTATTTTTTATGATATATATGCCATCACTTGTATATTTGAGATAAAAATTAGAAAAAGAAAAAAGGATCTCGCCCATTAAATTCTGTGAGCTTCTTAATCTTAATATTTGAAAATTTTAATATATAGTTATAGAAGTGAAATTCTAAATGAATTTACAATGGTAAAATTAATTTTTTTTCTCGAGGGGAATTCATTATCAAACCGCTCAAGGCCGATCACACGATATAAGGCTTGAAGCCCATGCATAATAAAACCAGCTCAACTTAACGAGTCTTTGAGTTATTAAATGGTATCCTTTCTAAATAATTATCTCCTTCCATTGTCGGACCATCCGATATTATATGAAAAAAGATTTTATCATTCTAATATTTTTTTATTTAATTTAAATATTATTTTAGTTAGGTTTTGAATCTTTAAATCATAATTTTAAAATTCGACCCGATTGACCAGTAAATTTAAAAACTATGCTTTGAAAATTCGACCCGATTGACCAGTAAATTTAAAAACTATGCTTTGAATAGTATATTTTCTAAACCAATATATCAAACTGAATTAAATTAAACAACCATTTCTAGTTTGATTTTTTATAGTTATTAGAATCACAAAAACTCTTTGCTACATTAAGGGAATCGATTGAATATAAAACAGTGTGCTAAATTCTTGAGGTTTGATTCATGGAAAATAAAATTAAGTTTAACAAATACCATGCCTTTTAAGAATTTTAAAAAATATATTTTAAATTATTATTTTTAGATTTTTAGATTGTTTTGATATGTTTATATTAAAAATAAAATATATATATTATTTTAATATATTTTTAAATAAAAAAAATTTAAAAAAACAAAAAAAAGCTTATACTATAAAAATAAAATCACACAGAAGTAGAGTTGGCAAAGCAAACATAGTAACAACTAGCCAATTAGCTTGGATTTCACATCATAATTTACGACTGTCTTTGTAATAAACGATTTGATAATAATAACAATGCATGAAGACAGCCCAATATCACTCTTCAACAAATTAAAGCCATTGTTCTTGCCATCCCTACAAACCAAATACATATATAGCCAGAGAAAATAATGAATCTAAATATTCAAGATAATTAACC
>Ga0325403_1002245_pt1 | contig 16949 bp, 9 predicted proteins | sample PopdelMetagenome_19_FD_205665 | JGI IMG/M metagenome (GOLD analysis project Ga0325403, IMG submission 205665) | Populus deltoides microbial communities from Bellville, Georgia, United States - Xylem-PdKOR-R4 | ecosystem: Host-associated > Plants > Phyllosphere > Stem > Wood/Secondary xylem...
TCCTTCAAAAGCTCCTTATATTCTTTCGTTGCCAGTTCCCATGCTTCCGCCTCAATCTTCACTTGCCTTCTCCTTAAGACCCTATGCTTCCTTGACCCTATTCCAGGGTTAGCATGTAGCCTCCTCCCCCTAAAGTGCTCCTCTTTCTCCTCTTCTTTCCTCATTTCTGGCAGCAATTCTTGCACTTCATCGGCACCAGACACATTATCTTCAACATCTGTTGATGACAATGCCTCAGCTACACTCACATACCCTCTTGGACAAAATCCACCACACCTATTCCCATTAGTACTATCAATATTTCTCCAAAAAAAAAAAAAACTGGGTTTTCCCATAAAATCTTCATGGGTTGATATTTTGCCAATTGCTCGAAAACTCAGTCGTGGACTTGTGTTATTAAGCGAATGGAACTTGAGTTTCTCAAAAAAAGATGGGTTCTTTAGAGGCTCCTAAAAAGCTGTAAGCTCTTGGAAATGAAGGGAAATTGAGGGACCTTGATTGGGATTTCAAAGTGGCTTGTTTTGCGACGTTTCTCCACATAACTGTGGATGATTTAGAGACAGAATTGTGGGTTTCTTATCAAAAGTAATCAAAGGATCAAAAATTTTGAAAATATACGGGAGTTGGCACTCTAATTAAAGGAAATGAGAAAAAAAAGAAAAAGAAATGGAATTGAAGTGATTGGGAGATGAATTAAAATGCGCGGGTAATGCAATTTGAGAAAGGAAATGAGTTCATAGAGAGGGTATGATAGTGGTATTAGCATACCGGCCGCCTTAAACCCTGCATAAACCTTCTTTGGGTTTTTGGCTAAATCCAGTTACAAGCGAAGCAAGTCCAATTTTGGAGTAAGTGATTATATATATTAATATTTATGTGTTTATATAGTTGTAAATATAAAGCTATTAATAATAAAAATTGTTGGTGCATCTAAGAGAAAAGTATAGAAGTTTATTAATTACTAAAGAAATACCTTCCGAAATTCATATTCTATTTAAAAGCATGCCTACCAAAGCGACAATTTGTCAGGCTTATAAAAAAAATTGTTACTAAATTAATTTTTTTTATTAGAGTAAAGATATTTTGTATTCATATTTATATTTACATGTATGTTGTGTTTGTATAGTAAAAAAATAAAAATATATTTAACTAAAAAATAAGTCTTTGTAAAAAAAAATTAATAAAAATTATCTTGAGTTGCAAGATTTATGTTAATTCAAGAATAACTGAGAATTTGGCAAGTTGAATCCAAGATGTTCACCAAAGATATAACCTAAAATTACTACCAGCAAACTTTAATTTCCAATATTTCAGGGTTTTGACAGCAGCTGGCTAACTTGGGGCATGAAATGTTGCATTGCACATCGAAGGTAAAAGTAACAACTATTTTGACAAATAAATATAAAGATAAGGAACAAACACTTTTGGTGGTTTTCTGTTTTTGAGAAGAAATAACAAACACTTTTTACGTAAAAGTAACAAATTAAAGATGCCGCCTTTCCTAATGATTTGATCTAATAGGTTGTCGGGTAGATTGTTTGTTTGTTTTTATATTTTAAAAATATTTTTTTAAAAAAAGTTTAAGTGTATTTTTTTATTTGAAATTAATTTTTTATATATATATTATTTTAATGTATTGATATTAAAAATAATTTTTTTTAAATAAAAAAATATTATTTTAATATATTTTTAAATAAAAAATATTTAAAAAAATAATTGTTATAAAAATAATATTAACACAATAATAAACAGGAGAGCCATGAGAATTGTTTAGAATGATTAGAATGCATGCATACAGCTCGGTCGCATGTGAGATCAATTTTCGTGTATTAAAATGCATGTGGTTGGTATTAAAAAATAATATAAATCGTATTTTAAAATCTTATTTAATAGTTTAAGTTTCCGAGTTAAATTAGTTTTTTGCTCTTATATCGAAGTCTTGATGATCAAAAAGTCACGAGTCCAAATCTTATCATTCTCATTTATTTAATAAAAATTAAACATAAGGTAATGTGGCCTTATGCAAATTAAAGTTTAAAATGCTTCTACTTAAAATGGGTGTTAGAGAATAATATAAATCATATCTTGAGATCTCACCTAACAGCTTAAATTATTAGATTGAATTACAGTTCAAAAAAATTAGTTTTAAAATGTAGTTATTATATTTAAATTTTAATCAAAAATTAAATTAACGAGTTAAGATTTTGTTGAAAAATATTTTTTTGCATGAATATTAATTATAACATGAAATATTAAAATACTTAAAATTAATTATAGATAAATAAAAAATTAATTTTAAAGAATTTGAATGAAATTGATGAAAAATAAAATTCATATTGATAAGAAATTATTTATAACTATGAGCCCGTGCTCTGGGAAAACAATATATATTTCTGAAAGATAAATGACGGGCTTTCCGCCATGTAAAAGTTTTAATATGGAAACAATCCTTCCATCCGCAAACATGGGATTATCCTAAATTTAAGAAGAAAATCCATACATAGTAAAATGTGAATCTAATTACCCCAAACCAAAACCATGAGCAAAAACTGACGAAGATCTTCAAGCTAAAGCAAGTTAAATTCCTAACCAAAACCCAGGGAGCTGCTGCTGCTGCTGCTGCTCGAGCAGCTGCTGGTGCCGCCGCTCGAGCAGCTGCTGGTGCCGCCGCTCGAGCTGCTGGTGCCGCCGCTCGAGCAGCTGCGGCCGCCGCTCGAGCCGCGGCCGCCGCTCGAGCAGCTGCCGCCGCCGCTCGAGCAGCTGCCGCCGCCGCTCGAGCACCTCCAGCCCCCCCAGCTCGAGCTCCTCCAGCCCCCCCGGCTCGAGCTCCTCCTGCTGCCCCCGCTCGAGCTCCTCCTGCCACCGCTCGAGCTCCTCCTGCCACCGGACCTCCTCCTGCTGCTGCTCCCGCTGGAGCTTCCCCAGCTCGAGCTGCAGCTGCTCCTGCTCCTCGAGCAGCTGCTGCAGCTCAGGTATAGTCACACTGTACATGGAATCGATGTTACATGTTTTGTTGGGTGTTAAAAAAAAATTCTAATAAAAAATTTATAGATAGATTTTTTCAATATGTTTTTGTATTTAAGAAATTCTAAGTGAAAAAAATTTATACATAATTATAATCAAATAAATCAAGAATTATGTGTGTTAATAAGTAAAAAAAAAAGCAACTATAAACTATAACTAAAAATAAAAGTGGAAAAATCAAAAAATAAATGTAGATTAAGATATTTAATTTCAAAAGACGAGATATTTACGTGATTGTATTTACTAAATTTATTAATTAAAACAAGTTTTTTATTCAATCAAACGATAACAAAAATAGATATACACATTAAATTAATTGAATAAAATAAAATAAAAAAATAATATGCAAGATTGCACATATTAGAAATATTATTTGAAAATAAAATTTTTTATTTTCAAGAAATTTTTATTTTATAAATGAATCAGAAAAAATTTCTCAAAAATTAAATGTATAACTAAAAAATAACCATCATTTCAAAGAGGATCTCTAAACAACATAAAAACAGAAAAGGGATGTTAATCTAAATATAATTAAAAAAAACATATAAAAGGAAAAAAGAAAAAGAAAAAGCAAAAGCCAAACATTGCTGGGACTAGTAAGTCAAGTCAGTCCAATTGCGACATTTTGTTAGGGCCCACACCCACTAACCTTTTGTTTTTTGGCAAGATATTTGTGAAACAAATAAGATGTCGCTCATTTACAGACTAGATATTTTTTCTCTTACAAAAAAGTTGTGCATGCATGTTTTTTCGATGCAATTTTATACATAAAAAAATTTAAATTATAAATTAAAAAACTCATACATACATGTAATCAAATAAATTAATAACTATATGAATTAATAATAATAAAAATATATTAACGACGGAACATTTACCCAGATATATTTTTTGAATTTATTTATTAAAAATAATCTTTTTATTCAATCAAATGATATTAAAAAAAAACACATGTATTAAATTGATTAAATAAAATAAAAATAGAAAAAATATTATGCAAGGTTGTTGTACATATTATGTTATCTGAAAATAAACATTTTTTATTTTTTAAAATAGAGTTTTTTATACAAAAAAAACTTAAAAAACTTGTGACCTGGATTACGCACTCAACCGGTTCAATATTTTTCTCCATTTGAATTTATAACAAACCTAAAAATATAAAATGAAGTAAAAAATATCGTCCACAGTAAAACATGTCGGTTTAATCTAGAACATCAACTCAACTGAATTTAATATGAATTTTTCTTAAATTCATAATCTATCTTGAAAACAATACTTGTAATTATCTTAAATTCATTGTGTACTGAACCTTGCACGGTGTTTTTCCCATGCAAAAAAAAAAAAACAGATTTGTTAACATTAAGTTCTGAAAGTCGATATTTCAGCATTCCCAGTTTCATTTACTTGAAGTGGTTGATAATTCGAGCTACACACAAAAAAAAGAAGAAGTAATTATTACCTTTTCAATGAATTCGATCCAGATGAAATCTCAACTTTAGTGAGAATATCCATCCATCTTTGTCCCTTCTCCTCGTTTTCCCTGAGATTTTCTTCATTCTTATCAAAGACAATTGTGTAACTCTCTGTTTGATCATCTATCTTTGATTGTCCGACATCACAAGAAACTGGAAACACAATGTCCGATCTCATCTCATCCATGAATCCGACAATCTTTACAAGTTCTTCAAAGCACCATGGTAAAGAAGCACAATCTCTTGCAAATATAATAATTGACAGCCCTGATTCTTCAATGGCCTCAAAGAGTCTTGATCTAATTGCCATTACTTTCTCTGGTTCCTTCTCGACTGGCACAATGAATCTCAGGGCTAGATCTGACTTTAAAGGTCTGCGACTAGTGTCTGCGACTCTGATGCCAGGGAAAACATTAGCCTTCCATTGATGGTACGACGAAGAAAAAGCTAAAGAAGCTTTAAATGAAGAAGCTACTTCTTTGCTTGTAACAATAAAATGGGCAGAAGATGGTCGTGGTGTAATATATACAGAAGATAGCAAACAGACACCACAATTCTTCACCTTCACTCCTGGCTGGGAAGAATGAAACGACAACTCAATGTTGCTAAAGGATCCATGCTGCCACTCTTGAAGCTCTTTAAGGTAATCAAAAGATAGATAGAATAGCCAAATATGATCTGACAGAACTTGGATAGAGTTACAACTAATACACATCGGCGATGAAGGATAATTCTCTCTTCCATTGGCTTTGAAATGACAAGAAAGAGAAGGACTTTCACCATTTGCACTGAATGCAACACACGCAACAAACCCCATGCTCCAACTAGGCACTTGCACACTAATTGAAGATCCCTTACTTTGATGGTTAAACCAGCCTGGAATTTCATTTCCTGGAACAGCGATACCAAATCCAGGTCTTGGATTAGACAAACCCTGTACCATGAAAAACAAAAATGTTAGATGGGGAGAGGGAGAGGGAGAGGGAGAGAGATACAGAGAGGTTGGGGTATGATTAAGAGAAGACCTGGAGGTATCTTTCAAGCATGGTCAACCCCAAGCTGTCTTGGCCGTTATGTTCGTACAAATCCCAACAGTTAAGACATTTGAACTCTGATCTTTTGGAACTGCTTAGCTTTATCGGATTTGGAATTTCTTTTAGGCGCATGCAACCGTTCAAATTTACCGTTTGAACTTTAGATGGAACCTCAGGCAGTGATTCAAGCATCCTGCAATCCTCCAAGACGAGCATTTCCAGTTCAGAAAGCTGATTTATGTTTTTAGGCAGGCTAACAAAGTTATTCTGGCTCAGATTTAAAGACCTCAATGAAGATAAGCAGCCAATATCTTCAGGAAGTGCCCCTTCTCTTAGATTGCAAGCGCATAAACCCAGTACTTCTAAAGAACATAGACCAGACAAAGAAGGCAGCACAACTATTCTTTCGCATCCATCCAAAGATAATACTTTAAGATTCTTTAAAAGAAAAATGGATGCTGGCAGTTGTCTTATTGATGTTCCACTTCCATCAAACTCCTCCAAATTTTCAACTTCCCCAAAATTATCTGGTATATATTTAAGTTCAGAGCAGCCAGACAGATCAAGCTTTTTAAGGGATTTCAAAAAACCTATGCTACTTGGAATGCTTTCAAGGTTCTTGCAGCTGTTCATGCTCAATAGACCTAAGCCAATCAAATGATGAATCGATGAAGATAGTTTTGTAATACCAGTCTCATCCAAACGAAGCACCATTAATTTGTTCATGTTTCCTACTATATCTGGAAACTTGTCAAGTTTTGAGCAGCCATCAAGAGTGAAAACTTTAAGTGATTCCATTTCTAGATTGTTTGGGAGAATCCTAATACTATTGCAGTGCACAAGATTCACATATTGAAGCTTCTTGTGACGTCCAAGTGATGGATGGACCTCAGACAAACTTGTACAACCTTCAAGAATCAGACTCTCAAGATTTGGAATTCCAGTAAGATCTGGAGTCTTGGACAGGTTTAGTGAGTTGCTGAGATTGATAATTTTCAAGTTAACTGCACTCTGCAATCAGGCAGGGGAAAAGAAATATGGATACTACTATCATACATATATAGGAAAAGAATAAAAAGAAATATGGATGCTATTGTTAGCCATGTGAAGTTCGACCTGTAAACCAGCTGGCAATGATTTTGAAGGGTAAGAATGCCATTCAAGAAATCGCAACTCGTTGGAAAGATCTTCAGGTCCTTCAGAAAGCTGCACGTTGTCGATTTTGAGCAATCTTAGTCTGCTCATTTTAGAGAAGGCTTTCATGTTCCATTGTGCGTCTTTTATTCCAGGCATGTCCAAGAATATGGCTTCTATTCTTTTTTTTCCCTGTCAACCAAAAGGGAATACAAGTAAAAAAACAAATACAAAGTAGAGGTGGAGCGTAAATTAAAATAAACTTTATGAAATCTTATGGATAATGTTCTTTATCAGCTACTCACTGTGTTGTCCATCAGTGCAAGGCAGACATCCTTATATGTCCACAATCTACTGCGTCTACCAGGCTCTTCAATGGATTCACAACGAACAATTTCCTTACCCATTATCTGTAATAAGTTATGGATCCAGACTCGATCCCGAGAGACACTTATGAGAGATCTCTCAATAAGAACTGGTATTCCAATATGTGCATGGAATCCACAGCTGTCAAGTATCCTTATTATTCGATCTTTTTTAAACCCCTTCAGGAAACAGGCAATGTCTAAAAATATTTTCTTCTCTAATTCATGGAGGCCATCAAAACTAATGCGAAGCACATCCATAATTTCATGGTCAGGAATATCATTTAGTCTATCAATCGCACTTCCCCATTCAAGGATACTTCTTCCATGCATAAACGAACCTATAACTTCAAGAGCCAGTGGAAGGCCATTAGCATATCCCACAACTTGCTTGGATAGTTCCACGAAATCGTCAGCAGGTTGGTCATTTTTGAAAGCTTTCTGGCTAAACAACATAAGAGCATCATCATCATTCAATTTCTCAGCCTCATAAATTCTAGCAACACCATTTCTAGTCAACACTTGTTTATCTCTGCTTGTTATGATAATTCTGCTCCCTGGACCAAACCATTTACTCTCCGCAGCCAGGGATTCTAGTTGTTTATGGTCATCTACATCATCAAGAACAACAAGAATCTTTTTACATTGTAACCTCCGCTTTATCATCTCAACCCCTCTATAAGAATCCCGGACAGAAGCACGTTCCATTAAGATTTCAGAAAGAAGTTGTTCCTGTAAATGGTATGGTCCATCTTTCTCAGCAAAAACTTCTCTAACATTTGCTAAGAAGCAACTGCCTTCAAATTGCCAACGAATCCTATCATATAGTACCCTTGCAACAGTCGTCTTACCTATGCCACCCATTCCGCAAATCCCTATGAAGATTGCTTTGCCTACTTCTTCACCTATATAACCATTTAATACCTCTAGACGAGTATCTATTCCAACTAGATTTTTGCTAATTGTTGGCAAAGTGATGCTTAGTTTGTACGATATGTATTCAACAATTATTTTAATTGATTCTGACTCATTCCTGCATAGGAGGGTGCAAAACATTAATCATGCAGTGTTCAAAAATCAAATCAGATAGTGATAATGGAAAAATAAACATTAGCATATTGTAGCTCGAAAATGTATGGCTGTTAGCAGGAAATTAATACACCAACCTTTGAGAAAGATATGGCCCTGATAATAGATAGCTTCAAGAACAGAGAGGAAAAGGAAAGAATAAACTGAAAACGGAACTAGAATTGTATTGATGCTAAGAATGATCCGTACTATAGCCATCTTATTGCCTATAGAATCACACAGTTACCAGAGAAGCATGCATACAAGAACAAAAGCTAGGAAATAAAATATCCATTAAGTTTGGTTTAAGGCCAAAAAGCAAATGGAGTTCTATCATATTTTTTGTGGACCACTAAGTTATTTTTATAATTATTTTTATCAAAAAAATCAATTATGTTGCAAAATAAACTTTAAAAAAACAACTTTAAATTTATTAATTTTCGAGTTTTTTCCCATACTAGCATAGCCCGAAAAGTTTTTTTTTCTAAACTGTTAGAGAATAATATAAATCATATCTTGAGATCTTTGTTAGAGAATAATATAAATCATACCTTGAAACCTTACCTAACCAAGATATGATTTATATTATTCTCTAATACGTCCCCTCAAGTAAAAACACTTTAGGCTTGAAACTTGCACAGACTCATACTACCTTGCGCTTAATTTTTATCAAATAAATAGGAATGATGAGATTCGAATTTATAATTGCTTAGTCATTAAGGCTCTAATACCATATCAAAAAAATTATCTCAACTCAATAGCTTAAACTATTAAATAAGATCCCAAAACATGATTTATATTATTATTTAACACAGATTAACATAGTTTAAGTGGTTGTACAAATATAATCCACGCACCTTGAGACACACAATTATCACATGTGTGTCACACAATTTAAGTTTTTTTGTCTGATGTGTAACACTATTGCTAATAACTCAAATTTCTTTGTGTTTGTTGCTTGTAAACACACACTTAGACATTAGTTTTATTTTTTGTCTTACACGCGCTAGCGAGTGAGTTTGCTCACCTACAACTCCAAACTTTGCTATCTTTGGTGTTTATGGATTCATTTTACTGAACTCTTTCCGATGTACTAAGAGTGTCATATTCAAAGATTCCATATGTCACCAACATCTCATTCCTTCCTTCCTTCCTTCTTTCTTTCTTTTCTCCTTTCAACTTTAATTATTGTGCCAACCCATTTCTTTGTCTTTCTTCTCAACTTAATCTCTTATTGGATCCCTCAATTTTTATATAAATGTTAATATTAATTCCATTGTAATGATCATTTCATTAATTAAACTTATTTTTATTTAAGTTGGGAAAAAAAAACAGTATTTTAGGCAAAAAAATAACTCTTTTTTAATTCAAAATAAATATTAATTTTAGTTAATATATTTTTTGTGTGCAAAATAATGGATGAAATGATCATAATAATGGAACTAAAATTATCTAAATATAAAAATTGAAGGACTAAATGAATATAGAGGCCAACAAAAAAAGAAAGGAAGTTTTATTTTTTTTTAACATGTGAGACCTGCATGTCTCAAGTTGTGTAAGTGAGACCTGTACAATTGATGAAACCGTGCTAGTTTGAAAAGTTTTATCCCACCTTTACTAGCTTGAGGAATAACTTTTTTCATGGGAAAAAATTCATGTAGCTTATAATTATTTGTAAGTGAGACCTGTATAATTCTTGTAGCTTATAAAGTTTTATCCCACCTTTACTAGCTTGGGGAATAACTAAGTTTTATCCCATACATACACAAACACACATGTATCATCTGTCATACTCCCCTTGAAAACTTGAAAATTGAACCATGCATGGTAAACTGTTAAAATACTAAATAACCCTTCAATAGTTATATAATGATAAGTTGCCACTTGTTGAAAACTTCACTTCAATGTGTAGTTCAATAATTAGACTTTTGGCCCCTACTATACTATGTTATGGTCAGATTATTTTTTCTAACTTTTATAAAATGTAAAGACATTAGAAAGTAAAATATTCGATACACTTCTAAAATATAAAGCAAAACCTAAGAATAGAAAGAAGTTTTATATAAAGATTAGAAATGCTTGATCACAATATCAGTTCAAAATATCATAAAAAAATAAAAATAAAAAATCATGCATATGAAAAAAATACACATTTACTATGATGCTTGTTCATCAATGAAACAATACAGGGCAGATTTGAGAATAAGAATAAGTAGATAGATGATTTACCTATTCCGGATGTCCCAGCCAGATAGATTGGCCACCGTAGAGAGACAATCTTTCCAGTTCCGGACCTTCTCCAAGTTTTCCTTGAAATTTTGTTCATGCTCAACGAAGGCTTTCTCATATTGCTCTTTCTGCTCGGCTACCTCTGAGGGATCCACATCATAAAAAACTGGCAGAACAGTTTGCCCCATCTCTTTCATGCACTGAACAATCTTGACAAGTTCATCCAAGCACCATGGTGAAGAAGCGTAATCTTTTGAAAATATAATGACAGAAAACCTTGATTCTTCGATGGCCTTCCAGAGAGCAGGTTCTATGGTCTTTCCTCTCTCTAGCTTTTTATCATCTATGTATACATCGATGCCTCTCTGTTTCAGATTAGAATATAGATGACTAGTAAAGTTGTTCCGGGTGTCTTTGCCTCTAAAACTAAGGAACACATCATGCATATATAGTGGAGGAGGAGAAGAAGATGAAGATGAGGTTATTCCTCGCACGCTGGTGGAAGCCATGAAAATCCCTAAAGCAATAAATTAGTACCGATCCTTTCTAGCCTCAACTAGCTCGCTTGGTTCAGCAATTGCTTTCCACGCTATTTTGTGTAAGGCCTGCTCCTGTGCTCAACATGAAACAGAAGGTAAGATCAAGAAATTTGGCATTTAAATCTACCAATTAGCAATTTCAAGCTGGAACATGTATAATTCTACTTAGAAATCAGAAAACACCAAATTTCTACGAGTATTTCACGAATCTAGACGAAACAAACCGTGTGGTAAGTGTTGGCTAAAGAGGCACAAGATCTAGCCAAGCCCAATGACGTCGAATTTTTTTCCGGTTCCTTGAGGTCAAGAACTCGTACTGGTAAGTTTACACTGTAAAGAAGATGGAGTTTCGGTGGAGAAAAAGAAAAAAGAGAAATGAAAGGGATATCGAACGCGCATTGGGCAGCAGAGGCACCTTCCTGTCAAGAGCAGGGGTTGGGCCCACACATCACAATTGAAAAGTATTTTTTAATGAATTTTCAAACTATTAACTGTAAAACTCTTATATTAAATATTATAAATTCCCATTGATTTTTTTTTTAAAAAAAGAAACTTAGCCACGTACCACCCTATTAACTGTAACTAATTAACGAAAAACAAAAAAAAAATCATATTGAATTGAGTTTAGAATCTCAAACTTTAATATTTTTATAACAAACAGCCCAACTTTGATTTTTACAAATCTCAAACACCAATTTTTCTCTCATTACCAATATCTCATCTCAAACCTTTTACTATAAATACTTAAAAATATAGTAGTGATTTTTTTAAAAGTATTTTTTTAATAAAATATATAAAAATAATTATTTTTATTATTTTTTAAAATAATTTTGATATAAACACATCAAAAGAATTTAAAAAAATATATAAAAATAATTTTAAGAAAAAAAATCAAATTTTCAAACAAGTCTTGAACCACTTTACATAATACCAATTCTACTCAATCCAAGAACAAATATAAAAAGCAACACAATGAATCATCATGGAAGAGAGTTTTTTTATCTTTATTGAATAAAGAATAAAATACCAAAACAAATTGAATCAAGCTCTCCTCCATACTTTCCTTTAATCTCAATTCTTCCTTTTATAAAAGCACACTTTAACTCTTAAACTCCTTAATCCATCAAGCTATCTCTTTATTTCTTTTACAACTTAGTACTGTTACTCAATAATGTTACCGATTTTTATTTTCTTGGTAACAAAATATAAAATGTTTTTTTAAAGAAAAAACAATTATAAAAAGCTCAATTAAATCCCAAACACAATTCCAACCATCAATACAAACAAAAATGACGGATTCCTCTATCATCAAACCATTTTTTTTTTTATAAAAATTCAAATAGTAATAAAAAAATTCAAAACAACATAAAAATGGATTCTTTTTAATTATCCAAAAACAAGAGAATTCAGGTTAGTGGGTTATGAGGGGTTAATGAGTTTGAGGGATTCGTATACTATTGATTTTGTTTGATGAGGTCCCTTGTCTTTGAAAGTTTTTTAGTGCAATCATTATACTATTATTTTGTCCATACCTTTGATCTCTCCGTGGCTAGCTAACAATGTTATTTGCCCAATAACTTTAAAATATTCTTTGGAATATACTTTTATACTTAAAAAAATAATAAAAAATAAAGAATTGATTAAGAGTTAAAAAAAGGCTTTAAACAACAAATAAAAAAGATAAAACTACTTCCTGATCATACCACTGGTCCATCTCACTGAATCCGCCACCACCAAACTGCAAGTTTTCAACAGGTCTCGGAGAAAATAGGATGAATGCGAATGCAACGCCATGCGCCTGATGTGATTGCAATTTTGAGGTAGGCTGGTTGAAGTTAAAGCTAAGATGATTACTAGGGGTGTTCATTGTTTGGATTGGTACAGTTTAGATCTAAAAAAATCAACCAGAAAAACAATAATTTCCTGAGAAAATGATCCAAAATAAACTGAAAACCAGTTCGAATCACACCGATTCAATTCGGTACATTTAAAAATCGGGACCAAATATCTTGGCAGCTGCAAAAAATTAAAGGGATAATTTAATATTAACAGTAAGGATAATCAAAGAAAAAAAGAGATTAAAACCTGCAAAACAAAATAGAAAAAAAAACTATCTAATTAAAGGAAGTTTACCTTTCAAAAAAAAAAAAAGAGATGAAACAATTATAAACATCTAATCTAATTTCAATTCACACAAAAGAGCAAAAAAGTAATTTCAGTGGGACAACATAAAAAGCAAAAGAAAGATTTGGTCAAAAGTGCATGAATGATTAATGTTAATTTTTCTTTTCAAAAGCTTCAACGTAGAAAAATCTATACAATAGGAAATAATAATGGGAATATAATAACAATGACCAGTCTGATTCAGTCTGGTTATATTAGTTTTAGAGTTTTAAAACTAAAACTAAATCTAACTGAAAGATTTTTATTTTCTAATCGATTAATTTAGTTTTGGGAATATAATAACAATGGGAATATAATAATTTAGTTTTTCTGGATATAATTTTTTCAGTTGATTTTTTTTTTGTTTAATTGATTTTTTAGTTTTCTTGAGTATCACTAATGCTTAATATACTGAAAATCAGGAAACCAAATACCTTGATAAAGTCTGCAAAAAAGCAAAGGGATGATTTGATATTATTAGTAAGGATAATCAAAGAAAATTGTTGCTTTTTCTTCTTTTTAGATATTCAAACATATAAAGATTTTTTCCGGTTGCTTTAGGTCAAGAACTCGTACTGGTAAGTTTCCTGGATTTTCTTACGGATCTTTTTCTTACACTGTAAAGAAGATGGACTTTCGGTGGAGAAAAAGCAAAAAGAGAAATGAAAGGGATATCGAACGCGCACTGGGCAGCAGTCAGCAGAGGCACCTTCCTGTCAAGAGCAGGGGTTGGCCACACACATCACAATTGAGTTGATTCATGTTTTGTAATGAATTCTCAAGTCAAGCATCTATTTTTTAAAAGTAAATAAGGACATTTTACATACAATAAAAAGTAATTACGTTGAACCTTGATCATTATATGTATAGTTTAATCATTTTATTTCTATTTTTTAAAGAAATTATGATTTATGATAACATTTTATGTCCTTACTAGCATGTAAAAAAAATCAATAAAAAATATCTAATTATATACAAAAATTATTATTATTTTCAAACTAATAACTATAAAGCTCTTATATTAAATATTATAAATTCTCATTGATTTTTTTAAAAAAAAACTTAGCCACCACACTATTAACTGAATCTAATTAACGAAAAACAAAAAGAAATTCATATTAAATTGAGTTTAAAATCTCGAATTTTAATATTTTTATATCCAACAGTCCAACTTTGATTTTCTCAAATCACAAACACCAATTCTTCTCCCTCTCTCAGCCCCCATCCTCTCCTCTTGGTCGTTTCTCCTTCATCATCACTGGCCAGCTTGTCAACACCCGAAGCAGACCCTCAAATAAATAAAAACATTTTACATACAATAAAAAGTAATACATGTTTTGATCTAGTTCGTATGCACTGAAAAGAAAAACATGTTTTCAAAAAAAAAATCAAAATAAGAAGAATAAGTCCCACCAATTTTATAGCTCCTACATATTTTTTATTAAAAGATTGATCTTAAGAAAATTATAAAATTAACTGAGATTAAAAAAGAAAACATTAAATTAAATCCAAAAAACATTCCTTGCCACTACAACCCTTCATTTTCACAGCTAGCTCCATCCTAGTAACAAAATATAAAATGTTTTTTCAAGAAAAAACAATTATAAAAAGTTTAGTTAAATCCCAAACACAATTTCAACCATCAATACAAATATGACGGATTCCTCTATCATCAAACCATTTGTTTATAAAATCTCAAATAGTAAATAAAAAAATTCAAAACAACATAAGAAATGGATTCTTTTTAATTATCCAAAAACAAGAGAATTTGGGTTAGTGAGTTGTGAGGGATCGTATACTATTGATTTTGTTTTGATGAGGTCCCTTGTCTTTGAAAGTTTTTGAGTCCAATCATTATACTATTGATTTTGTCCATACCATTGATCTCTCCGTGGCTAACAATGTTATTTGCCCAACAACTTTAAAATATTCTTTGGAATGTACTTTTATACTATAAAAATCATAAAATATAAAGAATTGATTAAGGGTTAAAAAAGGCTTTAAAAAACAAATAAAAAAGATTAAACCAAAAAAATAAAATTGAAACGAACAAGTATAACCAATTTTGTCTTTCCTTCATTTACAATTACATGTTTATTAATAAAAAATTATGCAACAAAAATTTAATTATGAGATCGAGTAAAATAAAAATAAAAAACACAGTTTACTTAATTATATATACATAGAAGTCCTCGGCCCTGCAACTACTACATCAGCGGCATCACCCTCTTTGGGATCTTGATTTTCATCGGATTACCACACAACACATCAAGTTGGCTGGAAAGGACTGCCAAGGTACTGTGATTCTGAATAATTATTTTGCTATGCATCAAATAATTGTGGCTGCAGCTGATAATCCACCTGGTTTGACATCAAATGATAATTCACATCGTTTTTTGATGAATTGTGCTGTAAGTGGTAGCCGACTTGGTTAACCGAATAGGCTGGGGACCAAGGAGATCAATTTCCAAGAAATCCATTTCATTTAATTGGGGTTCTTGTTCATAGTCAGGGGGCGAAAGCGAATGCAATCATGAATGCAACCATGTGCCTGATGTGTTTGTAATTTTTTTTAATTAATTTGAAAGTTTATTTATATCTTGATTAATTACATTAACCTTAAAATTAATATGCATATCAAAAGATTAAAAAAAGAAGAGGAAGGAGAATATGCTTTGCTGAAGACATTTTCAGATATAATGTGTCCCAAAATAAATGTGGTAGAAAACAGGTGTATCGGTGGGAAGTCCAAAACAAGCTGATTCAGGAGTTGCTTAGAGTTTCTTGAAAATGGGCACTTCTTGCATTGATGGATGTCTGCTGCACATTTGTTCATGGCTTTTTATTCTTTTGTGTGAATAGCCCCTTATTCACAAAAGCCTTAACCCTTATGTAATGTTGACACTACAAAAAAAAGGGGTATTAGCATCTGAATTTAGCAATGGATAATTCCGTTGCTAAATTCAGTAACGGATTTGCAACGGATTACACATATATTATTTTTTTAATATCAGCAACGGAATTTAGCAACGGATTATCCATTGCAAAATTTACGTTGAATTTAGCAACGGATTTTCCGTTGCTAATTAAAAAAATAATTATTTAAATTTTAATATAAAACCAAAATTACGAACACCGTTGATTACATTTACAAGGATTAAATCTCAACCGTCTATTTTTCGGTGGCTTTGTAAATTAACACCAGTACTGCTCTCCCCCCACACCATTCATGTTTACAGAGACGAAATGAACAAAACCAACAGATGAAAATTAATGATCTTCCACTCTTCCAGTCTCCTTCTTCCCTAACAACATCTATCCATAACTGTAGAAAAATCAACCTCTCTTCATTGATTTGATTTTCCTTTATCCCAAACATTTCATCTTCTTCGCGTCTTCAACAACCCTAATTTCTTTTCTTCATCTTCTTCTCCTTCATCCGAACAAAATCGAACCAGACCCATCATTATCACCATCGAACATGCTGATTTAAGGTATCTCCTTGTAAACGGGTTGGGTGTTTCACGTTTTTCTTCAATAGTTCAGGTAAGTAATTAAGGGTTTTTGTTTTTGTTTGTTGCAATTTAACTTGCACTAAAAATTTTTCACCTAACTTTCCCAATCCAGGTTTCTTGCTGTCCCTGTAGAACGATCTCGGTCACCTGTAACTCAAGAACACAGGTAACTTTTTTTTTTCAATACTTTGAATAATGGTTTTAGGCTATTAATTCGATAATATAGGGGTTTATGAAATGTTTAATTATGCATGTGTAATTGAAAATTTATCAAAACCTCCAATTTAATTTTTAGGGTTACGGTTCATAAATTTTTTGATGTCCCAGCAGTTGAGCTATAATCATTTTTGCTTCCCTTTGGTTTCTTTTTGCCAGTAGATAGTTGTTTTCCCCCATGAGATACCTT
>Ga0325403_1002247_pt1 | contig 16947 bp, 8 predicted proteins | sample PopdelMetagenome_19_FD_205665 | JGI IMG/M metagenome (GOLD analysis project Ga0325403, IMG submission 205665) | Populus deltoides microbial communities from Bellville, Georgia, United States - Xylem-PdKOR-R4 | ecosystem: Host-associated > Plants > Phyllosphere > Stem > Wood/Secondary xylem...
AAAAAAAAATTAAAATGAAACGACGCTAACGGCTGTGGCAACTGCGAAGTTTTGCAAAATACTCTATCGTGCTTTACAATAAAAGGTCCAAACGCCATCGTATCACATCTATTATGCCACATAACAATTGTTTTTCAAAACCATGTCTGTAGGGGATTTTTATTTCTTTGCCTGGAATACAAGAAAAACACGTAATATATTATAACAGATCTGAGTTGTGATTAATTCTTCTTACTTCCATTTTTTATATATACTTAAAACACTTCTATAAAATTGATAAATACAAACAAAAATATTAAGAAAATATTTTTTTCGATAAATTTTCAAGTAATTTTACTGATGAAAATATTTTCTTGGTATATCCTACGGAATTACAGTGAAAAAAAAATTAAAACAAAGAAAAAAAACGATGACGTGTTATTTTTATCAATGAAAAAACGATGTTGTTTTGAGCTTTTTTTTTTTCATATGAGATCAATTTTTAGTTGATTTATTTATAAAATTTTTAAATTTTTAGCAATCGCAACTTTATTTTTTTCATATGAATTTTTTTAGTTAAATTTATTTTTTATTTGATAAAAATTATGTGTATGTGTAACTGTATTGTTCTGTCTTTTTTTTTATATATATATATTTGAAAAGTAATGAATTAGGGCTTATAAAGAAAAACTATGGAGAACCTTTCAAATGTATTTTTCAAACTCCATATAAATTTGAAAAACTATAAAACTAGTTTTTTGAATGGATTAATATTGCATTTGATGAGAAAGTTCTATTTTTCTTCTTTTTTGACTTCAATTTTATAGAAAATTAGAGTACGTATTACTCTATTTTTGAACACCTCTTAAGATGTTTTTGGTATCTATTAAAAAATAATTATCTTCAACATGATTATTATTTATCTTAAGAGTAATATTCTAATGAGATTTATATCCTAAATAAATTTGTTTATATTTTAAGTATGTTTAGCAATGGAGTCTATTTTTCTTCATAAATAGATAATCCTATTATTGTATTTGGCGTTACATGTGATTTTCACAAGTTTTTTTCATATTTTTTTCTATAATTTTTATTATTCTCTTATCACAGCTTTTCTTAGCCTTTTGACTTCCAATATTTATCTTTATTCCTTTTGGTTTATTAGATTTTCTTTATATAAAATCTTTAAACAATCTATTTTGATCTAATATCTTAATTAACGATCTGTTTTGATTCATTGAGTTGTCTTAAAACTCTAACATCTAAATGTTTTTAATTATAGATTTATTATTCTATTTCTGAAATCTGCATCTCTCTCGATCACGAAGGAGCCATCATCTCCACATAGAATTTATCCTACGAGAAAAACACTTAATTGGCAACAATTTCTTATAACGTCGATGACGCGTTCTGCTAGCCGCTATATAGAACGAAGATCCTCGCATGAAGAAAAATATGCCTTGCTCGTTTGAAAGAGCAACCCTTTTCTCTGTATCACGCCAGAAGGGCGCATGATAAACCCAAATGATTCTATGGTGTCGGCTCCTGATTAAATTGCTCTAGGAGTGAAAGGGATATTCACCAAAATACACGCCTCAAAACAAGTCTCTCAATCTTCTCTTTAGCGCTTGTCTAGCATTAAAGGGAAAATGTACAGTACTGGAAGTGCCTTGGGCGACCGGTTGGAATAAAAATAGTCTTGAACACTATTTTCTGTTGGGTTTAAAACAAAGCTCTACCGAAATAGGTAACTGAGAGGTTTTTCTAATAATAATAATAAAAAAAAAAAGATACGAACCTTAGGGCAACAGAAGCCCAAAGTGAGATCCTGCATGAAAGGGGAACTTAGATGTTATCCGCCCTTTTTCCACAGCTATAATATTAGACGTGGATGCGACGTCAAGTAAAGGTCAACATGCAAACAGTAGGTTCAAGGAGGGCACTTTGGTACCTCACCAATTCTCCCTCAAATGTTGTTTTTTTTTTTTTTTTTTTGAGAAATTAGCACATTTAAAAAAAGAGTATTGGCAAACTAGCATCGGTCAAAGTAAAAGTCACGGTTGAAAATAGTGATATTTAAAGTATTGTCATTAAAACTTTGATATATTAAGATTTTATTCTTTATTTTTTTTTCATTTTCTTTTCTCTTCTTTCCTTGAAATTTGTGAAAACCTATTTTTGACTACTTATTTAAATATTGTTATTTCCACCAGCAACTTTGACCAAGCTATGATATTTTCAAATAAAAATTTGATCCATGCTATCATGTTAAAACATGTTTTGATATGACTGATATAAAAATCTAGAAACTTATAATTAAATCAACTCTGCTCAAAGAAAAATTTGATGAAATTTGAAATTAAATTTGACATAATTATAATATGTACGAAGAAACTAAAAATATATGTAACAACCGCCACCTAATGTTTATAATTGAGACACAAATAAGAATTATAAAAAACACCACGAAACTTGGTTTATTCTTTAATAAGTTAGAGTATTTTTATGAGGAACCAAGAAATATGAACAAAATCTCTCACACACAACAATAATTACTCAGATCAAAATCTATCTCTAAAAAAACTAAATACAAGATAAATAATTATATTTAAACTAATTAAAAACATCATAAATAATGTTGAAAAATAATAAAAGTATTTTAAATAAAAAAAGAATCTCAGATCAACCAGGAAACTAATATATTTTTCGCATAGTAGCTTCTGAACCTTATCATAAGGCCTTCTTGATATATGATTTCCATGAAATTTTAACTCGATATAGAACAAGACCTATGAAAACTTCTAGTCGACTTTTAGCTCGATCCAATGATTAGATAAAAATTATACTTGTTAGAGTAAAACAGTGCATTAGAAAAAATAATCCTCTAATCACCAAAATTAATTAGCCCATGAAATATATGAATTAGACCCCTCTTGTGCGTGAATTAATCTTAACTAAAGTCTAGTGTTCATTTGTTGATGTTGTGTTCTTGAAATCCATCTTGATTCATATATTTTGAATAAGTCCATTGAATGGATACTTAGATACTTTGCCCTTGATCTTTTAATTTGCCCAATTGAAACTTGCAGTGGATTTTTTGGTGTGGTCTTGATCGTATCATCTTCTTTTTTCTTAAAAGGATTCATCCACAAATCATCGCCTATATCAAACAAAGAGAGATAAAAAAATATATATTAAAAATAGCATTAACACCATACTTATTTGGTAAATCTCTCTAAAGAATAAATCCGCTATATTAGTTGCATCATCGATTTTATGACAAGATATGAAATGTATCAATTTAGAAAACATATTCATAATTATAAAAATATAATCACTGTCCCTTTTTGACCTAAAAAAACCTAACACGAAATCCATAAATATACCAACCCAAGTGATGCAAACCCCGTGAACACATGGTCATGTAAGCCACACGAAAACGATACAACTCCCAAAAAGCCAAAAAATCAGGTTTTAAAGTGACACAAATATTACCTTGAATCTAACCACCAACACTATTGGAATCTGAAACCCCCACCTAATGAATAAAAAATCATGAATGAAAAGTATAAGATGATGCCATAAAGACAATTGTTCTTTGATAAATCGAATTTGTTGTTTGTCCTAACAAAGAAAATGCATTGCATTACACAAAACACAAGTTAATTTCATGAATCCATGGCTGTTGACAATCTCATCATACAAAATGTTATATAATAGTTAAACTATTAAGCCTAATAGACCCAAAACTTGTGAGCTAATATTTACCCACCTAGAATAAACCTAAAGTATGTTAACTACGACCAAACATGAAAAAATAATAAAAATAACAAATATAACATATAAACTAAAGTTGTTGCACCTAATTAAAAAAATATCCTAAGATTAAGATAGATAAATTTCATAGTTTAAATAATATCATGAATGAAATTTTTATCCTAAAAACACTAAGATCTTTGTTGCCACCTTTAGACTTTCAAAATAAGCTAGGAAATTGATTGTTGAAGTTGCCTCCCATTTATTTTTCTTATTTGTCTAGTAGTTGTAACTTTCAAGAATCATCTCAAAGTATGAAAACCCTTGTCGCAATTCTTTTACCTTCCTTATAGAATTAGAAAACTCCCTAAAATAAGTTAACTAATTTATCATTAAATATCACCAACCTTTATTTTGTTGTGTAGTTAGAATGGATAAGGTATTCTTACAAGAAAAGGATTTTGGAGCATTAATGAATCCTTACCACACTTGAAAATTTTAGAAAAAAATAAATAAAATCATGTTGGGTCAACTTGCCAAACCCGTAATCCGAGTAATGAGATTGAGATAACACCATAGAAAACAAATCGAAGAAAATTATGAAACTCAATTTCTAATGAACTCAATGTTGAAGAGTAAAATTTAGAAAAAAAAAACACAAAACAAAACACTATTCTAATTAAATAATATATTATAAGTGTTGCTATAATGGTTTGGTATTTTGTGAGTGTGATTACAATGATTTAGTCACATCCTCTAATATTTTGTTAAATATGTTTATGCTTCCTAAGAGTTTTCTCGAGTTTCTGTCTTTCAATGTAATCTATAAATTCATCGGTTAGACATGTTCTATCGTAAATATCAAGATATTGAAAACAAAGGTTTATTCATTGGTTAAACTTGGAAGGTTCTTGAAAACAAAGGTTTTTTCATTGGTTAAACTTGGAAGGTTAAAAAAGCATCGATTGATCAAAAACCAAAAGTTTAACGCCATGAAAAAAAAAATTAATTTTCAATCTCCATCTGGTATTGCAGCCTAAACAGAGGCTAGTCAAAATTCAAATGTTTTTTTATTTAAAATTATTTTTATTTTATATTTTCGGATCGTTTTGATGTACTAATGCTAAAAAAAAATTAAAATTAAAATATATATTATTTTAATATGTTTCTAAATAATTATTGTTTTTTTAGAAAAACAATCACTACTACACTTTGAAATACCATTGTTATTTTTTTTTTGTCTTCAATTGAATCCCTTATTCTTACCAGTCATCGGATAATTCATAGCCTTTCGTGAAAACGAGACCTTTTTGTAGGGAATATGATGGTTTCGGCTAAAAAGGTGACAAAACTCTCATATTTAAGATTTTTTAATACTTATGAAACCCAATTAATTTGGTGTTAAGCCTTGTTCACCATTTTGGCAATTGGTATATATATTGGCCTTATGACCAAGTTTTTATTGATTTACACTTTTCACTACACATAAAGAGAAGAGATAGCAACATGAATCTTAAATTAAGAAGACATTGATACCATGCTTGGTTTGTTTAGTGATGGATGAACATTTTTGGCACTTCTTGAAAAATAAATTTTCAGTCCAAGTCTTTATTTAAAAGGTTCAAAGATAGAATAATAATCCAATAATAGATAAGTTGTGCTTATGTTTATACTCGATATTCTTAAACTTAACAAATTATTAAACCTAAGTAATAAGAATTTAACTCACTTCCAGGACTAATGTTTTTGAGCGTGGCTACGAGCCAAGCCCAAGTGAGCATAGATTTGACAAGCTGTCAGATTTAATGTTCTTATAATTAATTACATGTTGAGTCTAAGCAAGTATAAATCTACTGTCAAATTCATTATTCTTAAATTTTTCAATGTGTCAAGCCCAAATAAATATGGGTTTAAAACATTATCATTTAGAAATCTGGATTGAAAATATTTTTTTATTTAATTTACAAGTCACACGTTAAAGTTATTTAAACTTAGTACCTATAGCAATACCCTAATTATACTGATATAAGGAGATGTCCATGTGTTTTCTTCCTTTCTTTCTTGCTTTTTCCCCTAATTTTTAAGCTAAGGCAGGTTTTGCAGAGGCAAAAGCTGGTATCGAAAGCAATGCTTGTTTTCTTATAATCATCACAGTACTTTAAAATTGAGAGATTATTGACTAGTAAAAATATACCACATGATAATGCAGTTTAACTCATTTCTCCGTGATTATAGTACAAAAATGACTTCAGTATCTTAAAAAAAAAAAGGGAGGGAATAGCAATATGCAATTCAGAATAAAAATTATTTTTAAAATAAAAAAATTAAAAAAAATTAAATTTTTTTTAAAAATACTTTTGAAACATGAAAACAGCATACGTAACTCTGTAAAACAGCTACTACTAACTTAAAAAGGGACAAGCAGATTCAAGAGGCAGAGGCAAGATGTTGGCTTTTCTCGATAGCGAAAGGAAAGCCCTGGGGACCAAGTCCTGAGATCTTTTCATGCAGTATATCCATGGCTGGTGGACAATTAAATACAATAATTCAGATCTTCAAGAAGTGGACTCCTTTCAATTAATGTCATTGTCAGATTTTCGAGTTCAGCCCAAATCAACACGAGCAATTTAGAAATAATAAATCAACTATACAAAAGTTGTACACGTGTAAAGTTTCTGTAGATTGCTTCACCAGGTAGCTGACATGCAATGCAAGATCCAAAGCAACTTCGCAAGATCACAAATCGTTTTCTACCCCATTGCCACCCGCAAAAAATATTAAGCACAAAAAAAAACAAAAGTCCGGGTGTTAATAGACTTTATAATGAATTGAATGATTTTTTAATTAAATACTGAAATGAAAAGATACTTATATTAATCTGGATTGAACTACAAAATTCATGGGATAATATTAAAAAATAAATTAAAAAATTCATTCTCGAATTAACTTAATATTAAAAGACAAATTCAATAAAGATAAAAAAACCATTTAATTAAAAAATAAAGTAAACTCAGTCAATCAAGTAAACTTATGATGAAAATCATGCACATTATCTGATTCAATAATTTTTTATTCTATAGATTATTTCTCATTTAATTATATAATAGTAGAATACATGATTTTTTTTTGTATGAAACAACATATTTTTTAAAAGTAAAAAAACCATGATAGACATGTGTGGTCAAGATAACAAAGGTAGATTATTGACAATAAAGAGTGAAATTGTATTTTTTTTGTTTGAGTTAAATAAAAAAATAGATAATCAATAAAATTGTATTTTTTTTTTTAAATTGAGAGACAAGAAAAACATTAAACAAAAAAATAAATGCTATGAATTAACATGTTAAATTTGCTCCACTGATAATAAATTTAATTGAATTAAATGATTTGTTTTATTAATATTTTAAAAAAATTAAATATAAAATAACAATATTAAAAAAAAAAGCCCAGCCATGTATACTGGGTATTTTAAAAAGAAAGAGCCCAGCTTGCATGCCTGGCTTGTTCTATTTATTTTTTTTCCAGCAAAAAAAATGGTATTTAAAAGATGGCGGCGGCTGCAAGGCCAGAGGCATTGATGAATTAATTTGACGATCTTAAAAAGAAATAATTTTGTTGATTTGAAAACTCCACTCTCAAAAAATCAAAAAGGTATTACAACATGACCTAAGATTTTTTGCCTCTGGAGTCTGGAATTGAAAAACTCAAATGGGTCTTCTTCACCTCATGATTGATATCCATAAAAAATAAAAATTGATGCTGCCGTAGAGCTCCTTGAAACCAAGAGTTGAACAATACTATAGCAGACTAAACTACGAAACCATATGGCATAAAAATTCCTGTTTTGAATGGGCATCGACACATATGAGAGGAGGGCAAGCACCAAGGACAGGGCATGAGAACAGTTTGGTACATCGCAAAGGCTTTGAGGGAGATAAACCTCAAGCCTAATTCTATTTTTTGTTTAACAAATTATTTGAAAAACATTCAGATGTTCTGTAGAAATCAACACGTGAAAACTTCATGAAGAAAGCAACAGTCATAGAAATGTGAGCATCATAATGGACTGATGGTCTTCCGAGTAATAAAATGGGATGGTCGGGTGGTCGGAGGATTTTAGGGGGAGGAGGAGGATTGAAGCCGGGAACTGTAGGAGAAAATTTGGGAATTTAGGATTAAGGTTAGAATGGACAAATTGAGTATGAGAGTTCGTGTGTTATATTATATATGATGGTAAATTTATCTCTTAATTCAATTTAAATTTAAAAATTGAGTTGACTGAGAATAAAAATTATAATTAAAAAATTGTGTTATCATTCTTTAGCTTTTTTTTTTGTTTTGGATAATATTTTTTTTTCAATTATATTAATGTTGTTGTTTTTGTTCTTTGTATTTTTCTTGATGAGTCTTGGTATGATTGCAAAACAAACGTCTAATTTATTAAGAAATTGTTGTGTAAAACCTTAATTGTTTACGCGAGGACACACCGTAATATGATTTATTTAATTATTTGTGAATGAACGGTGAGAATCCTTAGCTACGAACAATAAAATCAAGTAGTCACGTCATGTTTACATTTTGATCCAAAAAAAAAAGTAGTCACGTCATGCATAAACGCCAAGGTTTTTTTTACCATACATAAGAAACCCACATGAAATATTTGCTTAGATGGGTCCCGTGGCAATGATTTTGAGCTTTGATTGTTTGCATCACTACATGTAAAATCATTGTGATTTTCATGGTACGAACAAAAACTGCTCGAGTTAAGAGATAGAATCGGTTTGGTTATGACTTGCATTAATTGTTTAATACTAGATTGAAAGAAGATGAGAGAGCAACAGTTGTCTCAAGAAAATTAGTCCCTCGATCATTTAAGTAATTAATTGAAAATCACATTGCTGATGATGCCATAATATCTTAACATAAATTCAAATTCATCTCACTCATCTTATATGATACATATAATCTTTATGGTAAATTATTAAAAATTTATGATGTTTTGATTTCAAGTTAAACCATGATAAAAAATAAAAAGAATTGATTATTTTTTTTATAAAAATATCTCGTAACTTATTAAACTAAATTCAATACGTAAAGAAAATTAAGTAACAGTTGAATATCATTATTGAGTTAACATATTTATAGTTATCATTGAACAACGATTATAAAAGCTAAATAATATATTTTGTGAGTAGATGATCAGGCTTTTTATGTTAAGCACAATTTTAAATTATAAAAATACCTACAGATTATTATTCAATGATAGAAAATATTAGACACCCTATGTGTTTTAGTTTATAGTATAATGTTCACAGGAAGTACGAAGTGGCATCTCTAAACGGAATAACTACTACAGTGGCCATAAAACATGACACGTATCGTCTACAGACCACAGAACGAACAAATTTTGAAAGCTATTGCCGGACATAATAGCTCAACTGCTCGAGGACCGGTTGAGAGAGAAGGGGAAAGGAAGGCAGAGTTGTGTCCATGGACCATGATAGGCAATGCAGGCTCTGGTAGATGCTGGAAAGATGGCAGATCGTGCTGTTTTGGGTCTTTAGGCTTTTCAGGTTTTGCAATAGCTGGCACATGAGGATCAAATGGCAACTCAGGCTGGCTTCGGTAAAGTAGGCAATTCAGGTTTTGGCAACTCTGGTAACTGAGGGAGAGGGAATTCAAGCGCAGGAACAGGTGGTAATTCTTGTTTTGGAAAAGTTGGGATGGCGGGTGGAGGGTGCTATTCTGGTTTTGGAAAGTTAAGGGGACTTTGGCACATCTAAAAGGGCGAGAGGCGATTACATTGCTCCCACTAAAATGGTGACAAAGCAACGATGAATACAGGAAATATAACCGATGAGTGATGGTGATTAGCATACTTGGCAATTCAGAATTGATAGCTCTGAGAGCTGATAGCATCAATGGTTAGATATGAGAGACTCATTATAATTGTGAGAACGGTTTGCATGAGGCTTGTTTCCAGTGTTTATAGCGGGGGACGATCCACCTGGGGAAGTGGCAGTCAGAAAACCATGGCGCAGGATGCAGCAAGCAAGGATAACTGTTTCATCTATCACTTTTCACAAACATCAGACAGGTGGGTGTTTGTCCTCGAATGGAGTTCATCTACAGGAGGGCAAATTAAACACAGGACTACGCCCGTTGAGAATCGATCTAGATGGTCAATAAAACTCGCAAGTGCAAAGATCATCATCTAAAAGAGTTACAACAATACAAGGATCAATGGGCAAAAAAAGTTACACAAAAATACAGATGATAACATTAACAAAATGTGCAAGGAACAAAGGGGAGATTAGAGCATCATATACGGGCAACATAGGAATTGGCCTGTGTAACGTATCTCACCCATCGATATGGATTATATGTACTTGATTTCTTTGCTATCTGCAAGTATTTCACCTGCACCAGGTAACATGATAGACTTGGCTGTAAGGAATAAAGGGAAAAACTGGCACACAAGAAAAACTACAAATCTTAAAATGGTAAAACTGTTCTTAAATGAGTAAAAGATAAGAGACGCATCACAGGTGTGCAAGCCTTTTACCTTGACATGAGAATATAGAAGGGGAGAGAAACAGGATCAAGATATATAGCACATCTACCCCTCTTAGTGATATTCTCACCCACTTCATATACAAATATCATTATATTCATATTTCTTATACAAGCAGCCTGGGCTAACACATAAAACAATGCTGAGCAATTCTTCTACCACTACTATAGTAAGTATTATGGGTCATCTTACCTTTCACCAATTTGTTGCAGTTGTTTGGGTAATAAATTTCATAAACAAAAAATATTGTTGTAATGGCAACCAGTAATGGCTTACCTGAAGACGTGAAGCATTATACATCGGAATTGTGAATGTCATGCTAACTGGTCCAGCTTCCTTTGTGATATTCCCTGTATAAAGCAGCAAATATTTCATGAAACAACACATGAAAACATTGTAAATTTTCATGACCATTATGATTTATAATTCGTACCATGCAACTCCTGTGAAAATGTCAGCTTTGCACGTAAGGTATGCTCTGATCCCCCAACAATCTGTTACGACACATTATTGACTTGTTTTATTTGCCAGTGCATGATCGTTGAAAGGAAAGAGGTTATGAAATCAAAGAGAAATTTAAGAAATGTTGCCTTCTTTAATCCCCATTCAAGCCTCCTATTTGCTTCCTTGAAATCTGTTGTTTGCCCAAGTGCTCCAGGTTCCAACTCAAAATTAACTCTGTCATAGAAAACTCATTATCAAAATGTTTGTGCTATAAAAATTGATATAATTTATAAATTACATATAAACAGTATGATCTGCCCTTGTGACTTGAAAAATCACTTATGAAGAGCAACTTTCTCAAACCCAATCTCTTAACTACATAATCGCTATGCCTGATTTTATAAGGTCTATTGACCTGCTGCAAAGACAACTTTATAGCCTACCATGCTCTTGATAATCCCTCAGAAACTAGATTATTTTCTCAGTAAAATGCACTAAAGCATCAAAATACAAACAGGAGACTTCTATCCCCTTAAGATGAAATTCATAGCAAATATGCCTTTTACATCTTCAATCACAGTTTCTAATAATCATGATATTCTGGACTGCCATTGTATTTCTATCGGTGCTCTTTTATTATTATTATTTTTTTGACATGACAATCAAACTTGTCAATAGTTTCTATTTTCAGGATCCAGACACATAAGCTTGTTGAAATAGTGAAAGGGGGATCACAGCTGATAGGCTCATTTAAGCAACATGCTTAATTTATGAAAATCATGACATAATTTGCTGAGAGCCTGGGATAACTCATTTGTTCCAAAAGACAAAATGTATTCTACATGAAAGAATACCTGGTGGTATATTTTGGCAGTGGCATCTGTACAATAATTGTGTTTGCAGTAATGCTTGAGGGAAATTCAGCAGATACTTTAAGAATCACTTCAGCCTATCAACATCAAACATAAAGATCAGTGGAATGGTTATAAACTGTACATTAGAAGCATTAGCGAATGACTTTCCCCTGAATAAAATTTCCATTTATTTAGTCAAAATTTGGTTCAAGTAATGTAGAGTCAAAACCGAAACTACAGAAATGGAAAACACGTCTCTTGACCAATGCACAAGTTGTTATATCACTATGATAGGTTCTTTCAAGCCAAGTTATTTTCATTGTCAAGTAGAGTTCAGTATGGAAGATAATGATCACCTTAAGTGCACCTGCTTCTTCTATCAAAGTATTAATGCGAAAAGGAGGTTTAAATTCCTGAGTCATCCGATAATTCATGACAGGAAATTCACCATCTGGCGGTACCTGATATGTATTGGCAGGATAAAATGCTTATTAAGAAACTGGAAACATGTATATTGAAACTCTCCAATCTACACACACCTTTCACGCTCATGTTGCTTTAGTTTCACTTACCAGAGTCAAAGTTCTATCCAGATCAAAATTATCTAGACGTACAGACTCATGGAAATTACAATCATCAAGTATCACTGAGCCTGACCCAAATGAACTTCTATAATCTGAAACAGCAAGCACCAATATTGTAAGCGTGAGAGAACTTTTTTTTTTTTACCATATTTAAAAGACAGCAGAAAGACACCATAGTAGATAATCATGGCTGACTATCACAAGGCACACAAGAACGCAAAAAGGATTGAATAGAAATAGAAAAAAAATTCCTCTCATTATGAACTTCAGAAACTAAATCAGCGAGGACCAAAAAAAAACATAAAAGCACATCCATATCGAATTATTAGCTGAAATTTATTACTAGAAGTAAACATGGCATAAGAATATAAACCTAGATAAATGCACCATACTTGTTCATGCAAACATTCAACAAAGGAGCAACTCAGCTGTGAAATGTTAATGTTTAAGGCAATCATATGTAGGTATTATGCGGTCCAATAGCCAGTATTTCCTGAGGGTATATGAATTGATCTCTCACCACCTCTTCCTATGCTCAAGTCCTCGTTAAGGGCTAATCGGATTTCTGGATTTCCAGAAAGATAGCTTTTCATTTGAATGGTGCCGTCAATTTCAGAAGTCAATATATATCCCTGTACAGAGAAAATTGCATAGATTAAAGAAAGATCGTGCATTGAGGGGAAAAAAAAGCAGCTAATCAAGCAAAAATCATGAATGATTTTAGAGGAATAAGCACCATAAAAATTTAAATCAACATGAAGACAGTTCAGAGTGACTTCATGTATCCTCATCTAGTAAACCAATTCATTTACTTCATTCATTCCAAAAGAGGACAATAAAACATGCCAAGAACAGCGGCATGAGAAGGAGAAACCATTCTTAACAGACATCTGTTGCTCATGCAGTTGACTGTCAAATCATTACACCACATACACAGAAGCAATAAAATAATCCAAACTACAGATAATGAATGCATAAATGCTTACACTAGAGCTGAATGTCACACTGATTTTCTCGATTATATCCACAAATATTTCCTCCCTCTTCCTACCCCCTGGCTCATTTGCAACAACAGACTTTGTGACAGCTGTACCTGGCATCCTTTTTGTCCCTTGCTGCATTCATCCAAATTCTTATAGTTATTTGCATGCAATATACAAACAAAATATTAAGCAATCCAAGTAATTTGAGCATGAACAGACATATGATACCATACCATGAAAATGGCAGCAGGACTCAGAGGTTGCAAACGTGCAGCATCGACCACAAGTGGCTCATTGAATACATAGGACTTCAACAGTTCAGTGGACGTGGTTTGTACATAACCGAAATCCTGGTAGAAGAAGGCAACAAGTCACATGTTAAACTTTTTGGAAGAGCAATCAATAAACAATCAAACAATAGTTTAGCTTCGGCTAAGTAACATAACTTGTGCATGTGACATGCCTAATATTTCATGCAAAGCAAATGGTCAATGTACATTCTGCCAAAAATTCAGATGAACTGATGTTGTGTGCCCCATGATGCAAGAAATAAATACAAATCCACTCATGAGTCATTTTGAACTTTAAGGAACAAATGGATATGCTAGACAATACAAATGTCATTTGATAAAAATATTTGGTAACAAAGCGTCTTCCATACAATTTTGATCGTTTAGGATGTCTGATCATATCCTATTTGCACGGCATTATTCTTTCTTTAGGTTTCTTTTGTACAAAGAGAAAAGCAGGAAAGAAATAAAGGCCCTTCAACTCTTATGTCAGAGGTTCAAAATGTTGAAACCAAAGTACAATAAAATATAAAATTGAATAGCAAAGGATGAAGAAAGCAAACAAACAAGCCAGGGACCAGCAAAAATAAATAGCACACACACCAACAAATAGAGCACCGGACATGAAGTCAAGAGCTATTGATAAAACAAAAAAGACAGCATGATAGAAAGCTTACAATGACTTCATCAAGCAACTCATACACGAGCACAAAGTTTTTCCGAAGAGAATCTTCATTGAGAACCCCAAGATAATCTTTGATAACACGAGCAATCCTTTGTAAAAGTTCCAAGACCAGAGAAGGTGACACATTTACTCTCGTGGTTGCAACAAATAATAATCCAACTACTTTCACATGAAAGTAGTTTACACCATCCACATTCTATTCATAGAAAAAAAAAAGGAATCATAAAAAAGAAGGGAAAGAAATCAGCACATTACTCTAAATATCTATTCACTAACCTAACGAAAAGAAAGACTCAGCAAATGTTCCAAATAATAATAATAAAAAAAATAACGCCTGATATTATTATCATACAGCAAATAAGATACCTACAAAGACAGGGGGGGCCTCTTCTTCTCCATCTTCCTTCCAAAACTTGACTTTGCGGAAAAATATTTCTGCACTTCCTTTTGGAACTTCACCGCGATCTTCAATTGACGAAATTATAATCAATCAATAGAATCCTATACTCTCTCTCTCTCTCTCTCTCTCATTCAGTAAAATAAAACAGAATTTATCATTACAAATCACAATTCAAGCACTAAAAACCCTAGTAGGTCTGCTCGATAATTATATTAACACCACTAATTAAACCTATTGAACAATTGAATTCAATTTAAATCAAATGGAATAGAAACACATGGCACTGGAAGAATGAATGCAGGGAGATTTTGAGCTGTCTTAGATTAGATTAGATCAATTGATTACCAGAAATAATTGAGATCTGCCTGTCAAGTAAAGGGATCAGATCGGTAAAGAATATCAGGGAAAACAGAGAGATAGAGAGGACTTACAATCGCGAAAGACAATATTGTCGCCTCGCTGCGAGAGCACGAAGAATTGAGAGATCATGACTTCTTTCTTTTTTTTAGCTCGATCGATTTGTTTCTGCAGTCTTGCAAGCTAGCTCAAGTTGAGGCACCAATTTGCTTTTGTTGGCTTCGAGTGCTTGCGTCACATATTTCACTGCACGTTTTTCTTTGCCGTTCCACCTTTGTTATTACACTTTGGCCCCTACAGAATTTATGTAATGCCCGTTTGAACCAATGCACCTTCTGTAACTGGAACTGTTAAGAAACAAGAAATATACCAGGCTTCGTTTTTATAAAAACCATATTTATTTAGAAAAAGAAAAACCCTAACTTTATTTTCAAATATAATATTTCTCCATTTTTTTCATTTTTTAAAATTTATACTGAGCTTATAAAATATATTTTTAGAGGTTATCTATAATTTTTCAATATAAATGTTTTATTTTTTCAAAATAAAAAAAAACATGAACAATACAATTTTTTTCTTTTATATACAAGTGCTTTTAGCAATGTAAAATATTTAAAAAAATTATATATTTTTATATTTAATTAGTTTCATAATTTTTGTTTTTATTATAAATTTAACATAAATATATTTTTCTGTTAATAATATAACTTTTTATGATCATTATTAATTTAAATAAAACAAAATTAATATCCAACAATTAAACCATCATAAGTAAAATAAAAAATATTAAGATGACTATTATAAATTATGATTTTGATTTTTTTATAAAAAATAGTTATAATCTTAATATATTTATTATTTTTTCGTTGAAAACTTTTGTTTTCCAACTTTTCATTAAACAATAAAAACTAGAAGAAAAAAAAAAGAAAAATTGTTTTCAATTACTAAATAAACTCTTTCACTTAATCCAAAGGCACTTCTTCGCATTCAAAAAAAAATCAAAAAAGAAAAAAGGAGAACAAAAGCACTATTACATAGAAAAAACATAAATTCATCTTATTTGAATCTCCATGAAAAATATGTCACAATAAGATTAAATTATAATTTTTTTTTATGAATTAGAGACTTTTCATAATATAGTTATTATAGTTCTCTGACAATTTTCTTGTACGTACCATAATTTTACTGCTTAAGAACCTTAATTTTTTTCTCTATAATTTAGTATCATAAAACTCTAGTGATTAAAAAATCCTGGCGCTAGCATCAGTTGTTGAACTGGTGCCCGTGGAAAGAATATGCATTTAAATTCAATCTTATATCGTGGAAGTGTCAACAAAACGAGCACTCGTTCTCACAATGTTTGCATTGTTGATCAAAGCCAAGGTTTTGTTCTTAATTTTCCAACTTTTGCATTACCAACCTACTTCTCGATAAAACTACATGACACAAAAGTTGAACATTTGAAGAAATATTCTCAAGATATATTAAGAAAATGTTGTAAACAATATAATTTGAGAAGTTATTTCAAAAGATTTAAAAAACAATTTTCTTTTTTAAATTGAAATATTGAAATTTAATAATTTTCCAATTTTATATTGAAACAACAAGATTTTCTTCTAGTATTTATACAATAAACTATGACCTGAGCTAATAATCAACTAGTAAAAATGATAGGCTCTCGCGTATAAAAGTTGGGCTGAGTAAGAGTAAAACCTTCATTTCTACCTAGCGTGCGAGGTAATGTTTATATTTTTTAAACCTTTTATCTCCGGTAATAATTTATTTTTGAGCTCTTAAACTGAAACCACAGTTTTCAAAAATCCTGTAATTTATTTCCATAATAACTATATTTTTTCTTAATAGCTAATTATTTTCACTACCAACTATTTTTTTTAGTAGCTATATTTTAAAGGCTGACTGTTTTCTTTTAATTCTCCATTTAATTTTTTTATGGATTTTACATATTCCAATCCTATATATAAACAACTGCACTATCTTAAGAATATAAAGATTTCTGTACTTTATTATTAAGCTAGAGATT
>Ga0325403_1002248_pt1 | contig 16947 bp, 8 predicted proteins | sample PopdelMetagenome_19_FD_205665 | JGI IMG/M metagenome (GOLD analysis project Ga0325403, IMG submission 205665) | Populus deltoides microbial communities from Bellville, Georgia, United States - Xylem-PdKOR-R4 | ecosystem: Host-associated > Plants > Phyllosphere > Stem > Wood/Secondary xylem...
AATTTTGAAGGCGATCACAATTCGGGTCACATAACCAAAACAAAGAAACACATGGTTCGGTGAAAAAGCACACCTGTAGATCTCTCTCATTTCTCCATCATGCAAAGAGCCTGATAAAAGTTTCAAAATTTTTTTTTAATATGATGTTTATTTGTTATGCTCTTTTACAACTTATTTATTTTGTAGAAACAACAATTTGGGAGCTAGTGTACTTCGATGAGGTTATATAAGGATAGCAGATAAATGGGAAAAGGTGAAGTTTATAGATAGCAGAGCTAAGGCATTCATTGTAAGTCTTATTTTAGAATTCTTGTAATTTTTAGAATTTTTTTTAATTATAATTGATTTATTTTATAGAAAACATATAATGCTATAATGTTTAAAAAACATGGAGAAGACACTTCCACTCATCCTTCTTATGTTCCTCATCTGTGGCCGGAGGCTTGAGAAACTGATGGACCTGATATAAATCTGGTTTATATATGGGATGCCTATGATATTAACTAAAGAAACGAGGTCGAGTCATATTGCTTCAACTATAGACACACAACAGTTCGACCCAAGTTAGTTGATGCTAGAATTTAAATGGAGGGTCCTAGAGCAGGTCGAGGAGCGAGTAGTCAAATTAGAAAAAGAAATGAAAGCCATATTAGAAGATGAAAATAGACAGAATTTGAAAAAAGTGATGGAATATATGACTACACATTATCCAACTCCTTATTCTAGTCTTTTTGGTTCAGGACCCCATCAAAACCTCCAATTCATCTGTGTAACGATGTGCTTATTGTTGTAAAATTAATATTGTAATAAATATTGAAATTAATAAAATTTTGATGTTCAATAAAATTGATAGTGTTTGATTTTATTATATATTTTTTTTAATTTAACAACTACATAACTAAAACAAAAAAAAAATACTAATTTTATAATGGAATCACCTATGGATAAAATAATTCAATCAATGATTTTATAAATAATAAAAGTGTTTTTTCATCGTAAAGTTACAGAATAATTAAAAAGTTTTAGAATATTTTATAGAGTTAACGAGGACATTTTATTGTCAATTTTATCGTTAAATCTGTCGTCAATGCTTAAATTGTACCGATGGGATATTAATTTCATTGGTTATTTACCAACATAATATAATTGGTGCATTTTATTTCTTTGGCACTAATATTCTATCGTTCTTTCAGTAGTCAGGAATTTGTAACACCGATAAAGATGCTAAAATATAGTAAACCTCGAATAAAACTTTGTCCAAAATACATGTTTCTATTAATAAATCCATCGAGGATATAAGAACAATGGAACAGTGTTTCGTCGCGAATAAAATATTCCATCCACGTTTTTTAATTTTCTAGTGGTGTCAATACTTACCTCCAGACAAGGAAAACTTGACTTTTAACTCTGTAACAAAGGCAAGCAACAAGCATTACGGTGATGCTATCCAGGCAAGATTTTGAAAGCTGAAAAAATTCATGCATTCCTGGGTTATATTAGTCGTAGAACCAACCAGTCGAATGTTATTACTGGTCACAAAATTCTAGCTTTTTAAGTTTCCTAACTACCTGGGGTCCCTCCTTATCATTGAAGGATCCTTTCACGTCACTTTTTTGACATAGAAGTTTTGGTCATCTCTCTCTCTCTCTCTAGAAAATTTTTAAAAGCACAAAGTATTATCTTGCAGTATCTTCCCCGGCTATAATATATGTGTGTGGGCGTGTATGCCATTTTAAAACACAACAAGATAGTGATCGACATGGAGTTTGGATCCACTTTCTTTAGAGTGGTTGGCTAGGGCATATCAAAAGTTTGGCCAATTACTTAAGTTGTTTTAATATAATCAAGAGTAAATTTAAGAGACATTAATTACCAAAGAAACTGGAGGCAAAAAAACCCTTTCTTATATATGCATGAACATCACAACTTCTGATCAGTAAAGCTCAACAAATTATTGGACTGCAACTATTTTATAAAATTACTTATTTTCTAGGTTTTTTGTTATTTTCTTCATGCTTCTGTCAATTGCTTATCTAAGATTCCAAGATGTTTTTTTTTAAAATGAAAAGTTCTATGCAACTTCAAGGCAATTGTATGATACATGTCAACACGTTTCAAGACATAAAGAAAAACATATTCCCTGTTTGACAAGAAAAAAGGAAAGTAGAATATAACGTTTTAAGTAATTTAATTAGTCTTTAATCAGTAGTATATACAGATGCATGAAATAAATTTCATAACCTACCTGCCATGAAGATCACTGGTCATTCATGCAACATTATTCCTGTATGTTAACTACCTTGTGAAAGCTATAGCTAGAAAGTTCTTCAATGAAAACAATGGCAATTATAAGTCAGATGAGATCTTTCAATAAAATCAGTCCCTTAATTGCATATAATTATAGTTGGTAACACTCCATGATGAAAAACTGTTCCAACTTACATTCAAAAACATGCATGCAAATCTATCTACCATGATGAGTAGTGCAATGTGCTACTGTGTGTATAGATTATACATGGAGTTATAAACAGTATAGATGTGGTGGCATTATACAGTGAAATGGTGGTGAAACTCCAAGCCTTTCACACACATGAAAAATTAAGCTAAGCAATATCATGAAACAAAGGATTTTCAAGGATGTCATGCCAAACTGAAGGAGCTTCTCCTACATAGCTTGAAGTGCTAGAGGCATCTCCCAAGTTGTTGACCATGCCACTATTCTGTGGTACAAGTGGAAATACTGAAGGAGGAGATGGAGTTGAAGATGAAGGAAGCTGCCATGGAGAATTGGGTGAGTTCTCTCCTTGACTAAACACTGTCAATTCAGGAGCTTGATCAAGCACGTCCTTGTTTGGTGGTGTTTGATAGTTGCAAGGGATTTGTAAGTCAGGCAAATGAGAGAAGGGCATTAAATCATTGATCCCTTGAAGAGAGGAAGCTGATAAATCAAACTGGGATAAACTTGAGACTGGGCTATCCTTGAATGAAGCAAGTGAATTCAAGAGATTAAAAGCTTCCATTTCATCAATAGCACTGATATTGTTTAGGTTGTTTGAGCTTGTTGCATTATTAGAAGCTGCAGGAGGCTGAGGTTGAAGGAGATACTGCAAATATTGAAGTTTTGCCATTTGTGCAGCTTCTGTTTGCAGTCTGAGAGCATGTTCTTCCAATGAATGATGATCTATGAGTTCCTTCAGGTTAGCTAGGGCAATAAGGTGAGGTAAGCTTGAGAATATATCAGTTCGAGGCCGGTGAGTCATAGGATCAAAACCCATTTGAATGAGTTTTTTCTTCAGGTGGGTGTTCCAGAAATTCTTGATTTCATTATCGGTCCGCCCCGGTAGGTGGCCAGCAATTGCTGACCATCTTGTAAAACAGCAAGCAAGACAAAAAAAAAAAAAAGGACGTAAGTATAACATGAATAATCCAGTAATTAAGATGCAACAAAAAAGATGATTGGTGGACTGGTTACTTGTTGCCAAGGATGGAATGGAGATTTAGAATTGTTTGTTCTTCTTCTTGGGAAAATTTTCCTCGCTTGATATCTGGCCTTAAATAGTTTGTCCACCTTAACCTGCAACTTTTTCCACACCTGTTAAGACCTGCAAAAATATACTGCTTGTTAGAGCCAGAGAGAGATAGAGATGGAGCTGTGCTCCGTACAGAAAGATAGATAGACAGATACCAGCAAGTTTAGGGAGGGCTCTCCAGCTTCCATGGCCATGCTTTTGGATATATTTGACGAGTTTTTGATCTTCCTCAGGGGTCCAGGGACCTTTCTTGAGGCCACTCTCGTCACAACAAGGAGATCTTCCCATTTTCTATTAGACAGTGTATCTTATGTTTTTCCCCTTAAGATTTATCTGCCTCCCTTTGATCCAACCATTAACTGCAGGCTTGCTATTTATATCCGTTCCATGTTTCTTGAAAGGCTGATGTGGTAGCTTCCCATTTGCTAAGCAAAACAACAATGACCTTTTTCTTCTTGAAATGTCAAATATGCCCTCTCTGTCTCCCCCACTTTAGTCTCCAGGTAGTTTATTAATCGATTGGCCATTAAATTTTGAGCAGCCAACAAAAGATGGTTCAATAATCAAGACAGCTCGTGGTCGAGCAGTCTGTTTTTGGATTCCAAACACGCCATTCGAAATTGGTCTAGCTCTAGCCTCATTATGGCAGAAACATCTTCGAGCAGACATCTACTGCGGGACAAGAATAGTCTTAAAAAAACATTGGGAAATTTCCTTTCACATATATTTCTACAAATATTATATATATGAACATGAAAGAAATGACAAGGGTAAATTTCCACTTTTCCCCGTATATTTATCAATATCTCACTTCTATTTTTATAATTTAAAAGTTTCAATGCTACCCATTTTTTAGTGATAGCTCGGTAATTGCCAACCCAAATACGATAATACAGCTGCCATTCCCAAGCCACCCTAAACAATGTATTCCACCCGAGCCACCATCAGCAGTTAACCCCAACCAGTGCTGTCTCTCCCACCCAAGCCACCACATCAACTCCATAAACCATTGAAACCCTCTCACTTTCAAGAAATTATCAAATATAAATGGAAATACTAATAAAAAAAAACCGTCAATAAAGTACGGTGATATTTGCTGATGGAAAATGACATTGTTTGTTTAAGTCGGTGAATAATAAGGGAATTACAGATAAAGATCAAGAAGTGAAAAAAAATGGGGGAGGTATTCTCTCGTTATTTCCATCGAAAAATATAACGTGTTAGTATTACAGATGGAATTACTGATGAAATATAACTATCGGTAATATCCATTGATGAATCCGTCAGTAATATTTAAATTATAACATGCATGTTAGATCCCCTCCCCCCTCCCTCATTTCTTCTTATTCTTACTTTTTTTTCCCTGCAAAAAACATCAACCTTCCCCCCTTTATTTTGACACAAACCAAGCTCTTATTATCACAAATTTGGTGACAACAACACTCAGTTTATCAGTATATTTTTTCTGGTTCAATTTTTTTAAAGATTCACCACATCAAGTAAGTAAAGCTACCTATTTTTGGTTGTGAATCATTCTTTTATGTTAATTGTTTTAGCATTTTTATGTAGAATATATAGTTTGTTTGTGTGTTTATTTGCTTTATAGCTTTTTTCTACAGAAATTTGTTATATGAATGTATGATTTGTACATGTTAGAGTTTGTTTGAGATTTTAAAAAATTATATTTGTTTGTTATTTGATGAAACTGAGTTCGGTTTTATAACTTAGATGTTTTATAATGAAATAAATAATTGGTTATTTAATGGGTACGTTTCATATTTTGTCAATTTTATTGTTCAGTTGAAAGTTTAAGTAAATTTGGACAAATTTGAATTTTTTAGAGAAAATTGATCGTTATTAAAGGTTACTATTAAAATAGATTCAATAATTTTGAATTCAACCAATAATAACTAATTAACTGAGTACCGATAATTTGTTTAATTAACATTATTAGTTAAAACATGTTGTCATCAATATTCTATATAGATTTCATATAAGTAATGAATGGTCGTTCTTGAATGTATCGAGTCTCACCTGAAGGTTTGCGCAAGATGAATTATTGTAATGAGATTGAGGATTTTATTAATTATGCTCTATCTAATCTAAAAAATATCAGTGAAGATGATATTAGATGTCCATGTAAAAGGTGTAAAAATAAAAAAAATTCTCAATCCAGATGTTATTAAGATGCATCTTCTATAAAAGAGATTCATGGAAAAATACTTATGTTGGTTGACACACGAGGAACCATATGTTTCTTATAAGACCATGGTAGAAAGGATGGTTAGGTCAACTTCTAGTTCTAGCAACGTGCATGGATCAGTTGTAGATAATTATAGTAATTATTATAGGAGTATGATCTAGATGCAATGAGAATGAATCAGGATTATACATGTGAGTATTCAATTGTAGATGAAGAACAAAATACAGATGCAACCAGGTTTTTTAAACTTTTAAAAGATTCTGACAAGCCATTATAGGATGGGTACACAAATTATAGTAAATTATCGCTCATTACATAGATGTTCACCATCAAGTTAGTTCATGAGCTAAGTGATGCTAGTTATAATAGAATCATCAAATAGATGAGAAGCATTTTACCTGAAAGGAAAAGGCTTAAAAAGAACTTTTGTGTTGCTAAATCAATTATGAAACCCTTTGACTTAGGATACCAAAAAATTAACATATGTCCAAACTTCTGCATGTTGTATTACCTTAAAAATACAGATTTAACCGAGTATAAAACTTGTGGGCATACTTGGTTTAAACCTAGAACTGGCAGGGAAGGACTCCTATTGCATATATAAAATTGAGATACTTCTCAGTCACTTCTAAATTGCAAAGGTTATTCATGTCTCTAAAGATTGTTGAGCATATAACATGGCATCACTCACATGATGCAGTGGATAGAGTCATGGTGTACCCTTCTGATGGTGAAGCCTGATAGCAGTTTAATATGGTATCATTCTTAGTTTTCAATGAAATCACGGAACATACGTGTTAGGTTATGTACATATGAATTCAGTCCATTCAGGTCATTTACTGTACCATATTCTTATTGGCCAATGATACTCACAGTTTACAACTTGTCAGTAAATATATGAATAAGACCGGAGTCATGTTTTTATCTATGATCATACCTGGTCCTAGTAGTCCAGGTAGGAATATAGATCTTTGTCTTTGACCATTGACTTGTGAGTTGAATTAGTTGTTGTCATTCAGGACTTTGACGTATAATGTCTCGAGAAAACAAAAGGTTTAGATTGTTGGTTGAATTAGTTGTTAAATTGAGGATGAAAGATTTTCAAAGGTTTAGATTGCTGGTTTTCTCATTTAAATTTCACTTATCCTCTAGCTGAGTTTTGGAATGAGGTTGATGATATGATACCTCATTGCATTAAGATTATTAAGAAGATCAATGCCCTCAAAGGAAAATTAAGGATTTGGAACAAACAATCTTTTAGAAAATAGAAAAAGCTTTTGAAGGATTTAGAGTTTTCTATTAAACAGTTAGAGCCAAACATAATCTATAAAACTTACTGAAAATAAGGTATAGTGTTCCTAAGTATCCTTGGTTTAAGACGATGGCAAGTGAATTGGAATATGGATTCCGTTTGGAGCCAAAACACTAGATTATCTTAGATGAAGCTTGGTGATTGCAGCACTATATTTTATTTTTTAATATATTTTAGCATACCTTCGAAGGAGTAGAGATTTATTACACCAAATTACTTTAGATGGGAAAATATTTTGGCTATCTTATGAAACAAAAGAATGAGCTAATTATTTATTCTCGAAGTTGTTCTCTCAATCATTTATATCCAACCATACAATGGGTTCTAATAGTTTTAAGAAGATGAGTGCATATTTGGTGGCTTGGTTAGAAAAGGAAGTTATTATGGAATAATTTTAAAAAGCTATTTTCAATTATAATGGTTCAAAAGCTTTAGATCTAAATGGTTTCAATTTTAATTTTTATAAGAAATCATGGATATTGGGGTTAATAAACCATGAAGATTTATCAATATAAAGTACAATCCAAGATTTAATGATGGTTTGCCTTTATTTTGTAAGTGTCTTTCCTCTATTTGGTCACGTATTTTCTCAACCATTAACTCTGGTGATTTCTATTGCTCTGAAAGGTAACAACATATTTCAAGTAGGAAATGATGTTTTTGTTCGATTTTAGGATGATGTTTGGGTTTGTGACAAACCTTTGTTTAAACTTTATGGATGATGATTAATATTGTTAATAGCATGGGGTTTTTGGATGATGATTACTAATGGTGGAATTTTTAATGGAACTGAGATATTAGAAGCTCTAATTTGGGTCATCTTGATAGTTTAATAGAGACCCTTAAACACATTCATCTGTACAAATATAAAGAAGATCGCACAATTTAGATTTTAGATAACAAAGGCTTTTACTTAATTAAAGTCATGCTCTATCATCTTAGACCGACTTATATATCCTGAATTAAAACTATATACTACAGTCATCTACAAGAGTGTTTTACCATCAAAAAATAAGATGTTGTTATGATTAGCATTGCATAATAGGTTATATACTTGCTTCTTCTAAACTAAAAGGAATACGTTATCGATACAAAAGGATTTATGTTCCTTTTATAATTTTATCTTATTTTAATGCTCAATGTCTTGGGATTTCTGGAATAGAATAGCTAGATGGTGGGGTCTTTTGCGATGTATCTCTAAATCTTTGAACAATTTATTTCACTAGCAGCAAAGCTTGGTTTATGGTAAATTTCAGCAAAAGGTATGGCAAGGATTCTTCTATGAAATAGTATGGCTCATTTAGCAAACTAGAAACAAAGTCTTATTTGAGGATATCAACCCGGACTGGGATTATGTTCTTTGCCAATTCTTTTACGAAGCAGCATGTTGGATTCATTCTTATAATAATAGGTTCAGCTACACTAATATGGATATATTAAGGAGTAAAGAGTCTATTCTTTCTTGGGGTAATGGGAGCTAGTAAGTAACTTCTAGTCTTGTTACTTTATTTTATGGTTTATTTGTTTTGCTAGTTTTTCATCTACTAGATGACAAGCCTAATAAAATTATCTCATCTTTCATAAAATAAAATAAAAAAACTCAATGTTACCCTTAATTTTTTTTAAAAAAAATTGAAGTATCCTTGACCAATTAATAGCTAATCAAATCCCGCTTTTTAAATTATTTTTTTAAGTGTTTTTATCTGTTTAGGTTTTAAAGCGTTTTTTCCCTATATTTTAGATGTACAGGATTATTATTATTTTTTTTTTGTAATAGTTGAAAGTTTTATTAAGAAAATGGCTACAAAGATAATAGTCTAACTTACATTAGATGAACAAGCAGAGGAAAGGAAACAGAGAAAAGGAAAGCATTAAAGTTGCAGCATGAAACAAGGAAGCGTAACAATTAGAGGGAACGAAAGAAACAAAAGAAACCAACTCCTCCCTGCTGAACATTCTCTATATTAAGCTCCAAAAAGTTGGAATCAAGTCTCGGCTATAAAGCAATACTTTGGTGCACCATGGAGAAAAAAATTTAAAGGTTAAGGGCAGCGTCATTAAAAATAACGTCATTTTGGTGGAGCCAAAGATTTCATGCAACACATGAGGAAAACAAAAGCTGCCATGAGAGATTCTGTCACTTGCCTTTAACCATGGAAGGCCATTAATAGCACATATCATCAACAGATTTTGGAAAAACACTGTAAAAGCCCCGATTAGAAAGCAGTTTCATCCATATATTTCAAGTGAAGTGGCTATGAATGAAGAGGTGACTTAAAGATTCCAAACTTCCATTACAGAAAGCACAATAAAAAAAAATTATGAAAAAGGGTTAGCTTTAAGCTACAAAACAATGATGAGTAATATGGAAACTTCTTTTAACACTATGAGGATTGCAATGGAATAATTTAAACTATTGGGATAGTGAGTAGAATATTGATAAATTTGTAGGGTTAATTAAAATTGAAGAAATGAAGTAATTTTAATAGATATAAAATTGTAATTAGCATGTCTGGAGAGGAAGTCTGTCTAATTCATCAAATAATTAAAGACTAATTAATGTCTAAAATGCATGAAATTAAGTTATGTTATGTGACATTTTTCTTATGTATGGAATGTATTTCTTGTGCATCCAACTAGCTTTATTTACAAGATATATAATTCTTGATCCCGACATAAATATAACATGGGGCATTCCAAACACTACCATAATCTTTAGATTTACTGATGGAATTTTTCATTGGTATTTGTGTTATCATTCCATTGGTAATTAATTTACCAACAAAATCACCGACGGAAATGCTTTGTCGGTGAATCTTTCATCGGTAATTTTTTTTCCGTTGGTAATAAAAAAATTATTACCGATAGATTTACTGACGGAAAAAGGCACGTAAAAAAAATTATCCGCTTCATTCCGTTGGTATTTCCCTTGGAAAAATACCGTATGTAATTTCGTCGGTAATTATTTAAAAATATATTTTTAAAAAATCCATTTTACAAAAATATAAAATAATTAAATTAATATAAATCAACACTCTATAATACTCAAAACGCTTGGGAAAAAAAGAAGAAAATCATATGAAAAAAAAATTCTACAACAATATTCATACAATTATTTAGAACAAAAATAATTAAAAATAAAATAAAATAAAAAATATAGTGAAAAAAACATGAGAAAAGAAGAAAAAAAAATCTTACCTTAATGTGGTTGCAAGTGAAGCTAAGAAAAGAAAAAAAAATTTGTAAAGTATATTAATTAAAAAAAACTAAGAAGAAAAAAGATGAAATGAGAAGAATACATACCTGAGCATAAAGGAGAAGAGAAGGAGTTGAGGAGAGAAGAGAAAGAAATGGATATTGATGTTTTTTACATATATGGAGGAAGAAGAAGAAGAAGAAGAAGAAGAAAGGAGCCCCATCTGTTGTGAAATTATGGATTCTAGGCTTTTTATTACTGTGTTTTACCAATGAATAATTAAATATTAATATTTTTAATCATTTTATCGGTGATTCTGTTTGTAATATTTAATTTAAATTTTTAATTTAATAAAAAAAATTTTAGAAACCGTCAAATATCACCGACGACTTTTTAATCAGTTGGTGATTCTGTTTGTAATATTTAATTTAAAATTTTAATTTAATCAAATTTTTTCAGAAAATCGTCAAATAACACTGACAACTTTTCAATCCGACGGTGATTTTATCTGTAAAAAACAATAATTAACAGTGCAATTGGAAAGTGAATAGTTCCAGAGCTCTCTGAAAAATACCGACGGAATTTTCCGTTGGTGATTCCCTTTGTAATTGACATGATGAATAGTGTTTACAGTTTACCAACGAATTGACCAACAGAATAAATTCCGTCGATAAAAATGGTACGTCATCGTTTTTTTTACTTTGTTTTAATTTTTTTCCCACTGTAATTTTCTCGGTAAAATCCATCGGCAATTTACCAATGAAAATATTCTTTCGGTATTTCCGTTTGTATTTATCGATTTTCTGGTAGTGATGTCAAAGAACAATCTCAACCCAATAGCTTAAACTGTTAGGTGATGTCTCAATATATGATTTATATTATTCTCTAACATACCCTCTCAAGTGAAAGCCTTTAGGTTTGAAACTTGCACATACTCACATTACCTTATGCTTAATTTTTATCAAATAAATGGGGATGGTGAGATTTGAACTCATGATCGTTTATTTATCAAGGCTCTGATACCATTTCAACCTAATAACTTAAATTGCTAGTTAAGTTTCTAATATATGATTTATATTATTTTTAACAAGTGAAATAAATTCTAAACCTAAAAATGGCCAGGATTTGGCAAGCATCGGCAAGAAGTGGTGAGGGCAATTTTGATTTCCATTAAGTGATTAAACGAGAAAGACCTTACTCTTTTTTATATACAGTCAAAAACAAATTAAAATTAAGAAAAAGGTCAGCATCAAGGAGTAGATGGCATGTTGTCGATGGTCATGGTATAGGAATGCAGTCCATGCGAGCACGCAACAAATCTGCCTGTTTCGTCACCCAGTGCATGGCAATATCTCATAATATAAATTTTGTTTACGTATATATTTTTTTTATCATTATTATAGATGAAACTGTTGATCACAGTATATGAAGATGGGTCTCGTCAGTTTCTGAGATTTCTGGCCACCTTTCACATTCTCAGCTTAGTTTTTAAGTACCCAATTAGCCCGCCGCCCCCTCATTCTGGGGGAATGAGGGTGCGGTCATTTTCACATTATATATAAAATTACGAGAAATTAAATTTTTTTTGAACCCAAGCTCTAACTACTTAGATTCTATAAACTACAGCTACTAGTTACAGCTTTATCTCAAAATTCATAATCATTAAACAATTAAAAAAAAGCTTGACAATTTATGTAAGTGATGAAATTCAAAGTTCAATGTACATAAAACACGTTTGTGTTGTTTTTCGTCTTCTTTTTTCGATCTTTTCAAAAGAGATGGAAAGAAAGAGTTTACTGAAAGATGGAGAGAAATATATGAAAAAAAGTATCAGACGTTATGTTTAACTGATCTCGCATAGATATAAAGCAAACATTACATATAGTATTATTGTATAATGACGATTTATTTATTTAATTTTACAATATCTAACTTTAGCAGGTCTTATAAAGATAGTGTTTAGTTATATTAATAGTTGTTAATTTTTTAAAATATTTTTCATTTTAAAATACATTAAAGTAATTTTAAAAAATTTATTTTTGACACTAGCATATTAAAAGAATTTAAAAATATTAAAAAAAATTAAATTTTTTAAAAAGTAAAAGAGAAGCCAGCTCGAAGTTAACTAAAGGAAAGTTCAGGAAGCACGCTGTGAGAAGGGGAACGTGATTTAAGTCTAGTTTACTTGAAGTGAACGGAACGAGGTAAAATGCAAACCTAACATATATAGTTGTATACCTTGTTCCCAACAAGTCGATACACATAGGTAAGCTTGAGTATCCTTTTTTCGAGGTTTAGTTTGATTGGATACATATGTACGTTTGCTTCTTCCAAGACATTGAAACCTCTTATTGATCATGTCTGTCCCCTGTACGTATATATAATTAAGCACAAAATTAGTGAATATGTATAGCATTTTTATATATATAATTAATGAGTGAATCAAAGTAACAAAAGAAACCAATAAAAGTGGCCATTTCCTCATAAAGGTGGTGACAAGTTGAGTGGTTTTATTTAGTGCCTGATGCAACGTAGGCCATATGATCATTAGCTAGTCTTGTCCTTCATTGTCTTGAATATTTTGAGATGAGCGCTCCCGTGGGATCTTGTTCCAGCTTTAAACATGATGAGGTCTCTTTCCACGTGTGCTTGATGATTCTGCACTCTAACCAACCACGTTGCTAATAGGCCACCTCTCTCTCTCCTTCTCCCCACATCCGCTTCCATTTGATAATTTTCTAAGACTTTGTAGTGGGGACTTGGGGGGTTCCATGCATAATCACACTGATCTCCATTTGATTTGGAATAGAAACACTGTAGAATATGAACATGCAGGCGTCAATATTGCAGATAAGCGCAATATTCACACATTGATCAGGTGTATTTTATATTTGTGTCTTGAACTCTTGAGATTTAATTTGGTTGGTAATTAGTCAGAGTTTAATTAATTATTTCTCGTGCTGGAGTTTAAGAATGCATCGTGTCAGGATTGTATTGTAGAGCCTTTGATTCAGATTCAAAAGGAGCATAATTAATCACCAAATGTTCAGAAGGCATAAATGGTTGTCAAAATACTTAGGTTTAATCATAAAACTTACTCTCGTGAGAGATAGGGACGTGATGATGAAAAGGACATGAGCCATTTGACCATTGAGGGAGCTGGTTAGAGGAGAAGTTGGTGCAGCAAACACTGAATTTCCACCATCTTTGAAACCTAAAAGACGTTCTCCTTTAAGTTTAACCCTGATCATGAGAATGCGTCAATGGCATTTGTCGATGCCCCCGTCCTTTTTTCTTCCTCAGCCTTTCCTTTTATAACACACAAAATAATAAAATGCTTAAAACTAAGAACATATACGGCCTCGAAATACGTACGTAGTTTCATGCGACATAACCGGTATATACACCCGCAGGCTTCTCTGCTGTCTCTTCCTGGATAAATCAAGGATAATCTTGTTGGTATCAGTATGTTCATGGAAAACAATTCGGCACAAAAACTTCCCAATCTACAGTAAAAACAAAATTAAAAGCATTTTATATAATAAATATATGCTTTCCTTTGCTCTCGGTGTATGATTGAATAAATTAATTAAAATATATAGCATCTTTATTGAGATTTCACAATTTAATCTCCTTGTTACTGTGTGTCTGCAATCACAATTTTAAGTGGCAATAAGAGAAAAATATATACATATATAGGTTTCTTTTAAGTTTGAATATTAATTTCTCAAAAAACAATAAAAAAATCTGTATAAGAATACTGTACGTACTACGTACATAACTAAGCGATATCTTTTAACCTAAACACGTTCTCTTAAAATAAATTGAAAAAGAGAAAACTAAACATATACAAAAGCATCAAATCAATGGCCAGATAGAGTCAAAGCAACACGACGAGAAGTGAGAATTCATTAAATTTTCTTTTCGATTCTCCTTTTTTTCTTCACTTGCCTCGTATATATTACTGTCGGCAGGGATTTCACTACTCCTAAAAGAAATAAAAAGATTCTCCATCTAATTAGATTTTAAGAGAGAAAATTAAAGACACCCCATTGCCACCTCCCTCACGAAAGCTTGTTAAAGATTATTTTTTTCACAAAGAGAGGGGAGGGGAGGGAGATTGCTTCTTCAACTAGGGTTCCTTGTCGGGTGGACCACCCTCCTCACATAGAAAAGAAGCAGGTTTAATTTAGAATTTAGAACGTGAGTGATGTCACCTAAAGTTAGTAATTATTTTTAATTACGATTTATAAAACATCATAGTTGTGTCAGCTAAACAACTAAATTGCTTGCTCTGTTAAGTTTCTACCCAATACATCTAAACTCGGACTTTCTATGCTTCCCCATGCCACGTATAGGGTTTGCTGTTGCTCCATTTCCATGCAAAAGAAAGCAGCCCTGCTATATGTGTGTGTTTGTGTGTGTGTGTGTACATTCAGGACACTTAGCATAAGAAAATTATAGAATATAAAGGGTGCCTTATTGTTCTTGGAATAGTCGAGAGAGATTCAGAGAACTCGTCTGTGTTTAACAGTTCAACACCATTCTTTCTTTCTTTCTTCCTTTCTTTCCACGCATTCTCTTTGAGATAATTATATATAAACAGTTCTGAAAGATTATGGACTTGTGATACATATTGTCTTAGAACTCCAACAAATAGACTCAAATCAAGTGCTGGATATATAACAAACAGTACCCACTCGTAGCTCAAATAAATTGGGTTCGATGAGGTCGTCTAGCTAGATCCTCAAATCATGGTTTTTGGCTTGATATATAGCTAGGCAGATTGACTGGAAGAGCCACTTGCAGTTTCATCAAAAGCCACCATCGGTAATAATACATGTGGCTTCCTTAGATAACCTATAGACTTGAACAGTCATCCGTATTAGTTAGAGAGAAAAGGATTGATCAAATTGAAGGGGTTTTCAATTGTCTCCAGTCATAAATAAATGATATAAGAAATATAAATTGGCTTGGACTAATGAGGTTATTTCTTCTACTATGGACAATGACAGTTGCTTTAAGCATCATTATGCACTTGATTAAAGAAAAACAAGCAGAAAGGACAGAAGAAGCAGCTGCTTATATATAAGAAAGAGTTGTATTACGTACAGTACACGTGAATACTATTTGTGGGCATGCATCGAACACTAACTTCAACCCTTTTATATTATTCATGGCCTAACAACCCTAATTGCTAGAAAACAAAAACAATTCATGTGGGGTGTGAGAAATCTGTGCTAATTTCATCGCATCTTTACCATTTCAATGATAATTTACACGTCAAAATGTTTTACTATATATGTCATTTATCATGTCAGGAGTTATATAATTATATTAATTAAGAATATATAACTCCTGACATGATAGAATTTATAATCAAATAAAATTGCTCGAATCTTCTTGTTTACACCTGCTAGTATTAATTACTGTCATTTAGCATCCATCTACTGATCTGTTTTCTCAACCGTTATGGCCAGCACTATGGGTTAGGAGTATGATATATTAATTGATTCATAAGCAATATCATCCAAAAAAAACCCTTTAATTTGAAGAATATTTTTGTTTATAGGGAAATTTTTAAATGTAACTAGTTTTTTAATGAAGCAATTTTGTACTATGCTAGCTTTATCATTGTTTTTAGCTCATCAACTACCATGTCTTGATTTGTTGGCTTAACTTCAATAGACAATGACATCACATATACAGCTAAGGAAAGTGAAAGACAATGAGACTGATAGTTTGGTTAATTATTATGTCAATTATCACCTAGAATTTATAGAATACATGGAAAATCATTTAGCTAGTTATATAGACTGATTAATTGTATGCTTCCATCAACTTTGACAAGGAGATTAGGTTCAGAGAACACCATGAAAAAATGACATCAAATTATGGATCGATTCGGGCATATGCCTTTACAACTTAGTAGTTGTGTGATCATCCCATATTGGTTTTTTTCATAATGTACGATTTGTATTAGAAAATCTATCCATTAAAGGTCTGCGTGTGCGTGTGTAGTATCAGTTTTTTGCATAAGAATTGTCTGTTTCATGTGGGAAATGACTGTTGATTAGTTAGCAGATGTTCTTTAACCTTGTTATAGTAATTTTCCACCCAAGACACAAACAGACTCTAAGAATACTTTAGCCTAAGAGAATTCGTAAGAAATACTCAGCGAACGTGTTAGATTAACCATACAAACAAATACAAATGTGAAATTATGAAACAAAGAATTAGCAGGAAATGTTTGAACACTAAAGGGAAACTAATAAAAAATCATTTGAAAAAAAAACAAAACAGCAGAACGCTCTATATATGCAAAACCAACCTCTGAACCCAAGATAAGATAGTAAACATAGTACGTAAATTCATTAAACAAAGAATAACCCACTAGTAATGGAAAAAAATGTTCTCCATTTAATTTTTTTAAAAAATCACATAAAGGGATCGAAAATCAGGTGAGCCAATATAATAATACCATCGACATGTTTGTTCACCAGAAACAAAGTCATATGTAAACATTTATGCGAGACTCATCTTCTGGGTTCCTAGCCCTAGCTAGTTACGTCTCCCTGGAGTCCATCTTAATCATGCAAGCAGGTGATATACAAATGCCATATTCTCTTCGATATGAGAAATCATAAGCGTATGGCATGCGGAATATTGCATTGTATCATTTTAAACTGTCAACAAAAGTATTTTA
>Ga0325403_1002249_pt1 | contig 16945 bp, 9 predicted proteins | sample PopdelMetagenome_19_FD_205665 | JGI IMG/M metagenome (GOLD analysis project Ga0325403, IMG submission 205665) | Populus deltoides microbial communities from Bellville, Georgia, United States - Xylem-PdKOR-R4 | ecosystem: Host-associated > Plants > Phyllosphere > Stem > Wood/Secondary xylem...
AAAGAAAAGAAAATGAAAGGCATAAACAAGAGATTAATATAAACAAAACTTAAGTATTACAAAAGAGAGAGCAAGAGCATGATCTTGATCTGAACACCAAGATGCCTAAATACATGGAAAATGCCTCCTTTTATAGGCCAAAATTTGGAACTATTGATTTGTTGACTAATTGATGAGTGGGTGGCCACATCTTGACTTGGTGACAATCCTTATCTTCTTGTCTGCCAAAAACATCATTGATAACATCAGGATTTGAACAGATTCTCCCATGAAGGTTCTAGAAACTTGTCTCAGCTTTCTAGAGAAAAAAAAGATGAGGTCATTTGGACTTCTAGAACTCGAGATATGGGCTAAACACTGAATAGTGTCTGGGCTGCAGAACAGATTCGGACTTCTCCGTTGTTGCTATAATTTGGACTTGCAAAAGGCCTTTTTAAATCTTGGACTCCACATGAAAGTTGTAGGCCTTTGTCTTAGCTTTTCATCCATATAAAATGGACCTAAATCCAAGATCTACAGCTCCAGATATGACCCAATTACCGAACAGTGTTCCAGTTTGGACTGCACCAGCATCTCTTTTCTAAGTTTGGCCATCTCTTTGTCCTTTCAATTTCAGTACTTCAACTAATCAATCAATTCTTTTATTTATGTGATAGGCCTGCATTTAAGATGAACATTTACCATAAATTAAAGGTATCTTATATAATTAGATATGTTATTATAGAACATGCTTTAGTTAAGGAGTTATGGATACTTCAAGTGCAAAATGATGATATAAAACCTTGATAAAAGTACACTTTTAAGTACTAATCAAAGGGCGGGTTCCAGAGTTATCTAGATAGTGGGGGGTTTTACAATCAACCACTAAGTGCAGGACTTCCATAGAGATAAAAAGGATAAGAAAGCACTTATGATTATGTGGTCATATTGCTTCCATGATAGATATGAAGCATTCACAATGGGTAAGGATGTGTTAGCATAAATCATATGAGAGGGAGGGAATGGTAATGAGCCATCCATAAAGGGGAACACGTCTTGGCCTAATAAAAAAGGTTTCATCTGCATCATCCAATACAAAAAATTGGTGTTGGAGAGCTTTGAGGAGTTAACCTGCTAAGTATTGGGAAGAGGGATGATAGTAGGAACTGTTGTCATAGTAGTCATGACATCTAAAGAAGGATTCAGAGGTGTTTGGCTTGCTGTAGCAGTAATGGAAGCACCAGATGTTGCAGCTGACAATGGTGGCGGCGCAAGAGAGGAAAAAAAGTGGGTGAGTGGTACAGCAACAATAATCTATTGAAGTTTCTGATTGTTCATTAACAGAAGAAAAGGAGACCAGAATCTTTAGGAGGAAGAACAATATCAAAAGTAGGGGAGAAACAAGATTAGAAAAGGCTAGATGTGTTGAAGTTCCTAGAGAAGAATGAACTTGCAATTTTACTACTTTGATACCAAATTAAGTTAAGAGATTGATTGTATGTGAATTACAATGATTGTTGATGGCTGCAACCATCCTTTGTATTTATACCTTTAAGGTTATGTACAATACAAGAGTAGAATATACTACATATGATAACTATTTCTATATAAGGTATTTACATATATAAGGAATCTAGTCTCTTTTCATAATAACGAGAACAAATAAGGCTCCCTGTTTTCAAATTTTGATTTATATATGTTAAAGCCATGTAACCTGGTTTCTAATCGGTTTCTCCAGGTCTTTAAAAGAGCCAATATTACGATGACAATGTCAGCCTTGGACCTTTTTAAACCCAGGATCCGAGTGCTTATTCTATTCATGGCGTCTTCCTTATAGTTCTATCTCTTTTAATGAGTCCCTAAAGTTGCGTTTCAATATCTATCCAAACAACAACAATGCCTTTTATTCACTTATCCATCTTGGATCCAAACAACAAGGGGATGTTAAGGACAATTAACTTGTAACCTTCAACCATATCTTTAAAGTTTCCCAAGAAATATCAGATGATATCCAAGAAACCAAGCCTATATTGGGTTCGGTTTGACCGTGGTCAAACCAAGCCAACATAGGATTTGGTTTGATCTTGGTCAAACCAAACTCAACCAAGTGCACATTGGGTTTGGTTTGACTCCTTTTGAGCTCGGTTTGACCATGGTCAAACCTAGCAAAACTTGGGGTTCAGTTTTACCTAGTCAAATCGAACCCAACTGAGCCTACTTTGACCTTGATTTGACTCCTTTTGAGTTTGGTTTGACCACGGTCATTCATTTATTAAGCGTAGATCATACATATGAATAGCTACACGTGTCTCAACTTTTATAATTCATAATAAGTTACTTTTTATACTTTTTTTTCTGAGGTAAGCTATATAAACAAGGTAAAACAAAGAATAAATAGATGAATATTCTCATTCACAACTACTTATCTGCAATTACTTTGTTTATATTTACATATTAAAAACTCTTCAAACACTACATTGACTTAGCCATCAAAGTGTTATTTTACAAGTAACACCTATGTCATTAGCCCATTATCATCAATGAAGAGAGCCTAGGTCCAAGCGAAGTTTTTCTAAACTTCATTAGTGGTGTTATTTGTGGAAAACTAACAAAAAGCTTTATTCGTTTCTTGTGGTAATATTTCTCATTTATCTGATTATAATGTATTTATGGTGGACAACATAGAAACCTTGGGAGAAAGGGTCACCAACCCCTACCTTCTTCATCATCTCCTCATATGGATCTTCATCACCTTCTTATATGGATCTCCATCAACTTGCTTAATAGATGATGACACTTACTAAGGTTGTTTTAGCTACCCAGCAACAACTTAATTCTCTCCAAAACTTGCCAATTGCTATGCAAATTATTGTCATCTATGTGGTAGCAGTTGCCCCTTTTGCACCTCCTGTGCAACGTGAACTCCAATATCCTGAGGAAAATAACCAGAATGAGGTAGAAAGTGGACATCATACTCACACACTACAAGAAGTAGATCACGTCACCAAGAGTAGTAATCTTATGAAGGTCATCTAGAAATGATCTTTATAGATTAAAAGGCAAGGTCGAAAACCACAATCATCCTCTTCAATAAGCTCCTTCTCCTCCAAAGTCTCACCCATCATTCTAGAACCAAAGAGATAATGTAAAAATATAGATAAAATAGACTCAAGTCAGGTAAGAAGGTCACCATTATATGATAGTATGTTGAACATAGGCCTCCATAAATACTTTATGGCCAGTTAAATGAACTTTGATAACTATGATGGGTTGTCAAACCCTAGAGAACATATTCAGAACATGAGAAGCAGTTTGGAATTGGTGATGTAGGATTTGAAATTTATGTATAAGGTTTTTCAAATTACTTTTAAGAGGTCTACTCAAGCTTGGTATCACAACTTGAAACCTGGATCCATATCCATTTTTTAGACATGTGCAACAAATTGATCACTCATTTTAGCACAAGCATTCCTGCCAAAAAGAGTTTAACTAAACTTTTCTTTATTATTCAATTAGAGGGGGGGAAAGCACCAGAGTTTATTCGTACAGGTTCAACAAAGAGTTTATCCGAACAAGTTCAACATAGCATAATTTCTTTTTTTAAAAAAAAATATGGGCTCGGCTGAGGGCCCAGCCCACTTTACTTTATTGTTGGCAAATCCCAGCAGTAGTAAGACATGAATTAATTCACATCTTGCATGCACCTATTGAATGGTGCAAGTGAAAACAAAGAGATGAGATTACCTGACTTGAGGGGTGTCGCTACCGTAAGGATGGGTTGCTGTTGTCGATAGGAGGTCCAGCATGAGTATGGTGGAGACGCTGGTGGAAGAGCTGACAGTTGGCGAGGCTGGTCTAAAGAAGAAGCTGGCATTGTTGGAAGAAGAAGAATTTAAAGCTGATGGAGGGAGGTTGGTTCTCATGGTGGAGAGAAGGAAAATGTTGTTGTAGTGGCTAGAATGGGTGTTCACGGTGGTCTCTAAAAAAAGAGAAAGGTGACTGGTTGGGCAACTAAAAAGGGTGTGTAAAGGTTGATTTCTAGCTTACTTTCCTTCAAATTTCTCCTCCTTTAATGCACAAAATTCACCCCTGTTTATAGGAGATGAAAAAGGGATATTTGGTTTTTATTAGGAATAAATATTAGTCCTTAATTCAAACAGGAAGAATCATAACCGTTGGTCAAACATCATTATCATAAGCTATGAAATTTGGCTGCAAAGGCTGATCAGGTCATCCTTTTTGGGGCAGCGTGGTGATTGCTACACAGGCAACCAGCTGGCAAGAATTATGTTGAGGTGTAATACGGTGTTAAGCCATGAGAGTGTTGTCTTATTTGTCTTGTTTGGTGGAGAGATGAGGAAATAAATGTCCTTAAACAGTAGTCATTCGAGAAGCCTTAAGATATAAAAAACTGAAGATGATGAACAGTGGCCAAATGACAAGTCGTTTGGTACCCGTATTTTTATTTTTTTTGTGTTGGTCAAAACAATGCCGTTTTAGTCAAAATACACAGTTTCATTTAAATGTAACGACGTCATTTTGACACCCTTTAGGTTTTAATCAAGGATTTGACTAAAATTCAATCTAGTCCCTATCTTTTGATTTATTTTAATTGCATCCCTAATTGACTTCAAACTTTTAATTTTATGTGATTTTACCGTTGTCAAACTCAAATATCAACCTTAAAGTCCAGCATCTTCTCATTTTGATCCTTGGTTTAGGATTTATGTAAATTGATCATCTAACATTTAATTTGCTTCAATTTCACTCTTGTTTTCACCCAAATTAAGTCATAGAAGTTTAGCGCCTTTTTCAAAAAGATCCTTGGTTGTGAATTTCTTCAATTTGACCCTTAATTGACCCTAAACTTTGATTTTCTTGCAATTTTATCCCTGATTTTAATCAATTGACTTTGTAAAAATTAAGTTTGGTCCTTTAAAATTTCAATATTCTCGATTAAGCCCAAATTAGGCTTCCAAACTTAATTTTTCACCAATTAAGTCCTTAATAAAATTAATTTGACCCATTAAAATATAATTAAGTCCTTACACTTAATTAAATTTAATCATCCAAACTCTCAACTTGTGAAATCCTAGACCCAGGTTTAATCAAGAAAATCAATTTCCAACCAATTTAATGTTGAAGGATGAAGTCATCTAAAAAAATAAAAATTAAAAAAAATGACAAAGCAAAAGGAGTTGTAACAAAAAGAATTACAATCAAATCACATACCAAGAAAAAAATGGAGGATGAAATTGTAAAAAAACTTCAATTCCAAAAAGCCTCTAAAACAAAATAAATAAAAATTAAAAGAATAAAAACCAAATATGACAGATAAAAAATAAAAGGAGAATGAAATTGAAAAATAAATAAATATTAAATGATGAAACTGAAAAAATATTAGCTTAAAAAAATGAGAAAATAAAAACAAGCAAACCTGCGTGAATCTCATAAACTTGGATTAATACTTCAAACCCACAACCCGTGAAATTTTAAATACAGACTAAATCAAGAAACTTAATTCCCAAATAATTATGAAATCATAAAAAAAAAAGATTAAATTATAGAAATTTACCGCTAAAAAAAGAATTGCAAAAAAAAAAGAATGAGGATCAGATTACATAAGGAAAAAAAAATTAAAGGATGAACTTGTAAAAAAACTTTATTTCAAAAATTTGTCTAAAATAAAATAAACAATGTTCAAAAGAATGAGGATCAAATCTAAAAAATTAAAAATTAAAAATTAAAAGATGATGAAATCTAAAAACAAAATCCAAATTTATAAACCATTTGAAATAAGAAAAATAATAATCAAAAGAACATGAATCAAATCTAAAGGAAAAACAAATTGAGGAGCGTTTTTAAACTCTAAAATGCCTAGTGCAAAGAATGAGGTGGAGAGAGAAAAAAAAAAGAAAAAATTCTTATTGGTGCCAAACTAGAGGTCATAATGCCACACGTGTTATTATGGAATGGAGGGTCCACTGAGACAAATTAAACCATACCAAGAAAGCTCGTTGTTGACCATTGTAAGCCTCCATATGTGCCACCCAAAGCTAGCGAAGTGACTGATGCATGTTATACAGGCGTCACCAAATTTTTTTTTATATTATATTTATCAAAAGACTAAGTTTCTCTAAGCCAATATGAATATTGCAACAAAAAAAAGAACAAAGTGAAAAAACAAAATAGCCCATAGTTGTCAGTTCATCAATTGTTTTCCTTTTAATTGTACTTCTGCCATTTCACGGTACTAATAAGAAGAAAATGATGAAAATGACCTTGTAAGGTAGTTCATTATTTTTTCCTTTTAAGGGTAATAAAGTAATTCCATTATGCAAAAAAGTAAAAAGACTGAGTTATCCCTGGTTGATCTTATAATGATTAATGGACCATATACAAAGATCAAATTACCCCTGAAGGCAAGTTGTTACAAATAGTATGAGTAGTATAAATGTGAACATGAAAGAATAAACATAAGTAACAAAAGAAGAGGAATTGCATGAAAAACTGTTAAAGTTCATTAGCATATTGAAGCATTAAACACATGGGAATAAAAGTAGTTAAATAGATGAAGAAAGGATTAGTTAGTTAATTAGAATGATGGTATAAATAAGATATATGATGTAAATGGAACTCAAGTATTATGAAGTATTATTTCTGTAAATTTTATAGAGTTCTTCATTCTCTTATGTTTTCTAACTCTTAATCTCATATTCTTTTCACATCAACTATTTGTTAAGACTAAGTTCTTAACAAATTGGTATCAGAGCCTTGAATCCAAGGCAATCATTAAAGAAAAAAGACCTAAAATGGCAACAAACAAAAAAGTTAGAGCTTTGGAGGTGCATGGTAGGTAATCGGATGAAACAATACAAGTTTTTCATTTAGAATTATAAGTTTCCACAACTGATAATAAGAGACAGTGGCAAGAGCAAGCTAAATGGAATGAACAACTGAATGCATAAATGGAAACCTTAATGACTAACACTCAAATATTCATGGTTGTAAAAGAAAGCTGAGAAGGGTGCAAGGTATCAAACTAACACCAAAAGAGTGATTCATCTATAACAAAATCATATTCAAGATGAAATTATAGGCATTAATAAGAACCATATGGGTGCATACAATATGTATTTACTAAAAATGGATCTATCTACATTCCATAAAGATGTACAGGGATGGATTAGGAAATGTAAAAAGTTTTAAAGTTGCATTTCACTCCAGTTCACCAATATGTGGAACTTAGCTTTACTTTGAGGGTAAAGCACAAGTATAGTTTAAAGGATTCTTGATAGGATATCATGAACTTATTAATTAGAAAGAGTTTGTTCAATCAATTTAAACATGATTTGGCAGTAGAAAAGATATAGTAAAGGAGTTTAACAAGCTAATACGAGAGAGAAGGGTAGAAATGTATGCTGAAATTGAGGAGCTCAAGTCCTTAATGAGCACATTGAACCCTTTACTTATAGAATCATACTATATCTCTATCTTTTTCAGTGGCCTCAAATATGACATTAAACTAACATTAAAGATATTGAAGCTTGCAACATTGATACAAGTATTTGATTAGGCAAGGTGGCAAGAATAGTCTAACTAGGCCATGGCAAAAAGAAATATAATGATACCTAGAATATCTTATTCTTTTAATAATGGAAGACCATCACGTAAACCTTCTTCCAACACTCCTTACAATACAAGAATTTTTGTGACTATAAGAGGTAAACAAATGCATGACACTTTGTACCAACAAAGGAGGAAGTTAGGTCATTGTTATAAATATAGGGAGAAAGTTTTTCCATGCCATTAATGTAATAAGAAGAATTTGAGTATGATGAATGGTGTAGATGAAGAAGGTGGTCAATTTTTAAAAGTAGAGGAATGAGATAACAATGAAATGGTAGCTAATGAAGAACAAGCAGACGAGTATGGTTTATCTCTAAATGTATTGGCTAAGAGTTATGCTCATAATACAATAAGAGTTAAAGGGAATTAGAAAAAAAAAAAAGAACCTTATAATTCTTATTGACAATGGTATAGCTTCATAGATGAACATGTGGTTAAAGCAATTAGAACTACCATTAAAAAAAAACTAATTTGTTAACAATAAATGTTACTAATGAGAGTGTCATGAAATGTAGTGTATTCTACCCAAAACTTTGATGGAAGATACAAGGGCATGAATTTCAGGCAAATTTAGAAGTCTTAAAGCTAGAGATGTATGACATGGTTTTAGGAATGGATTGGCTAAAACTTTACTTACCAATTCTATTTGATTTCAACAAGATAAAATTATCTTTTAAGAGAGAAGAAAAGATGATTAAGCTAAAAGAAATCATTAAAAGGCTAGCAAACAGATAATCACATCATCGAATGTTTAGAAAAATTTGAAAGAAATGGTATATAGTTTTATGGGACAAATTTTCTCAATTGAAGTTAAAGGGGAATCTAGATAGAAAGAAGTGAAACTTGTGATGAAAACCTTTATAAAAGAATTCAAATAAGTATTTAAGGAACTGAAACGGTTTTCTCTAGTAAGGGTATTGGATCATAAAATTCTTTTGATTCTAAGTATTAAGCCAATAAACATAAGAGCTTATAGAAGTTCTTTTATACATAAGAAGGAAATTAAAAGATTGGTGAAAGAGATACTTAATGGGATAATTCAACTCAACAATAGCCCATTTGCTTCTTCAATACTATTAGTCAAAAAGAAGACAAAACTAGAGGTTTATGTGGACTACAGGTAGGTAAATGAGTTAACCATAAAGAACAAGTTTTAATTCCATTAAAATATGACTTTATAAATGAGCAATAAAGATCATAAAATTTCTCAAAAGTAGACTTAAGGTCAAGTTATCACCAAGTAAGGATGCATATTGCTAACATTGAGAAGATTGCTTTCAGAACATATCATTGGCATTGCCTGATTTTAAAAAGACTATTATACTGGAAATTGATGTTTGTGCTACAGGAATAGGAGCAATAATTAGTTAGTAAGGGAGACCATTGGTTTTCTTTAGTAAAGCTTTGTGTTTTAAACACTTAGGAGTGTCTATTTATAAGAATGAATACATGGTAATTCTAATGGAGTGGACATATAGAGGCATAATGTCATTTTAATAGTAATGCCAAGATGTTATAAAGAGATTATGAAATCCTACAAAATGATTATTAACTATAAGAGATCATCACTAAGAAACTAGTAGAATCTGATAATTGGCCTGAATAATAACTTTATAGATGGAATACTCATGAATAAATAAAGAATTACAAATGGAGAATAAGGTGAACTGAGGGGAAATAGTTAAAACAACTCATAATTCTTGTATTGGAGGTCATGCAAGAATTCAAAATTCTTATAGGAGGTTTAAAGTTGTGTTTTACTAGCTTTTAATGAAGAAAATGGTGAAACAGATGGTTAAGGAGAGTGAAGTTTATAAATAAGCAAAAATAAAGAGGTAGGGCTTATCCTGAACTCCTATAACCATTGTCAATACCTAGTAGAGTTTGGAGAGATTTTATAATGGATTTTGTGGGAGTTCTAAAATATAAAGGTAAAGACATTATAATGGTGATTATGGATAGATTCACTAAATAGAGTCACTTCATTGCCTTATCACATTCTTTTATTGCAAAGATGGCAACTGGGATATTTTTGAATCATTTCTATAACTTTCATTGATTGTCAGTGACCATTGTGACTGATAAAGACATTATGTTTACTAGTTTGTTCTAAAATGATTTATTCATGTTGTTAGGAGTTGAATTGTTCATGAGTTCAACTACCATCCAAAATCTAATGGGAAATTAGAAATGGTGAACCAATGCCTGGAAATATATTTAAAGTGTATGTCTATGAATAATCCTAAACAATGTTGCTCACGACTAGCTTTAGCACATTGGTGTTACAATTTCAGTTACTCTAGTATCAAAATGAGTCATTTTGAGGCTATGTATGGTTATCCATCACCAACTACTGAAAGAACATTGTTAGAGACTATTACTATTGCTTTAGTTAGGGAATTATAAAAAAAAAATGAACCTTGATTTGCAAAAACAATTAGATATGGCAAGAAACATGATAAAGCAATTGACTGATAAATGAAGGAAAAAAGGAGAATTTATGGTTAGAGACTGGGTGTACTTAAGGTTGCAACCTTATAGGAAAATAATTGTGGCTTTGAGGTGGAATATAAAGTTGAATCCATGTTATTTTGGTTCCTATAAAATCATTTGAAAGCTTGGAGTAATAACATATAAATTGGAAGATTGGAAGTAATGTAGTAGTATCCTCAATGTTTCTAGTGACAAACGAATCAGAGAAAGTGAAGGTTTATCATATGGCAATACTAGAATGAAGGATTATGAAAAAAAAAAATGAGTTGTGAAGCTGATTTGATCAAATTATCAAATTTGTTTACTAAAGATTCAACTTGAAAAAAAAAAGGAATGATAGGAAAAGTTGTTAAATTTAGTTAGTATATAAAAGCATTAAACACGTGGGAATAAAGGTAGTTATAAAAGAATGATCAATTAGTTAGAATGATGGTATAAATAAGACATGTAAATGGGATTCAAGTATTATTTATATAAATTCTAGAGTTCTTCCTTCATTCGTTTCTTTTTATTGTCAATTTTCTGTTCTTTTCACTTCAACTCTTTATTAAGACTAGGTTGTATTTGTTTTGTGGGTTGTGGCAGTGTTTTTTTAAAAAAAATATTTATTTCAAATTAATTTTTTATTATTTTTATTTTGATGTGTTAATATCAAAAATAAATTTTAAAAAAATATATATTATTTTAATATATTTAAAAATAAAAAACACTTTAAAAATTAATCATTACTATAATACCAAACAACACATATCCTTAACACAAGTGCACTGATTAAAAAAAAAAAACAAACAAACAAACAAAGTAAACTGTCATGATCATAGTATTTTTATCTTTCACTTTCTTTCTTTTTTGTTATAATTTATATCTTTCCTTTTATTAAAAAAAAAACCCGCAATATGGATAGGGTTGCTCGCACTGGCAACCTGTAGCCCCTCGCCAACAGCAAACAAGATAATCCATCTCCTAAACAAATACCCTTCTCTAACAAATCCTCTATTACATTCATTTCATCACCACACTTGCCTATTGTTGGGATGTCACGGTCGCACAAATTAATTACCCTAACTTAAAACATAACACACAAGACAGTATAGAGCACGTAAGGGGTTGATCCCACGTGAAAGGTTCAAGTCAGATTTTTATGCTAGATGATATGCAATTTGGGGGTTGGATGTTATTTAGGCTAAAGCAAAAAAAAAAAAACAGAAAACTATCAAATGAAATTAAATAGAATCAGAAAATTATCAAGAGAACAAACCTTGGTCACAAGTAAACATTCACCTACAAAAATCAAAACTGATCATAGAAACGAAATGTCAATTTATACTCTGAATATCTATCTTTTCTTATGTTGATTAGTTAGCAAATTCGTTGTATATCTAATCCTAACCATCAAACAAGTACAGTGTCTGCACTAGTAATTTAATTTAATGACAGCCTTAATTATCTAGACAACATAATTGTCTGCAGTCCATGTTTGATTTGATCAATCGAATGCTCTCTCTAAGATGACTAATCTGGATCTGCCACAATTATTAATCTTTGTTGCTTCACAAGTTTATATACCACAACTCTGGTTTTGATAGCAAACTTAGCAATAGATTGTTCACAATAATAACTTAGAGTTCACTCTAGCAATTAAAATAAACAATCATAGGAAATAAGCATAGGAGAACAAACATATTCATTCATCATATAAACTGAAAATAAAAGGAAAAATAAATCTTACAGTTCTTGAAATCTGAAGATTTATGTATCCTTGTAATCAAGGAAAAGAGTTTTAGCCTTACATGTTTGTTGAACAACTAATCAAAAAGGAAGAAGAAAACATGATTTCGGGTTTATGGAGGAGAGGGGGTGTTTTTTCTCTCTTAGTTGGCTGCCCCCCTTCTCTTCTCTCATTCTTTTTATATCCTAGAAAACCCTAGTTTCTATTTTACAAAATAGTCCTCCCTTAAGTAGATAGTTTATATTTAAGTACTTCAATAACTATTTTTCAAAAAAAAAAAAAGGAGAAATAGCCTTGCATGAAATCTTCAAGCTTTGACTTAGAGGAGCTAAATTTCTAAAATAAAAACTTGGATGTTGGTTTGGATGCTTCAGGATATAATTTGAACTCATTTCTTCACAAAACCTGTTTGTTGGCAGAATTCATTTGTCATCTTAGAAAAATCATATCTCCCTCATATGAGATTTTTTTTTTTTGCTGAAATTTGATACGTGAATAGGTCTTTGAGTCAGGAATTCAAAGCAATTGCGTTTGCATCAAATACAGTTATGTAGCTCAAGATATTCAAGTCAGAATGGGTGAAGGTCAACACTGGCAGATTGCGACATTTGACTTTGAAGGCTGTGATTTCCATGCTCTTCCTTATTTTATTTTCTTGCCTTAGATTTCCAGAAAGGTATGAATGTTAGATTTTTAATTCTACTGGAATCACTTCATTTCGACCTCTAGAGCTTACGCTCTGCACAAAACATCGACTGAAGGTCCAATCTATCAACAACCTTCAATTTACTCCTTTTTGCGTCTTTCATCCAAAAGTACCTTCAAAATATAAAATAAAGAATATCAAGGCATTATATATATAAAACATAAGCAAAACACTAGTTAAATGTAGATGAAACTATCGAATAATATGGTTGTATTACCTACACTTTATAACTGCCTCCCAAAACTTTTCCCTCTTGCACTAATCTTTATCCAATTTCATAAACCCCATGGTGAATGTCTGATAGAGATGTTGTGTCGTGGACTGTTTTAATTATGGGGTATAGGAATGCTAAGAATTATTCTGATGCTTTGAATTGCTTTTGATAAAATGTATAATGCGGGTATAGTGCCTAATCGTGTTACTAGGTGAATGCTTTGGGTGCGTGTGCGGGTTTTAGAGCGATGGAAATGGGTGTTTGGATACATGATTTTATAAGGAGGAATGAATGGGAGTTGGATGTGATTATGGGAACTTCTTTAATTGATAAATATTTGAAATGCGGGAGAATTGATGAAGGGTTGAAAGCTTTTAGAAGTATGAAAGAGAAGAACTTTTCTACTTGGAATGCACTTATACAAGGGCTGGGTTTTGTTAAAAGCGAGCGGGAAGCTGTTTGCCGGTTCAACAGAATGGAGCAAGAATGGTTTGAGGCGGATCATGTCACTTTGGCTACCGTGCTTAATGCTTGCAGCCACTCGGGGTTGGTTGATATGGGTCGACAGATATTTAGTTCTTTGATCAATGGAAATTATGGATTCTCCCCTAGTGTCAATGCATTACGCATGTTTGATCGAACTCTTGGCATGCGCTGGTTGTCTTGATGAAGCTTTCAAACTAATCAAAGAAATGCCTTTTGAACCCTCAAAGTCTATCTGGGGATCATTTCTGACCTGTTGTAGGCCTTATGGCAACTTAGAATTAAGTGACATTGCAGATAAGAAGCTTGCGGAACTGGAGTCAGATAATGTACTTATTATGTTGCTTCTGTCTACTTTACATGCTGAAGTGGGAAGACACGGTGATGGTGCTGGCGGGGAGGTAATGACTAATGAAAGAGAGTGGACTTATGGAGTTGGATAGCAGTTCTGTTGAATCTGGACGCCTGGAACATGATTATGAACCTCTTTGTCTTTTCATGTACAGAAATAGTTGTTCACTATAGGTGTTTGTATTGTGCCTAACCAGGTCATATCAAATGCGATCTTGATGGCCTGAGGAATGCATCATCGTTGTCAAATACTGAGTTCAAGGACTGATTTTACTGTTGGTAGTCTAATAGTCATACCTCATCGAAATCGCCAATATTTTTTTTGCAATCTATGCAGGTTATATAGGTTTTTTAAAAAAGCAATGAGCCTAGTAAACTTAAAAATTTGGAGAATGACACTAAAAAGTTTTTAGTGAAATGACATAGTTTGATTTTGTCGCGTTTCATAAACGTGACATCCACTAAATATCGTACTTTTAAAATGCGACATCTACATATTATGTTTTTAAAGTGTGATATTAACTAATGTCGCACTTCTGAAGCGCTACAACTTAAGATGTCGTGCTTCAGAAGTGCGACATCAATTAAAATTTAAATAAATCGACACTAATAAAACACACAAACACTCTCAAAAAAAAAAACATCGACGCCCTCACATCTCTCTTAAAAAATTTGTTAATCACTTAGATTTTGCTTTTAAAACAACTAAAAATCGAACTCATCCTAATCTTTAAACATCATTTGATGTTTTTGTGTTAAAAATTCATCGCTCCCTTTACTGACACCACTGGTACCGCCACTGTCATAGCTATTCTTTTAGTCCTATAAATAAGGTAAACATGCTATATTGCTATGAATTTGCATTTGATTTGGTTTTAATCAAATAATTATTTAGGTTGAATTTGGAGTTTATGGTGAATTTAGGGTTTATTGAATCAATCATAAATTAGTTAAGAATATAATCAATTACAGTTTATTTGATATAGTTGAACATGAAAATAAGATGAATTAATTATTTTAATTAATTATATGTTGCTTTTAATTTAGGTTAAGTTGCCGAATTATAAATTTTATGTATATTGTTGGAATTGGCCAATAATTTAGTTAAATATGCACACATGTTCATGCAATAGAGCATAAATGTGATTGAATTATGATGAATTACATGTTTCATTGAATTATTGATAAGTTGATGAATTTAGTATTTTCTTTGAATTATATTAATTTGCTATGAATTTATGTTTGATTAATACAATTGAGCATGAAAATATCAATTGGCAATGTATCATAAATTATATTTAATTTTTGGTTAAGTTTGTTTTAACGTTAAATTTTGAGAATTTGATTGAGTTTGCTGTGAAATTTTCCAATTTGGGTTAAGGTAATGCAATTTAGTTAAAATTACGTTAAATTAACTAGAATCTGATTTTTTTTATATAGAATGTCTAATAACATATTTATGTTATGTCATTACAGTGACGATATTATTCCTGAAATGAACAATAGTATCACATACAATGGCGGGAGCAATTTGTTGTTAACTAGTAATTTAGGCATGTCATATGTAAAAATAAAAGAAACCATTTGTCATGGACATTGGTTGGATTATAATGATATTGATGTTAAAATAACTTGAAGGTGTTAAATTGGTGAACAACAGTATTATACTGTACTGATTGTGTGTGATGGTAGTTTTAAGACAATGATTGATTCTCTCATTCAAATTGGTGAACAACAGTATTATCTTATACCAATTTTGATTTAAACATGATAATATTGTATATGAATAGTCGATCAAAATTTATGTGTCCCAACTTCTATTGGTCCTTCAAATTTAGTTGATAAAGGTAAAAATAGTATTGTCAGATGATTTGCTGCAAATGATTGATGATATTATGTTTGACAATTTTTTTGTTGATCAGCATAGATTTGAATATTATGAACCTAGTGACAATGATGATGATGATGATGATGATGATGATGATGATGATGATGTTGATGATGAAATTATTCATCATGTTCCTGAATTTGGAGATGCTTCTAGGTCTAGTTTTGTTGTTTCACGTGATTGGGCACTAGTCATAGACGTATTCCAAGAGGGTCTAATTTAGAGCTTGGTAAAACATTAAATAGTAAATATGAATTGGTTAATGTTGTTAAACGGTGGCACAGTGAACACTCGGTTGAATACCGAGTCCAACAGTTGAACTTAACATTTGTTCAATTACAATACATGCAAGCACTAGAATGTAAGTAGGGGATATCATAAAAGGTTAAATTCATTTGAGATAGCAAAGTTAAAAGGGTCATTAATCGAATATTGATTAATATGTAATCGATCGAACACTACTTTAAAAAAAAACGGCTCTTCTGCTCAAAAATAAAATGTTCCAAATGTTCCTGGAAATTATTGCCCCCATTAGACCATTTATATCTATATGAATTAGGATCCCAATTCATGGATCTTGACATTATCAAAAGATTGATGTCTTATTCCAAGTGCATAAGTGTCGAAGTAATAAATAACCTGGTAAGACCGAGGTCGAACCACGGGGAGGTGAACTATATAAAATTATAAACAATAAATGAAAAGGAGTTGAAGAGAACTTTTGAGATGTGATATTAATGTAAGGATAAAATAAGGATAAAACAATTGTCAAAGTTAGAGGATCCACTAATGGTATTTCAAAAAAGTATAGTATAAACTCTTTTTATTACTCAACTGGAAACCACACACAAAGAAGGTTCCAATCGGATTATAAATTATTAACATGGTTATATTAATTATCTTATTTGAGTAATGTCAATACTTGTAAATGTGGTCAAGTATTCATGGTGATTACTTATGTTAACAACAAATCAAGTTCCTTTCATAGCACAAGTGTCGGTTATACCACACAGTAGCTATGAAAGTGTCAAGTATTTGTTGTACCAAGGGTTATACAACACAATTCTAGATTAACCATTTAACAAGTAAGGTATTAAGAGTGAGTAACATAACAAATACAAAACATGTTAGTATCAAACATTAAAGTCCATGTTGAGTTTATATTATACTTATTCTTACACCATTAGTGTACCATTTTCACCTTGACAAAATTAACTTAGTTAAACATCATGAAGAAGAAAAACATAAAAAAAGAACAATATAAGAACATAAACATGATATAAGTTAACTTAGTATAGTAAAGGAAATGAAAAATATAAATAAGAGATTAATATAACATAAAATAATAGGAATTGAATTACATGCTTCAACAGGTTGTGTATCCAAGACAATAAAATCCACAGGATAAATGAATTTATCAACTTGAACTAACACATCTTCAACTATTCCTCTAGGCACTTTTACAGATCTATC
>Ga0325403_1002252_pt1 | contig 16942 bp, 14 predicted proteins | sample PopdelMetagenome_19_FD_205665 | JGI IMG/M metagenome (GOLD analysis project Ga0325403, IMG submission 205665) | Populus deltoides microbial communities from Bellville, Georgia, United States - Xylem-PdKOR-R4 | ecosystem: Host-associated > Plants > Phyllosphere > Stem > Wood/Secondary xylem...
CTTTCCTAGGCCCTGGTTGGGCCTCCTCTCTTCCTTCCACCTTTATAATTTCTGCACTGTCAATGTGTGTAGAGGAACACGGCAGCAGCTCAGTTGAGTTCACAAAGAACCATATAAAAAATCAAGTGGGCATCATTGTATTTTTCTTTTCTTTTGATAAATGACAATATCATTGTTTCAAATGCCGGATTTTTGTAATATGTGCAATATTCAATTCTTGAAGGTTACCTTATTATGATTTTCGGATTCTCGAAGGACTACCCTTGAAGTTACAAGGAAATCTGAAACCCACGTCAGCTGTTTCGAAAGGAAAAAAAGAACTTATTCTGCCTTGTTAAGACATTCTTAAATATTAAAGCACCTGTCTTCTTAACGTCCTTGAATATATAACACATGAACACACACACACAACTCATATCACTCTCTAGTAAATTTTTCAGCCTTTAATTTTTATTTTTTTTAATTCTTTTGCAGATTTGCAAAACTATAAAAGGTTTTTACGGTGATTGGTGTTTTTCAGCAGTGAATTATTATTATTATTATTATTATTATTATTATTATTATTATTTTATGATTTTGTATCAAAACATGATGCGCAGCATGTTATCTTTTAAGCATTTAATTTTGTAAGAAAACAAATTACTATTCCAAAAATTCAATTTATCTGGGCATCTTATAAGAATTTAGCACAGATACTATTCCCAGCTTTCCATCTCTTTTTTCAGCTCTTCTTCGAGCACCCACTTTATTTCCTGTAAAGCTCAAAAGATGCCAACGCAAGGTAGCAATACGGTGTCGTGCGTGAAAACAAATGAAGGATTACTTTTTTGGAGCACTTTCTTCGTTATTTTCGCACACTTAATTTTATTGTATTACTTTTTTATTGTTATTTTTTTTAATTTATAAGGATTTTTAATAGAGTTCAATACACAATTTAATAATAAAAATGAGCAGCATAATTTTAAATTTAACTCTTGGATAGGGTTAAGATTTGACCTCATCATTTATTCATTTTACTAATTCCTTTTTTCTATGTAGATTGAGACTCTTAATAATTTAAATAGGATTTTATTAATAAAGAATTTTTTTATATTTAAAATGGCAATTTTTTCTTAGGTTAACCTGGACGTCGCGCCATCCTTGCATGTGGAAGCAAGAAAAAAAAAGCGTGCAAGTTGAGAAATAAATTAAAAAATAAAATGAAAGGTTTGTCTCTAAAAACCGACAGTTTGTCAAAGCTTTCAAAGACTGTTAACCACGGCTGTCAGAGAGATAGACATAGCCGGTCAAACACTTAAAATCCACGAACTCGGAGACGTGTATGACTCTTTAACGGGTCGTGCATTCACCGGGTCATGGATTTGGGACTCAGCCTTGCTACTCTCTCGGTGGCTCGCGACTTCTCAGTTTGATTTGCGAGACAAGTCCGTCATCGAGCTCGGCGCGGGAGCCGGATTGCCAGGCTTCACAGCGGCACTACTTGGCGCCAGTCGAGTCTTGCTAACGGACATCGCGCCGCTGCTCCCTGGCTTAGTAAAGAACGTTGAAGCGAACGAGTTGGAAGACCGAGTCGAGGTGAGGGAACTCGTTTGGGGATCGGAGGAGTCGCTGAGTCGAATAGGAGAGTTGAGGCGATTCGACGTCGTGCTGCTGAGTGATGTGTTTTTTGACCTGGAGGAGATGGCAGCGCTTGGGCGGACGTTGAAGAAGGTGTCTGGGAACAAGACCAGGGTTTTGGCGGCGAGCGAGGTGAGGTTTTGGACAGGTGAGTGCTTAAATGAGTTGGTGAGTCAGGGTTTCAAAGTTGTAGAGGTGCCGATTCAAGAGGATGGGAGTGACGGTGGAAGGGATACCTTTGCAGTGTACAACATAATCCCGCCGGATGAAGAGGAGTGCCAAAAGAACACGTCGGGCTCGTAAAAAGGTTATGGTTATTATGTGTATGGATGTATTTCATGTATATATATACATGATCGCAACATCATGTTTTTGCATTGTAAGCGTTCCAAGATTATACTAGAAGAAAGGGAGCGTGAAGAATACTTATTTTAAGATGGCTTTTATTGACTTTTATGGCTTCTTGTTAGCCTCTGCTCTAATTATCTTTTCTAATACATTTTGAATGTCTTATTTGTTGTATTCAAGTATTTAAGAAACAAATATTTACGTTTTACAGCTTATTTTATTCTTGACTGTCACGAAGCTCACATCAAATATCCATCAGAACATCCTCTTGGATGTATGTGCCATGGTTGCCAATGTATTTAGGGTAGTTTGCCATTTAACACACTCAGTGAAAATATTGGGAAAATAATTAAAAAATTATTTGAAGAGTAACATTGTTTCAATACAATCACGATTCTAAATTGTAATCACTATGAATATTTAATAATCAAGATATGATATTCAAGATTCAATAATCAAGAAATAAAAAATAAATAAACTACCGTAATAGGAGAAAAATAAAAAAAAATGAGGGAAAGAAAAAACAATCATAGAAAACATACCTGGATTTTTTTTTATATACTCGATACTGTTACAAAAATTTTAACAAGATAATTTTAATCGCATCATGAAAAATCATCAAATAAAATCATAATTAGTTAATAGTTTTATTTGAGATTAACCAAATTCTAAAATACTTTAACCCTAAACGTGGTAAGTTTAGAAATATGTTATTCGAAATAATTTTTTTAAAAATCTCTCATGGTTGAAATTGTTTAGAAAATGATTTAATTAACAATCTTTTCATAAGATAAGCATTTATTATTATTAATCTATACAAAATTATGGTAATTCACATATATAAGGGTATCTCTAATGGAAAAAACAAATGAAAAGCCAATAATAATAAAAAAAAAAAAACTAATTCCCTTGGTTTTGCAGCTCCAAAGAAATAGTCCTATGAAGAGCCAAAATAGTTTTTCTGTCAACAAAAAAAAAAATCATTTCTGCATATCTATCAAAAGAGCTAAAAACATTAAAATAAATTATTTAAAGATTTCCTTTTCATTTCCACAACATTTCTCAAATTGTTTCTCAAAAAATCCAAAAGTATTAATATTAAATATATTAAAGTACAAATTAGTTTTTAAAATGGTTTTTTCCCCATTGAAGTACACATAAAAAAATCATATTTACAATATATCAATAATTTAGCACTTTTAAATGATTTTTGCCATATTGGAGATGCTCTAAGCAATTTTTATATGGTAATATATACATATATATATATATATATATAGAAAACTAATCATTTAAATTCATAAAAACCTTGTTTTAATACTTACAAATTAATGCATCAGTTTATATGAAAATGTAGTATATAAAGTTTGTTTGTATATCATTTTTCTTTTTTAAAAGCTAAGCGAAGAGAAACTTTGCTCTCTCTTTTTTTTTTTAGCAACGGAAGTAATTTGCTTTCCAATTAACCATACTAAATGATCTTTCAATTGTAAGAAGGGAATAAATTAAAATAAGGGTGATGCTATTTTCACTTCATAGTTTATTAATCTCACTCAATAATAGACAAATCAAAATACTTCTTAACCACCAAATTTACTTTCTTCGCAAAAGTTTTTGGTCATGCTATAATTCTTTTTTTATTAAATATTTCTTTTGCTCTTCCAAACATTATCTACCAATAATATATTATTTCAATTTTATATACTTCTTTTTTATCTGAAATGATTTTGAAGTTTAATAATTCAAAAACATTTTTTTAATGAAATCTGATATATATCAAACTTAGATATTTAATAGCTATACTAAAGATGAGAGAGAGTAGTGTAGTCTATTAATAACTATGGATTGAGATAAACTATTTATCTGGCTAAAATTTAGTTTTAAACTTTGTTCCTGCGGTGGTAACTTTCTTTTATCAAGTAAGAGAGGCTACAGGCTCATAATCCTCTACAAAAGCTTCACTCGGGTAAAAAGTATGGGGACGACAATTTCTAGAGCACAATAGTTTCCCGCAGCTTCCCTCTTGGTGAACTTTGAAACCAGGTCCATTAGTGAAGTATTTAGCAAATTGTTTGCAGCTGGATTCACTATTTTTCTGGTTTTATCATTGCAGAAAACATCAATGTTTTCCCATTCATAAGGTGAAAACTAAAATGCCCACCAATAAAAGCAAATTACAAGCAGAAACCATCGCCACTATTCATTAGATATTACTCATAGTCTCCAAAAGAGTACAGATCTGTGACCTTGCAGAAACCCTATGGGACCAAGAATTTAAAGCAAAGCCCATTTGATGTAAAAACCAATCCCACACTCACTGGCTGGCTGCACAGAATGAATTCCTAGGATATCATCGTCTAACCATCTAGCTGCTGATTATAAGAGTATAATTACATGTCAGGAAGAGCTGAAAGGGTCAGGCGACTTTCCCCATCGCTGTGAAAAACTCTTCAGTGGTGGTAACTGCTTTCGTATAATTAATAGGGGTCTCCCCTGTAGGTCAAGTATTATATATACCCCTCATCACGACGTCCACACCCTTCCAGCAAAGCATGCCATGTAATGCTCCTTCGGAACTTTACCTTCTCAAAACACTCTACTTTAAGCAGGCAATTGGGTTTATCCTTTTCTTTCTCAGCCTCGGATGTGCAGCCCACATCTGCTCACACACCCCATAGCAGAGCTATGGCTCACTATTTTTTATTCTTATCATCCAAGGTATTCTTTGGCTACTTAAGTACACCAAAACTGACCTCAAGAGGACGACAAACTCTTCTGCGCTCTTGGCAGAGATATATTAGGGCACATGTGACGACACAAACCAAGTTGCTGAATTCAAAGATCATAACCCATCATAGCCACACACAAAAAAAAAATTACCATGCACTCTCAACCGTTGTAATGGATTTTCTGGTTTTGGGTGCCCTGACCCTGCTGAGACTGCTGTTGTGGAGCCTGTAAGTTCACCGGCTGAGTGTTGTAGTGGGCAAAGGGCTGAGAGTAAAGAGAATTCATCAAGCCCTGCAATATAAATTGACCACACTATGTTTTATATACTGGGAAGAATCACTAACAGACTTACAAACAAAAACTGCAAAATCATGCAACAAAAAAAGGAGAGGCAAAATTACAGAGTGCTGCAAGCATTTGATAAACATGCAAACATATACATGATGCCAAATTTTCCTACATCTTGCAGTTTTGGTAGTTTTGCCTCTTGAACTTCTTTATGTCAAGAACTTCAGGTATCAGAAAAAACCTGAGATTGAAGTTGGTTCGGATTGGTTATGCCAAAGTGGCTTTGCGATGCATCATCTTGTGAGGGATCATTAAAGCCAACCTGAGTGAATAGCCCTTGTGATCCATGAGCCATGTAATCCTGCAAACAGAAATTCATCAGGGCTCAGACAAACAGCAGTCTATCGGTGATTAAGAAAAAATACATGGTGTTTTCAAAAGGCAAACCTGAGACATGAAATCATTTCCAGAACCAAAACGAGAAAATCCAGCTTGAGAATTCTGATTCAAGAAGTTGCCTGGAAACCCGCCTTGGGCTCCTTGTGTAACATAATCCACAGCATATCCACTTTGAGATGCCTGCAGTGCATTTTGCATTACAAAAAAATCTTAAGACAGAAGTGCATTCTCTACTACCACCGCAAAAGGAAAGACCATATTTGGTTGAAGCAAGACTTCAAACACAGAAGTTAAATCACAAATTACTCTTCTCATTTTGCCTCATTTGCTGCTAAGCAATGCCTACCATTATATACTCGAGAAATTTTGCCAACCCCTGATTATCATGTACAAATTCAAAGCAAACCTAAAACAGAGTATGAAAAGCATTTGGAAATACAAAAAACTGAATATTCCACCAAAGAAAAAAATCTAACCTCACATTCTTCATCCATTTGCACCATATATGGAAAAAAGAAAAAAAAATACTATTGGACATATAACATGATATCTACTCTTGCAGGGCTTATATACCTGAGTGGAGAAATCAGCAACATTGTAAGGAACATGTGATCCCTGGCTTTTGAAATCATCACCCAAGAACTCCTGATTGATTGCCATCAGAAAAGAAATTAGAGGGGGGGAAAAGGAGAGGCAAACTAAGTCAATAAAACATAATTTTTAAGGATGACGAGCCGGGAAAATACCTGGGACATACCCCCCATGGAAAATCCATCACGAAATGTTTGGCTCGATCCCTGAACTGGAATCTATTTATGCAACAAACACATTCAGGACACAAGAATACTATGATAGCAATAAAATCATATAGATGAATCAAATTGTTAAGAAAAAATTGCTTACATTATTATATCCAGGCTGAGATAATGCACTACCCACAGATGGCTGGCTATTTGGATTCTCCAGGGAAGAAAAATTGAAAGATCCAATGTTCCCAATGCCTTGCTGAGTGCCTTGCTGGTGTGGGAGATGACTTCCAATAGGTGCACCAGCATTGCCGCGCCCAGCACCAAAACCTCGACTTCCTGGCTGAGGGACTTGAGGAACAGCTCCAATTGGCCCATGCACAGCTCCACGAGTTGGAATAGCATATGGTTGAGAAGGTGGATCACCATGAAATGGTGGAATGGGGACCCGAGGCATTGGAAACCCAGCAGGATGAGCACCAGGCTTGTGGGTACCATTGGGTGGGGCAGGTGGCATATAAGATCCTATATTTGGGACAACACAATCTGACAAGTCAACATAAGGACAGCAGAGTAGCTAAGCAGAGGAACTTGATTGAATAATAATGAGTGTGCTTCAGTCCTATTCTACTTTTGAGTATGCATATCCTCAATGACTCGTGGAACTTAAATGCCATCGCTGTGTCAAAATTCTAGGATTTCTAACTAGACAGGTGAAATGTAGCATACCCCTGGCACGGGAGTTTCTTCTATCAGCATTTGGGCTAGCTGAGGCAACAGACCCAAAATTATCATTAGGGACAATTCCAGGTCCACCACCAAAGAAAAGCCTCCTATCGTTATAAATCTGTATGAAAACATAGCCAACAACAATCAGTTCATATTTATTCCTGACAAGTACTTCATGATACAATGGAAAGACTAAAAAACAACACAAAAATGGAAACTTGGACAAATTTATCCTTGGTCAATGATGCTGCCCTTTCCTGGAAAGTTGAACCCCGTACCTTTTTGGGCTTTTGAAATTGAACCATACTCTGCTTCAAGTTATTCAAAGGTCCTTCAACCAAGCACTCATGTTCCTGGTGAAACAATTGTAGCAACCAGAAAGAGTAAAAATGTTTCAGTAATAAATCAAATTATTATTAGCAAGCGACAAAGGATATGTGAAAATGAAATTCATCTTTCAATCTCCGCACCATACCATCGCTAACATTAGCAAAAAGTTGTGCAAATGAGAGTAATGAGAGTTTCATAAAAAGCATAACACAACAGGTAGAGAAGACATACCTTGTAGTGAGTTAATAAGCTATTCCACAAAGGCTGCTTACTTAGAACTTTAGGGTTTCCCAAGATGACAATACCATATCGAGCACGGGTTAGAGCTACATTCAATCTCCGAGGATCATTAAGAAATCCAATGCCCTAGAGAAAGGGACAGCGGTCAAGCACGTGATCACAAAAGAAAACCTTTTTATCTACCACAAGAGACACCTTTGATGGTGAACAAAATAAGAATGGGCTGGAAATTAAGTCTAAAAACTACACCAGTATCTGTCCGCATTTGATACAGTTGAAATGGGGGAAAAGAAAAAATGTCTAGTACAATAACCTGACACTTCCCTACACAAAAGGGATATTTCACATATGTTATCAAGCAAGTTCTGACGACCACTCAAAGATATACGGCACCAAACCCATCAAACAAGTGCTTCCACATGAGCATCTTGTTAGAACTAGGACCCTACCTTCTAGCATACATGTGACGGGGAAGAGGAAGAAGGCAACTTCGGGATGAGCACCGCATAATGAAAAGGTTAAGCGCTGAATGATAGGATCACACCCAAATTCTCTCTTCTAATACCACAATTTGATAGTGTCATGTGACCAGACAATGCCTTTTTTATTCATGTGATTACCAACAATGGATTTGACAATGGTCTCCATTACATGTCCACGTGCATAAATGAGGATTGAAGCCATGATAAGATGATACAGCATGCACAAAAGAGTGCAATAAATAAATGAGCACACAACCCAAAAGGCTCGAAAAAATAGAAAACAAGATCAAGATTCAAAGCTCGGGCTCTGAGTTGAACAGCTACATTCAGCCTACCCCTTAAAATTAACCACATAAGTTTTGTGATCTATAGAATTTGGGAGGGTATAAAGAACCAACCTGATGTTCGTTGCTCCTAACACAAGACAAAATAATGTAGTCCTTTTCCCTTCCTTGAAATGAATCAACACTTGCAACCTGCAAAAAAATGCTAAACCATGAAGCAATTGCAAGTAAATATTGAACAGCATCTAGACCCATAAAATAGAAGCTATGAATTACCTCAATTTCCTTGTATAGTTGCTGTCTGAGGGCACCGTTTCTTGACATATAATTCACAATATATGCTCTTTGTCCCTCGTAAGGTGTTATCACTCCAATCTGTAAAATGTTGTACAAAATCAAAATATTGTATCGCAAAAAAGAAATGCACCTATGAAAACAAGAAGAGAAGATACACGTGCCTGGCTAGGGACTACACCGCTCCTCAAAAACGTAGTTACAATTTTTTCAACATTTGCAGCCTCGGTACGATTTAGATAGGATGTCCCACTGGCACTTATCTCTTCTTGTCCCATCTAAAGAATAGCTATTGAGTTACAAAACATAGCCTTGAAAAAATATAACAGGATATAGACAAAAGGAGACCAGAGATTTGTAGTGCATTAAAAGCACTTGCTGGAAAATTCTTTTAAGTTAACAATATTAGCATATTAAAATAAATATATTTTCATAATTTCTTTCTGATACTATTCAGGTGGGAATATCACACAATTCCTATAGACTGTATCAGCCCAAAAAATGCACTAGCTAAGTAATTATCCTTTTTGTTTAAAGTATTGAAATATAATATAACCAATATGCAAATATCATACCTGGACATAAAAGAACATTGGACGATTTGGCACAGGCCAAGGGAAATCAATGCCTGATGACTGTCTCTCATTGACAGTCACACCATTTTGCAGAGTGCCTTCATAAAAGCTGTTGGATGGAAATTCAGAAAGAGATGGGTGCATGCGATATTGAACCTGAAGTATGAAAGAAGAAAACATAAGTACCAGCTTAGCAGCATCCTATGAAAGAAACTATATCAGCCTTGATACAAAGAAAGATGAAATTTAGTGCAAAGTAACTAAATTATAATTGATAACGAGCAGTTCCTAACAACCATTTCATTCCAAGCAGGATAAATGTGCTAACCATAAATACATGAGCAGACCACACACAGAGATAACTAAAATAACATTACCTGCAATCTAATTGGTTTCACACCAAGTAAAACAAGGCGCTCAAAGAGAGACTGGGCTAACCCAGCACGAGCAGCTTTCTTGCACATAATGACAGGACCAAGCTGGCAATGGTCACCAACAAAAACGACCTAGCAGATAACTACTCATCAGAAACTGAAGCATGTGATAGTAAAATGGGCATTTCAAAAATCTTGAATACCTGCTTCGCCCCAAGTACCAAAGGAATGAGACACTCTGGTTCAGTCGCCTGAGTTGACTCATCAATAAGTACCTAAAATAAGGTAAAGTGTAAGCTTCCAATAGTTCAGCAACAAAAGATGAGCGCAAAAACAAACGATAAGAAGACAAAACAGAAGAAAAATAAGATGCATTTCTACCTGGCGAAACCTAAAATTTGCCAACCGAGGATCTCCAGCACCAACACAAGTGCAACAGATGACATCAGCACTTTGAGAAATTTCCCTTTCTGTTGCTCGTTTCAGAGCTTTGTATTTTTTCTCATCACTACTGGACAGTTCTCCTGTTGATATAGGAACAGACAAGAGGGGAAAGAAAGAAAGAAAGAATGAGAACAGTATTAGGATAAACTCTGAAGTCCACTGTAAAACTGTATATCAAGACTGGTACATCCAACCAGAACAAAACCAAATCTACAGCACCAGGTACAAAAGAAATTATGTTGTCAGGGAAGAGTTATTTGTACAATTTCTAGTAGCACCAGCCTCAAATCCAGAAGCCAAATATAGTTTCTCCTACGACTAGCAAGAATACAATAAACTTCTAAAGATTGAGCGACAAATCAACAAGGTCCCAAATCATATAATCCCACATGCTTTGAATGCATATGAAAATGTAGGGGTGTGCAGCTCTATGCAGAAGTTGAGGTAATCAAATTCACAAATGAGCATCTCATTTGCAACTTGTAATTAATAACGAAGAATTCCATTTTAAATAATTAAGAGGAAGGACACACCTTGTTCATCTTTCAACTGTTGCAACTTGTGAAGTTCACTTTTCTCTGAAGTGTCTAGATGTCTAACCTGTACCAGTCACTAGTAATTAGAATCTATAACAGGAAAGCTAAAATTGAGAAGTGCACACATGAAAAGAAAAGGAAAATGAAAGGCAGGACTCTACTAATTGACAAACCTGATAGTGAAGGGTGAGATGCTCAACAGGAGAACTAACAGCTTCCCTTGATTTTGCACATAGCCTAACAACCTTAGTTGAGGAAATACAATCCATGAAAAACAAAATTACGTCAAAATACATTTACCTGTTAGTTTAAATGACCGGCATTACAAAAGATTTAATTTGAGCACCCAGATAGTATGACATACTATCAGCAAACAAGTGTGTTATGTTACTCCATAGAAATATGAAAAAATCAGCAAATAATTCCTAGAACTAGTTTTCTTCTTCAAAATATTAATTTGATCCTTCATAAACTAAAGATCATCAGGGAACAAAAAAAGATAAGAAAAAAAAATGAAAATACCAGCAAATATTTTTAGGGACCAGTTTTCCTTTTCAAAAATTAAATTTGAGCCTTCAACAACCATCAGGGAACAAAAGAAAATTCAAGGACATGGCTAGCCATGGACTTATCCACGCAAACAGAGATGAAGAAACAGGCCCAATGGTATAAAAACCTCACTGCCTTTCCAAGATCATAAAATGTAGCCCCAAAAAGAAATATTTCCAAATGTGTAAGTCAGAGAACCACATATCAGACAGCGAGTTGTTGAGATGAAAATGGGATTAAGAGGTTTGAAGAAGGACAAGGACAAGGCCCCTGGTTCCAATGTATCACTATAACTTTTTCTAGTCCTGCAGGGATAAGACTAAATCTCATCAGTGAAGGAAACATGGATTCTACATTCTTGATGTAGATTCCTAAAAAATAGTTCTATCGAAGTTAGGGACTTCACACCTTGCAACCTAAGCACCAGATTGCGGATATTCTCACCTAGCAACTAGATTTAGTCCAACAGGACATATGCAAAGTGTTAAAATACTATTTCTTTATGTGCAACTATTTGGAGGGGCAGATGTTATTGAATAGAGTGCAGATTTGCTGACCCAATTATTAAATTTTGGGAGGGCACAGAAAGCAAAATCTTTTTGAAGGTGCTATGTTGCTCTCCATTGGATTTTACCATTAAAGGTCAATTCTTCTCAAAGCAGCCATGGTGAGGATAATTTTTCTTAGCATCTCTCGCTTGTTGCTGTGTTTCTCTCCATTGGACTTTACCATTAAAGGTCACTTCTTCTCAAAGCAGCCAAGGTGGGGTAGGATAATTTTCCTTGGCATTTCTCGCTTGTTGCTACTGGTATCTAGAAGAGTGTCTTTGACTAATATTTTCCAAGATTGGAAGGCCTTTCTAGTTTGACCTCAATATCTGTACTTTCAGAGGGCGGTTTATTCTCTTTCTTGAGAATCTTCTTTTGTCCATATTAACAAAACATTTTTATTACAAATACAACTCCAAAATTTCAAACTTGAGCTCAACAAATGTGAGCGTAAATGACAAGAATCAATTTATACATGACAACAGAGTGGCAGGAAAAAAATGATACGAAATTAGTTATTAGGCAGGGCTTTGTGATCTCACCTTTAAGCCGGTGGCACTTATCTTCTCAGCTAGCTGATCTACAGCTACATTACTTGGGGCACACACCAAAACCTAAAGGAGTCGAAGTAAGACATGCATGCAGTCAAGTATCTGAATGAGCTGATAGTAAGCATTTTAAAGAACTTGCCTGTCCTTGTCCCTGTTTAGCCATATGATATACAATGGCAGCAGAGGTGACAGTTTTTCCTGTTCCAGGTGGACCTTGAATCAAACTTATAGGCTTCTGGAGGACATTCTTCACAGCAAGAACCTGTTAAGTGGAGAAAGATTAGGATGACTTACAGCAACACACGGTTAAATAAGGAATTCCATTAAAATGGTTAAAAAAATCACAAGTTAATAGGAGTGAAGACAACAATTTGCATTCTGATATGGAAGCACAAATATTCCGAAAAATCTCAGCTACGTTGAGATCAAAACATTGCAGCAAGGAATTCATCATAAGCCACATAATTATCCCACATGAAAGCATCAGGGAAGTTATTGATTAGTTCACAACAAATCAATCCATGAAAGAACATGGACAAGCATCAGACCATCGAATATGATGCAGTTCATGGCAATGACCCTTTTTTGTTCTGGTCACAGATAAAGACATCTTCAGTGCAAGAATAATTGGTGCATAGAAAGTAAAGGAAATATCCCCCCCCCCCAAAAAAAAAAAAAAAAACAAGATAACAGAAATAAGAAGCAACAAAAAACCAAAACCATGTCAAAATGGCACTCAAGTGCATAAATCAATATATATCCAACAATCCACGAGATGTCCCCCAAAAGTGTTAGCTTATGTTCTCTGCATTCAAGAAACTACTGACTTGTCATAATAACACCATGAAACCAGAGATTTTCAAGTGGTGGCATCATCTCAAGAATCATTAGTCTGAACAGAAAGATCCTAGTTTGAGACAAGATGCATTAACATTCAACTAGTTTAAGCTTGGAAATTGGATGGGTAGTCAAGACAGCATACTTGTGATGCATTCAGCTCTGGGAGACCAGGTGCACCAAAACGGCGAGGCAATGCACTGCGAACTGTTTGATTCTCAACCTCATGGCCCAACAAGTGATGGTATATATACCTGAAGTAGGAAACTGGCATTATAAAGACGTTCAAAAATGGCAATCCATGTTCAATACACGAACGCTACACTGACAGTACCAAGACAACGGAAAAACAAGGAGATATACTAGCTCAGTATTAATATACAAATACACAGTGGTAGCACATTACAAGCAAATGATAACTACCCACTACTAGTAACATTAGTTTGTATAAGATGATAAGATGTTACTAGCATGCCTAATCTCAGCCTTCAAATAGAGACAAATAAAAAAAAAATGAGATAAACCAAAACATGATTCACATCCAGTTCTCATTGTCTTGTGTCACAGTAAATAAAAAAAGCGCAAACAAAAGTGAATCAGCCAACCTACCCACTGACACTGGTTTCATCCACTGCAAAAGTTTTCATTGCTCCCTGCATTCGGTCAAAGCTTGTACTCTTCCAAACAAAATCAACACTAAAACCATGGTTCATATCAACAGGAACTCCCTGCATACAAATAACAACATTAAGCATTAGTGTCAACATAACTTAAAGAAAATCAGAAGTGAGAAATCAAGCACATTAGTATCAGAACTACCTGACTAGCACGAAGCTCGAGTGCAACCTCCTCTTGAGCAGTTAACTTGATCTGAAATAATAGAGAAGTAGCTTAATACCAACATTAGAAGCATTTAGTCATGTGTTGTCTTCCTTTGAGAATGTAAATCACCTATTAATACCAGATTAAATTGAAAATAATTAAAACTTCAAGCATTGATATCAGAAGAGAGATGCATACCACGTGCCCAACCGATTGCCATGCTGGATGAGCTGCATCTCCAGAATAGCGCAGTCGCAACTCATCACCAGGTACAAGGCGCAACTCATTGTCCTCCTATAAAATCAGCAGTTCAACTTCCTTGAAATGAGAATACAGATAGAAGCACGCAAACAACAGAAATCAGCAGCACAAGGCAGAAAAAGAAAAGACAGTAATAAACTAAACTAAGACCCATGTTTCTAAACCAGCAGGTAAGTAATACATTACACTAAGCCCAACGTTTCTAAACAACTAGGAGAAATAGAAGGGAGAAGATGTCGCAATTGGCAATAAAATTTAAAAAATGAGAGAGCAAAAGCAAAAGAGGAAGCACCTTTGGAAATACAAAATATGCAACACGCTTCTTGTTAAGGCCAATATCCCATCGAATAGTGACATTATCCTTGCTTTGAGACTCTTTCATCATCTACAGGAAAATAGCATTATAAGAAGCTGCTTAATCTTTTGAAGTGTAGGAGACGGATTTTAAGGTGAGAACAATAAAACCTAAAAAGGATTAGGAAAAGAGGAGGTGCATACTTTATCATAGTCAGCTTCAAGCTTAATAAGTGGAGCAAATACATTTTGATACTGCAAAAAAAGAAATTGTCAACTCATCTGCAGAGAGCCATAATTAAATTGTTGTATTTCATGTTACATATCAAACCTAATTTAACAACTATCATTAAAGCAGGCACCTGATATGCATCTTCATACTTCAATGCTACAGGTTGAGGTTCATCATCAACACCAGGCTTCTCAAGATCTTCAAGGGAGGCATCAGGATTTGTTTTCCAAAGTTCTTCTACTTTATTTATTTGTTGAGCACTAATTTGGCGTGCCCTCAACTGCTCCTGTTCAGATGGGATCTGCAAAATACAACATATAAAGATGTTCTAGAAATAATAGAACCCTTCACTGATGAATAGGAAACTACCAACCTTCACAAGCCACTGTAGAAAACACCTATCATCAATTAGGGGGCACCACTGGCTCAGGTCCCAGTTCATGTCCTTCAGTGCATTAACATTCAAGCAAGGTTCCCTACAGAGGAGGACAACAACACTTTCTGTCTTGGCTGATATAAATCCAAGAAGAAACACATTTCGGCAACCACAGTTGTAGCACTCAAGTATTGTTTCTCCCAGAGGGCTGTCTTTATGGAGACAGACCTCTTTATGCTTTGCTCGAACCTAAAAGAAGTTCCAATAAAATAAAACTCAATTCAAAAGCAATGTTAAAAATTGCCTCCATACTAAATTCAACTAAGAAGCTGACAGGAAAAAGAGAATGACAAATTTAACTGTTCGGATTCAATTTTGCAGACAGTGAAAATACATAGCATGGGGGCATGGGGTGACAAATACATTCTGAAGTACAGCACTGAAATGCTTTAGGACATTTGCAAAATTAGAATCCCCAAGTGTAATGGTCATCATGATCTAGAAACCAAAACCAAAACCAATGCCACATTACTAGCTTCCTTGAGACTTCTTCTAAAATATATTCAGTTGAGTTTAAATCTCCAATCATGATTCAGGGTAATTAACATTCAGCTGCAGTTGTCAAATAAAATAACATTTTTGTGTCGTACCATTGCCCTTTCGCATATTTTTAAGTCTAAAAACTAAGTGAGATTACCTAATTACTGGACCCCTTGTAAGGAAAGACCAAAGCAACCTGAAACTCTTCAATCCTAGCATCTTGCATTTCCATTCTTCACATATTTCCATATAATGGATTTGCTTTAACAGCTCAACATTTATTAAAAAGTAATCACTTCAATTTCAATTAAATTCTAAAAAGAGCAAAACCCAATGCCATTCAGCACTTCCCTACTTGGCCAAAATCCCCCCTCCCCCATAAAAAAAAGTCCAAATAAATTGCTCGAATTCAAAACATAATACCGCACAAAACTAAATGGAGCCAAATTTAAAGTTTAACTCACTCTGAGAACTCATATTTTCATTCTTCGCATCCTTTATATTCAAGAATAACATGTTCTACAAGCTACAGCCTAATCAGCAGTCACTCTAATTTCAATCCCAGGAATAAAAAAAATAGAACCACACGAAAATCAAACAAAAGAAACGCACAAACCACACTCACCAGATGATTAACAATATGCGAACCAGAGGTATTCCCTCTCGAATTACAAAACCACTTTCTACAGGACGGCACATTACACCTCACTACACACGCAGGGTTCGAAACCCCACAGTACCTACACGCGTGCTCCGTAAAATCCCCTTTCCCAAAATCATACCCGTCATCATCTCCCGTCTCTTCAAAATTCAACCCTCCCATACTCGCCACTAACCCCTCCACCACCCCCTGGGTCCCACTATTCGCTCCTCCACGCGCAGCAGATTTTGACGCAGCAGGTGAATCAGAGTGGTGATCGGAAGTGGAAGCGGCGGCACGGTGGTCGGATGAGGTAGGGTCTACGGAGGAGGATGTGGCGGCAAGTGAGTCGGAAGGAGTGGGCCAGTTCACCGGAGAGCGGAATTCGGGGTAGTCAAAATCGGATTCGCCTTGTGTGTTGAATTCAAGGAAGGTGTAGGCGTCTGTTGCTGTGTCTGGCTGCGACGCCGTTTCGTATAGGCTGTTGTCTTGGGCCTCCATTGTGATTATCAGGGATTTTGATCCGATTAGGCTTCTTTTTTTTTGTTAGGGTTTGGAGAGCGAAATGCGAAATGGGGATGAATGGGAGAGGAGAGTTTTTATTCGGGTGTTTCAGGGAGGAGGAGAAAGTGAAAGAGGCGCTACACGCGCTGGTTTAATTGGGATGAGGAGTATGGGAACTGGGATCTAAGGGTAAAGGGCACGTGAGATGGGAGATTTGGGGAATGGATGGGCATGTGAGATGAGTGGGTTGGACTGGATACGGCAATACGTTTGCCGTACTGAGCCGGAGCGCGGGGGACTTTTACAGCAAAGGGCTAATTACTGTGATTTCATGCGACGTTGTGGAGGAGTTAGGCAGTTTTTTTTTTTTTT
>Ga0325403_1002253_pt1 | contig 16940 bp, 16 predicted proteins | sample PopdelMetagenome_19_FD_205665 | JGI IMG/M metagenome (GOLD analysis project Ga0325403, IMG submission 205665) | Populus deltoides microbial communities from Bellville, Georgia, United States - Xylem-PdKOR-R4 | ecosystem: Host-associated > Plants > Phyllosphere > Stem > Wood/Secondary xylem...
GGGCCGGCGTACCGGACCGCGGTGTTCTTGGCGAGGATCGTGATGCCCTTCTCGCGCTCGAGGTCTCCCGAGTCCATGACCCGGTCGTCGACGTGCTGGTGGGCGCCGAAGGCGCCGGCCTGCTTGAGCATGGCGTCGACCAGGGTGGTCTTGCCGTGGTCGACGTGGGCGACGATCGCGATGTTGCGAAGGTCGGCGCGGGTGGCGAGCTTGCTCGCGTCGGGCGCGACGGACATGCGGAGACACTCCAACTGGGGGGTCAGGAGGCCGGCGGCGCGGACGCCCCCCGCACCAGCGGGGGTGTCGGCGCGACGGCGGGGCCGCCGACGATCCTACGGCCGGTGGCCACCCCGCCCCGCCGTCGTCACCCGCGCGCGGTCTCAGCGGCGGAGCAGGCCCCGGGCGGCGAGGTCGTCCCAGAGGGCGGGCCAGCCCCCGGCGGGCTCCTCGGACAGCAGGCCCGCGTTGCGGACCACCTGGTCGGCGGTCCGCATCCCGAGCACCGTGCCGACGACGGCGGGGTGGTCCAGCGCGAACGCGACGGCGGCCGCCGGCAGCGTGGTGCCGTGCTCGGCGCACAGCCCCGCCAGCTGCCGCGCCCGGGCCAGGAGCTCGGCGGGCGCCTGCGCGTAGTTCCAGTTCGCGTCGTCGGGGACCTCCTGGCGGGCCAGGAGCCCGGAGTTGAACACCCCGACGGCCACCACCGCCTTGCCCAGCTCGGCCGCGGCGGGCAGCACGTCGTCCAGCGCGCCCTGCTCCAGCAGCGTGTACCGCCCGGCGAGCATGACCACGTCGGCGTCGGTCTCGCGCAGCACCCTGGTCAGCGGTGCGGAGTGGTTCATGCCCGCGCCCACCGCGCCGACCACGCCCTGATCGCGCAGCTCCACCAGCGCCGGCAGCGCCTCGGCCACCGCCTGGTCGAGCTCCTCGGGGGCGTCGGGGTCGTGGACGTAGACCACGTCGACCCGGTCCAGCCCGGTGCGCGCCAGCGTCTCCTCGATCGAGCGCAGCACCCCGTCGCGGCTGTAGTCGCGCACGCGGCCGACGTCGCCGGGGACGTCGAAGCCGTCGTCGTCGCGCTCCAGCGGCACCTCGCGCGGCCGCAGCAGGCGCCCGACCTTGGAGGAGATGACGTACTCCTCGCGCGGCCGGTCGCGCAGCGCCTCGCCCAGGCGCCGCTCGGACAGGCCCACCCCGTAGTGCGGGGCGGTGTCGAAGTAGCGGATGCCGGCGTCCCAGGCGGCGTCGACGGCGCCGCGGGCGGTCTCGTCGTCCACGGCGCGGAAGAGGTTGCCGATGACGGCGGCCCCGAAGCCCAGGGTGCTCAGGCGCACGCCCGTGGAGCGGACCTCGCGGGTGGGCAGGGGCTGCGCGGCGGAGGCGGTCATCGGGTCTCCTGGTCGGGCTGGGCGGGCTGGGCGGGCTGGGAGGGCTGGCGGGGAGGCAGGACGAGGCTGTGCGAGCCGCCGTCCACCTGCAGCACGCTGCCGGTGGTGGCACCTGCCAGCGGGCTGGCGAGGTAGCAGACGGCGTGGGCCACCTGCTCGGGGCTGACGAGGCGGCCGGTGGGCTGGCGCGCCATGAGCGCGGCGAGGGCCGCGTCGGGGTCGTCGGCCTGCGCCATGAGGCGGCGCACCCACGGGGTGTCGGCGGTGCCGGGGGCGACGGCGTTCACGCGCACGCCCTCGCGGACCAGGTCGGCGGCCATCGCGAGCACCAGGGCGTGCAGCGCCCCCTTGCTGGCGTTGTAGGCGGCGCGCTGCACCAGGCCGGTCCAGCCGCCGATGGATCCGGTGCAGACGACGGCGGCGGGGCTGGGCCGTCCCGCCGCCAGGGCCTCGGCGGCGCTGGCGCGCAGGTGCGGCAGGGCCGCCCTCACCAGCCGGGCGGCGCCCACGACGTTGACGTCGAGCACGCGGTGCCACTCGTCGTCGTCGACGTCCTCGACGCCGCCGGTCGAGCCGATGCCGGCGTTGGAGACGACGACGTCCAGGCCCCCGAGCAGCTCGGCGGAGCGGGCGACCGCGGCGCGCACCGAGGCGTCGTCGCCGACGTCGCAGGTGACCTCGGCGATGCCGTCCTCGGGGGCGTCCAGGGGGCGCAGGTCGAGCGAGGCCACCGACGCGCCGCGCTCGCTCAGGGCGCGGGCGACGGCGCGGCCGATGCCGCTGGCGCCGCCGGTGACCACGGCGCGGACGCCCGAGAGCTCGCTCACGCCTGCCCCATCACGGTGCGCTGTGCGCCCAGCCCGCTGATGGAGCACTCGACGACGTCGCCCTCGCGCAGGTACGGCTTGGGGTCGGGGTGGCCGAGGGCGACGCCGGCGGGTGTGCCGCTGTTGATCACGTCACCGGGGTGGAGCACCATGACCTGGCTCAGGTAGTGCACCAGGTGGGCGACGCCGAAGACCATGTCCGCCGTCGAGCCGTGCTGTCGCTCGGTGGCGTTGACCGACAGGCGCAGCTCGAGGTCCTGGGGGTCGGGCACCTCGTCGGCGGTGAGCAGCCACGGCCCGAGCGGGTTGAAGGTCTCGCAGCTCTTGCCCTTGTCCCACTGGCCGGTGCCCTCCAGCTGCAGGGCCCTCTCGGAGACGTCGTGGCTGACCGCGTAGCCGGCCACGCAGGCGAGGGCGTCGGCCGGGGAGTCGAGGTAGCGCGCGGTGACCCCGATGACGACGGCCAGCTCGACCTCGTAGTCGGTCTTGGTCGAGCCGCGGGGCACGAGCACGGTGTCGCGGTGGCCGACGACCGTCCAGGGGTCCTTCATGAACACGACGGGCTCGGCCGGGGTGGCCATGCCCGACTCGGCGGCGTGGTCGGCGTAGTTGACGCCGATGCAGACCACCTTGCCGGGGCGCGCGACGGGCGGGCCGAGGCGGACGCCGCTGCTGGTGGAGGCGTCCCAGCCGTCGACGGCCGGCAGGTCGGCCACCCGGGGGGCCAGCGCCGCGAGGCGGTCCGGGGCGAGGGAGGGACCGTCCCAGTCGTGCACCAGCGAGGAGGCGTCGCGCAGGACGCCGGCGCCGTCGAGGGCTCCCGGCGCCTCGGCTCCTCCCGGGCCGTACCGCACGAGCCTCATCGCCGCGGCCCGTCGGTGGCGGTGGCGGTCGTGGTGGTCATGGTGGTCATGGAGGTCCTCCGTGGGTCTGGGGTCATCGCTGGACGTGGGCGGTTCCCCCGGCCGCCAGCGCCCGCACCTCGGCGGACGTGGCGGCACAGGTGTCACCGGGGGTGGTCATGGTGAGCGCCCCGGCGGCGACGCCGAGGGCCAGCGCCTCACCGAGGGCGCTGGCACCGAGGGTGCTCCCGCCGGCGGCGCGGGCCGCCAGGACGCCGTCGAGCACCCCGGCGGACAGGGCGTCACCGCTGCCGATCCGGTCGAGCACGGCCACGCCGTCGAGCCGGGGTCCGACGACGACGCCGGTGACGGGGCTCCACGCGGCGGCGCCCCAGTCGTTGCTGCCGGCGGACACGACGCGGCGCCAGGAGCTCACCAGCAGCGGCGGCTCGCCACCTGCGCCACCGCCCCAGCCCTCACCGAGCTCGGCGAGCGCGGCGCCCACGTCCTCCGGCGCGGCCAGCTCCCCGTTCGGCAGCCGGGCGCCTGGCTGCGGTCCGGTGGGGGCCAGCTGGAGGGCGCCGAGGACGACGTCGGCCAGGCCCGCCAGCCGCAGGTCGACGGCGCGGGCGGCGTCCGCTCCCCCGCGCGAGCGCCACAGGCTCGGCCGGTGGTTGACGTCGTAGGAGGTGCCCACCCCCAGGCGCCGCGCGGCGCGCAGGGCCTCCTCCGCGAGCGCCGTCGTCGTCTCGGCCAGCCCCGCGAAGACCCCTCCGGTGTGCAGGTGGGCCACCCCGGACAGGACGGAGTCCCAGTCGACGTCACCGGGGGCCAGGCGCGAGGCCGCCGAGCCGGCGCGGTCGCTGACGCCGAGGGCTCCGCGGACGCCGTGGCCCCGCTCGACGAAGTTCAGCCCCGTCCTGGCCCCGGCGTCCGCGCCGGCCCAGCGGATGCGGGTCACGTCGACCCCGCCGGCGCGGACGAGGCCCTCGACGAGTCGGCCGACCGGGTCGTCGACCAGGGCCGTGACCAGCCCGGCGCGGCGGCCGAAGGTGGTGGCGAGCGCGCGGACGGCGTTGTACTCCCCGCCGCCCTCCCAGACGGTGAAGGAGCGGGCGGTGCAGATTCGGCCCTCGCCCGGGTCGAGGCGCAGCATCACCTCGCCCAGGGCCAGCACCTCCACCGGCGCGGGACCCAGCGGTGGGGCGGTCACGGTCGCACCGCCCGGCAGGCGGCGGCGGACGCGGCGACGCGCTGGGAGAGCTCGGCGGCCGCGGCGGCGGAGTCGTCGGAGCCGCCGGCGCCGGTGACCCGCGCGACCAGGCCCGCGGGCGCGCACCAGCTGCCGCCGACGGCCGCGACCGCCGGGACGGCGAGGTACTCGGCCAGGTCGTCCTCGCCGATGCCGCCGGTGGGCACGAACGCGACGTCGGGGAACGGCCCCGCGAGCCCGGAGAGCAGCGCCGGGCCGCCGACGGTCCCGGCGGGGAACACCTTGAGCAGCCGCAGGCCAGCGCGGCGCGCGAGCTGCACCTCGGTGGCGGTCGAGGTGCCCGGCACCGCGGGGACCCCCCGGGCGTGCGCCCGGGTGACGACGTCGGGGTCGTGGCCGGGGCTCACGACGAAGCGCGCGCCGGCGTCGGCCACGGCGTCGACCTGGTCGGGCTCCACGACGGTCCCGGCTCCCACCAGCAGCCCGGGCGTGCCGACCAGCTCGGCGAGCACGCGCAGCGCCGACGGGGTGCGCAGCACCACCTCCGCCGCCGTCAGCCCGCCCGCGACCAGGGCGGCACCGAGGGCGGCGCCGTCGGTGCGCTCGCCCACGACGACGACGGGCAGCAGCGGGCAGCGGTCCAGCGCCGCGCGGAGCTGGTCGGTGGAGGGCTGCGCCATCAGCGGCCCAGCCAGCCGCCGTCGACCGGGAGCACGACGCCGTGGACGTACTCGGCGGCGGGGCTGCACAGGTAGACCACCGCGCCGGCCACGTCCTCGGCGCGGCCCCACCGCCCGGCGGGGATCCGCTCGAGGATCGCGCGGGAGCGGTCCTCGTCGTCGCGCAGCACCCGGGTGTTGTCGGTCGCGACGTAGCCGGGGGCGACGGCGTTGACCCCGACGCCCTTCGAGCTCCACTCGTTGGCGAGGGCCTTCGTCAGCCCCGCCAGGCCGTGCTTGGCGGCGGTGTAGCCGGGCACGTTGATGCCGCCCTGGAAGCTCAGCAGCGACGCCGTGAAGACGATGCGGCCGCTGCCGCGCTCGACCATGGCCCCGCCGACGGCCTGCGCGAGCACGAACTGCGCCGACAGGTCGACCTCGAGCACGTGGTCCCAGTCGTCCAGGGAGTGCTGGGCGGCGGGGGTGCGGCGGATGGTGCCGCCGTTGGCCACGAGCAGGTCGACCCCGCGGCCGCCCCACGCGGCGAGGTCGGCGGCGAGGGCCCGGACCGCGGTCCGGTCGGACAGGTCGCAGGCCAGGGGCGTGAACGACCGGCCGGTGGCGCGCACCGCCTCGGCGACGTCGTCACCGGGACCCCGGGTGGAGCAGCCGACCACGTCGGCCCCGGCCTGCGCGAGGGCCACCGCGACGGCCGCGCCGATGCCGCGGCTCGCCCCGGTGACCGCGGCGACGCGCCCGGCCAGGTCGAACGGCCCGCTCACGCCCGCTCCCCCCGGTCCGCGGGCTGGCACGCGACGAGCACCTTGACCGCACCCCCGCCGGCGAGGGCCTCGAAGGCCTCCCCCACCCGCTCCAGCGGCACGACGCTGCTGATCAGCCGCTCGGCCGGCACCTCGCCGGAGGCCACGAGCTGGACCGCCCGGGAGAAGTCGTCGCGCTGGTACAGGCGCGCGCCGAGCAGCTCCAGCTCGCGCCAGAAGAAGCGGTGCAGGTCGATGGTGCGGGGCTGGGCGTGGATGCCCACCTGGCACAGCCGCCCGCGGACGCCGAGCACGGACACCGCGGTGTCCAGGCCGCCCTGGGCCCCGGAGACCTCGAAGGCGACGTGGGCGCCCGACCCCCCGGAGCGCGCCCGTGCCACCTCCGCGACGTCGACCTCGCGCGGGTCGACCGTCGCGAGGCCCAGCTCCTCGGCGAGGGCCCGGCGGGCGGCGTCGAGCTCGACCAGCAGCACGTCGGCGCCGGCCTGAGCGGCCACCAGCGCGATGAGGATGCCCACCGGACCTCCACCGACGACGACGGCGCACTCCCCCGCGGCCAGGCGCGAGCGGCGCACGTCGTGCACGGCCACGGCCGTCGGCTCCAGGAGCGCGGCAGTCCTGAGGTCGACCCCCTCGGGCAGCGCGATCAGCGTGTCCGCCGGCACCGTCCAGCGCTGGGCCAGCGCGCCGGGCGAGTCGATGCCGATGAAGTCCAGGTGCTCGCACACGTGGCCGTGGCCGGCCCGGCACGCGGAGCAGGTGCCGTCGGGGCGCAGCGGCACGACGGTCACGGCGTCACCCACCGACCAGCCGGTCACGCCCTCGCCGACCGCGCTCACGCGCCCGGCGGTCTCGTGGCCGATGACGGCGGGGGTGGTGACGCGGGCGTCCATGTGGCCGGCGGCGATGTGCAGGTCGGTGCCGCAGATGCCGGTGTAGGCGGGCGCGACCTCGACCTCTCCCGGGCCGGGCGCACGGCGCTCGACCTCGGCCACGTCGAAGCGGTGCTCCCCCAGGTAGCGGGCGGCGGTGTACGTGGGTCCCGTCGACGTCGTCATCGGTCTCCTCCTGCTCGGTGGTGGGTGGTCACAGCACCGCCGCCCCCGCCGCGGAGTCGGCCGCCGAGACGCCCTGCACCCCCACGGTGAGCAGCAGGTTCGCGTACTGGCGCACGTCACCGGTCACGACGACGACGGCCAGGTCCTCGCCCTTGGCCGCCGCGTAGAAGGCGTGGCGGCCGAGCGCCTCGACCGGCACCTCCCCCAGCTGCGCCAGGCGCTCGCGGTGGGCCGTCACCGCCGCCGTGTCGGACCCGTCCGGCGGCACCATCACCGCGGCCGCCTCCACCGGCAGCGCGTCGAGCAGCACGTCGAGCACCGCGGAGGTGTCGAGCAGCCCGGGGGCCAGGTTGAGGTGGACGCGCTCGGCGTTCGGGCCGGTCGCGGTGGTGGCGGGGTAGTGGCCGTCGCACAGGAGCACGGTCGCTCCGTGGCCGGCGGCGGCCAGGGCGGCGAGCAGGGGCGGGTGGACGAGTCGTCCGGCGATCACGCGGTCTCCTCAGGTGGTGGTGCGGTCGGCGAGCCGGTAGGCGCGGGTGGCGGTGCCGCCGAAGAGGGCGTCGCGGTCAGCGGCGGCGAGGCCGGCGGCGCGGCCGGCGACGAGGTCCGCCCACTGCGCCCAGCTGGAGGTGAGGGTGCAGACGGGCCAGTCGGAGCCGAAGGCCAGGCGCTGCGGTCCGAAGGCGTCGAGCAGGACGTCGAGGACGCGGCGCACGGCGTCGTCGTCCCAGCCGGCGGGCCCCACCTCGCTGAGCACGCCCGACACCTTGCAGACCGCGGTGTCGACCCCGGCGAGCGCGCGGACCCGCTCCTCCCACGCGCCGAGCCCTCCCCCGCCGGCCGCGGGTGCTCCGGGGGCGGCGCGCCGGACGTCGGGCTTGCCGGCGTGGTCGAGCACCACCACGAGGCCGTGCTCGGCCGCGCGCCGGGCGCCCTCGACGCCGGCGGGCAGCTGCGGCTCGCGGACCAGCAGGTCGAAGGCCAGCTCCTCGCGCGCCAGCACCCGCAGGCCGCGCTGCACGTCGTCGCGCAGGAGCCAGGCGGGGTCGGGCTCGCCCTGCACCAGGTGCCGCACGCCGACGAGCAGGACGCCACCCGCCCCGGAGCGCAGGTCGTCGACCTGGCCGAGCACGTCGCCGGTCAGGTCGACCCAGCCGACGACCCCCGCGAGCAGCGGGTCGGTGGCAGCGGCGGCCAGCAGCGCCCGGCTCTCCTCCAGGGTGCAGACGGACTGCACGACGACGGTGGCGCCCAGCGGACGGCCGTCGACGCCGCCCGCCGCGGCGGCGCGGAGGTCGCCCGCGGTGAAGACCCTGTCGATCGCCGCGTGCTCGGGCTCGGCCAGCCAGTCCTGGCCCGGGTCGGCGGGGTCCCACAGGTGGTGGTGGGCGTCCACGGCCGGGACCGGACCCGTCGGCGGCACCGGACCGGGAGGCGGCTGGACGCCTCCCGCCGGGCCGCTCGCGCCGTGGACGCCCACCGGCTCGGCCGGCCCGTCAGCGGGCGCCACGCGCCCTCCACTGCGGACCGTCGGGGAAGGAGTAGTCGGCCACCGAGGCGGCGTGCATCTGCCCGCCGCCGCCGGGGGCCAGCGGGGCGCGGTAGCGGCCGTGCTCCAGCTGCACCGGGGTCACGAAGTGCTCGTGGAGGTGGTCGACGTGCTCGATGACGCGGTCGTCCCAGGTGCCGGAGATCGCCACGACGTCGGTCATCGACAGGTGCTGGACCATCTCGCACAGGCCCACCCCGCCCGCGTGCGGGCACACCGGCACGCCGTGGTGGGCGGCCATGAGCATGATCGCGAGGTTCTCGTTGACCCCGGCCACGCGGGCGGCGTCGATCTGGACGACGTCGACCGCGCGCAGCTGCAGCAGCTGCTTGAACACGACGCGGTTGGCCACGTGCTCGCCGGTGGCGACCTTGGTCGGGTGCACCGCGCGGCGCACGGTGGCGTGGCCGAGCACGTCGTCGGGGCTGGTGGGCTCCTCGATCCAGTACGGGTCGAAGGGCGCCAGGGCGTGCATCCAGGCGATGGCCTGGCCGACGTCCCAGCGCTGGTTGGCGTCGACGGCGATCCTGATGTCGTCGCCCACCGCCGCGCGCGCCACCTTCATGCGGCGCACGTCGTCGGTGAGGTCGGCTCCGACCTTCAGCTTGATCTGGGTGAAGCCGTCGGCCACGGCCTCGCGGGCCAGGCGCTCGAGCTTCTCGTCGGAGTAGCCCAGCCAGCCCGGGGTGGTCGTGTACGCCGGGTAGCCGCGCTCCAGCAGCAGGGCCTCGCGCTCGGCGCGCCCGGGCAGGGCGCGGACCAGCACGGCCTTGGCCTCGGCGCGGGTCATGGCGTCGGTGAGCCAGCGGAAGTCGACCAGGTCGAGCAGCTCCTCGACGTCGAGGTGGGCCAGGTGCTGCCACAGGGGCTGCCCGGCGCGCTTGGCGCGCAGGTCCCAGGCGGCGTTCAGGACGGCGCCCACCGCCATCTGCACGACGCCCTTCTCCGGCCCGAGCCAGCGCAGCTGCGGCTCGTGCACCATCTCGCGGGAGAAGGCGCCCAGGTCGCCCAGGACCTCCTCGACGCGGCGTCCCACCACCCACTGCTCCAGGGCCTTGATGGCGGCCGACTGGATGTCGTTGCCCCGCCCGGTGGTGAAGGCCAGCGCGTGGCCCTCGTGCCCGTCGCCCGCGTCGGTGTGCAGGACGGCGTAGGCGGCGGAGTAGTCGGGCTCGGGGTTCATGGCGTCCGAGCCGTCGAGGTGCTCCGAGGTCGGGAAGCGCACGTCGTGCACCTCGAGCGCGGTGAAGCGCGCAGCGGAGGGCGGACCTGCGAACGGGTCGGACGGCACGGCGGACCTCCAGGGTGGTCGGGGCGGGGCCGGGACGACCCGCGGTGGGGACGAGCCCGTCGCCGGCCCCCGGGGCTGCGCGCCGCAGACGTCGTCCTCGACGTCCCCCGGACGCTAGCGAGTCAGTCATCCGATGTCTAGACGCCACAAACATCAGACGTGCAGAGTGGTGCGACGGGCTGCGACGCGAACGGGCGCCGCAGGCCGCTGAGCACAGGAGGTGACGAGGTGGCAGCCCCCCTCACCGAGGCGGCGATCGAGAAGGTGCGCGACCTGATCCGCGGCGGCGACCTGCAGCCGGGCCAGCGCCTCCCCGCGGAGGCCGCGCTGTCCGCGCAGCTGGGGGTCAGCCGCTCGAGCCTGCGCGAGGCGGTCCGCGCGCTGGCCACGGCCGGCGTGCTGGACGTGAAGCGCGGCGACGGCACCTTCGTCACCTCCCTGACGCCGGAGCAGCTCTTCACGGGCATCGGGGAGGCCGTCGACCTCATGCAGGAGGAGTCGCTCCTGGAGCTGATGGAGTGCCGTCGCGTCGTGGAACCCCAGGTCACAGCCCTGGCAGCGATGCGGTGCGAGCCCGGGGACCTCCGGGTGGTGCTTCAGCACCTGCAGCTGATGGAGGCCGCCAGCGACGAGCAGGACCTCATCACCCACGACGTCGACTTCCACCACGCCGTCGCCACCGCCAGCGGGAACGCCGCGCTGGCCGCCATCCTGCGGGGCGTCTCCGGGGTCACCCTGCGCGCCCGCGTGTGGCGGGCGCTCACCGAGGCGGACTCCTCGCGCCACACCATCGACGAGCACCGCGCCATCTACGACGCGCTGGTCGACGGCGACGCCTACCGCGCGGAGGCGGCCGCCCTGGTGCACGTCGCCAACGTCGAGTCCTGGATGCGGCGCACGCTCGCGGAGAAACACCGACAGGAGGCTTGACAGCGGTGGTTGCGGCGGAGAACAGTGCGCAGTCATCGGATGTATCCGGCTCCAGGGCGCCGCTGCCCGGAGCCGACACCCGACGCGCTCCATCCCCGTCAACCGCTCGACGACGTCGTCACGGAGGCTCCCGATGGCACCCCACCTCTCTCGCCGGCAGCTGCTCGGCCTCGGCGGAGGCGCCGCCGCCGCACTCGCCCTCTCCGGCTGCGGCGCAGGCTCCTCCGGCTCGGGGGGCGCCAGCTCCACCGACCTCAGCTGGTTCATGTGGAGCGCCTCCACCGCCGAGGTCGACGCGTGGAAGAAGGTCGCCACCATCGCCGGCGAGGCGTCGGGATCGACGATCACCTTCCAGACCGCCGCGTGGAACGACTACTGGACCAAGCTGACCTCGCAGGCGGCCAGCGGCCAGACCGCCGACCTGGTCAGCGTGCAGTCGCTGCGGGCACCGCAGTTCGCGCAGCTGTTCACCGACCTCGGCCCGGAGCTGGCCGACATGGGCGTCAGCGAGTCCGACTTCGACTCCGGCATCCTCGACGGCCTGAAGGTCGACGGGAAGCTGGTGGCGCTGCCCTACGACTTCGGCCCCCTGGTGGTCTTCTACAACAAGACGGCCTTCGAGCAGGCCGGGCTCCCGCTGCCGGCGATCGGGTGGACCCAGGACGACTTCGTGGCCGCCGCGAAGGCGCTGACGACCGGCAGCTCCTACGGCTTCTTCGCCGGCGCGGTGCCCGACAGCATCATCCCCTTCGCCATGAGCCAGCACGGCGTCCAGGCCGTCACCAGCGACGGCGAGCTCGACATCGACAACGACGAGTGGCGCGACACGCTGAACTGGTACCGCGGCCTCGTGGTCACCGAGAAGGTGGCCGCGCCCCTGGCGGCCGCCGGCTCCCAGGCCGCCGCCACCAACCAGTTCCTGGCCGGCAACGCCGCCATGAACATCGACGGCCCGTGGAGCCTCATCAACGCCAAGGCGACGGCGGGCTTCGAGGTGGGCATCGCCCCGATGCCCGTCGCCGGCAGCGGCTCGAAGACCGTGAGCGCCGGGTCGGGCTTCGGGGTGTCCGCGAAGGCCGCCGACCAGGGCCTCGCGACCAAGGCGTGCGCCGGCCTGGTGAGCGTGGAGGCCGAGACCTACCTGGGCGAGTCGGGGCGTGCCTTCCCGGCGCGCACCGCGCAGCAGTCGGCCTGGTACGAGGGCAACGACCTGCAGGACGCGCAGGAGGTCATGGACGCGATGATCGCGGCGGCCGAGGGCTACCGCACCACGGCGAAGTGGACCCAGGTCAACAACGAGTGGAACAAGTACGCCGTCCCCTGCTTCAACGGCGACACGGACGTCGACGAGTTCATCCAGCAGGTCCAGGCCCAGGCCTGACGGGCTCGACGGCGTCGGCACGAGAGATGACCAGCTCCCAGGAGGTCCCATGGCGCTGACCGGTGCCGTCCGCGTCACCGACGCCGTCGAGCCGCCCCCTCCCGCGCGCGGGACCAGGCGGGGTGACGGCCGTGCGGCCTCGGCCTTCCTGCTGCCGGGGGCGATCGGGTTCGTCGCCTTCACGGCGTTCCCCATCCTCGCCTCGCTGGTGATGAGCTTCTTCGACTGGCCCGTGCTCGGAGACCCGGAATTCATCGGCTTCGGCAACTTCGTCGAGCTCTTCACCACCGACCCGGTCTTCACCACCGCACTGCTGAACACGGCCGTGTTCGTGCTGCTCTACGTGCCGGTCAACATCGTGGTGTCGATGGGCCTGGCGGTGTGGATCTCACCGCGCATCGTCGGGCGGCGGTACTACCGGGTGCTGTTCTTCGTCCCCGCGGTGACGCCGATGGTCGGCAACGCCGTCGTCTTCGGCCTGCTCTACACCCCGCGGGGGCTCATCGACAGCGTCTTCCAGACGCTCTTCGGCGTGAGCGCCCCGAACTTCCTGGGGTCGAGCACGTGGGCGCTGCCCGCCGTCGTCCTCATGTCGGTCTGGCAGGGGTTCGGCTACAACCTGCTGGTCTTCTCGGCGGCGCTCGACGCGGTCCCGCCGTCGCTGACGGAGGCCGCCGCGATCGACGGCGCCGGCCCGGTGCGGCAGTTCTTCTCGGTCGTGCTGCCGCTGATGAGCCCCTCGCTGTTCTTCGCCACCGTGCTCACGCTGATCAGCTCGTTCCAGGTCTTCGTGCAGCCCTACATCCTCACCGGCGGGGGACCGGGCAACAGCACCACCACGCTGGTCATGTACCTGTACCAGTCCGGCTTCCAGAACTTCCGCCTCGGCTTCGCCTCCGCGATCGCCTGGGTGCTCTTCGTGATCATCATGGTGCTGACCGCCGTCCAGTTCCTCGGCCAGAAGAAGTGGGTGCACTATGACCAGTGAGGCCCTCGGCACGAGGTCGGCGGCGCTGTCCGCCGACGACGGCGCAGGCACCCCCGGCACCCCCGGTCCCGGTGGCGCCGTGGGGGGCCTGGTCCCCCAGAACCGCAAGAAGCGCCCGCCCGTCGTCTCGCAGCTGCTGCTGACGCTGGCGCTGCTGCTCTTCCTCGCGCCGCTGGCGTGGATGGTGCTGTCGTCCCTCAAGAGCGCCGGGGAGATCTTCACGACGCCCCCGAAGCTCTTCGGCGAGAGCCTGCTGTTCGGCAACTACGGCGACGCGCTCGGCTTCCTGCCCTTCGGCCGGTTCATGCTCAACACGGCCTTCGTGGCCGTCACGGGCACGGTCATCACGCTGGTCACCTCGGCGCTGTCCGCCTACGCGTTCGCACGGCTCCGGTTCCGGGGGCGCGACTCCCTGTTCCTGGTCTACCTGGGCACGCTGATGGTCCCGCAGGAGGTCGTCGTCGTCCCGATGTTCCTGATCATGAACCAGCTGGGCTGGATCAACACCTTCCAGGCGCTGATCCTCCCCTGGGCGTTCACCGCCTTCGGCACGTTCCTGCTGCGCCAGTTCTTCCTCACCGTCCCCAAGGAGCTGGAGGAGTCGGCGCGCATCGACGGCGCCGGGCACTGGCGCATCCTCACGCAGATCATCGTGCCGATCGCCGCACCGGCCTTCGCGGTGCTGGCGGTGTTCACCTTCATCACCTACTGGAACAGCTTCCTGTGGCCGCTGATCGTCACCAACGACGTCACCACCACCACCGTGCCGCTCGGCCTCAACCTCTTCCTCGGCCAGAACGGCCAGGCGTGGAACCTGCTCATGGCCGCGGCCACCATCTCGATGGCGCCGACCGCCCTGCTCGTGCTGCTGCTGCAGCGCTACCTCGTGAAGGGCATCGCCCTCTCGGGCCTCGGCGGGCGCTGAGCACCCGCCGACCGACCACCCGTCCGGCCCGGAAGCCGGATCCGCACCACCACCCGGAGGTTCTCACCCCGTGTTCTCCGACGACGCCCGGACCGAGCTCTACCAGCGCTTCGAGCGGCCCGTTCCCGCCTGGTACTCCGAGGCCAAGCTCGGCATCTTCATCCACTGGGGCGCCTACTCGGTGCCCGCCTGGGCCGAGCCCATCGGCGAGCTCGGCACCATCGAGCGCTTCACGTGGATGAAGCACAACCCGTACGCCGAGTGGTACTACAACACCATCCGCATCGAGGGCTCCCCCGCGGCAGAGCACCACCGCGAGGTCCACGGCGGCGCCCCGTACGACGACTTCCTCGACGCCTGGAAGGCCGAGGAGTTCGACCCCGACGCGTGGGCCTCCCTCTTCGCCCGCGCCGGCGCCCGCTACGTGGTGCCCACCACCAAGCACCACGACGGCATCTGCCTGTGGGACGCCCCCGGCACCCCCCGCAACACCGTCGCGCGCGGCCCGCAGCGCGACCTGGTCGGTGACCTCGCCGCCGCCACGCGCCGCGCCGGGATGCGGTTCGGCACGTACTACTCCGGCGGGCTGGACTGGGACGTGGCCGACTCCGGCCCCATCGTCTCCGACATCGGCGAGGAGCTGCGCCCCCAGGACGAGGCCTACACCGCCTACGCGAACGCCCACGTGCGCGACCTCGTCGCCCGCTACGCCCCCGACGTGCTCTGGGGCGACATCAACTGGCCCGACGCCGGCAAGCCCGAGGGTCCGCTGTCCTTCGCCCACGTGCTGGACGAGTACTACGCGGCCGTGCCCGAAGGCGTGGTCAACGACAGGTTCGGGCAGACCCACTGGGACTTCCGCACCAGCGAGTACCAGCAGGGGCGCGACCTGGAGTCCGGCGTGTGGGAGAACTGCCGCGGCATCGGCTACTCCTTCGGCTACAACCAGGTGGAGGGTCCCGAGCACCACCTGGACGGACCCGGCGCCGTGAAGCACCTGCTCGACGTGGTCAGCCGCGGCGGCAACCTCCTGCTCGACGTCGGTCCCACGGCCTCCGGGCAGATCCCCGAGCTGCAGCGCCGGTGCCTGGAGGGCCTCGCCGACTGGATGGCCGTCAACAGCGCCGCCGTGCACGGCACGACCCCCGTCGACGCGGTGGTCGCCCGACCGAGCGGCCACCAGGGCCACGACGACGACGGCAGCGGTGCCACCTGGGTGCGGTGGACGCGCTCCGGGGACGCCCTCAACGCCGTGGTGGACGCGCACGGCCAGGTGGAGCTGCCGCTCACGGCGAGCGCGGTGGACCTGGCCAGCGCACGCCTGCTCGACGGCACGGCCGTCACCGCCCGCGAGGGCTCCGGCGGTGCGGGCTCGGTCGTCGTCGACGTCCCCGCCTCCGCCACCCAGCACGGGCCCGCCGTCGTGGCCTTCGACCTCACCACCGCCCGAGGAGCACGCGCATGACGACCGAGAGCACGAGCGCCACCGACCGCAGCTGGGTCCCAGCCCCCGTCGAGGTGCCCGACACGCAGGCGGCGCTCGCCGACGTCCGCGCGGTGGTCGACGCCGGACCGTTCACCGACACCTGGGAGTCGCTGACCGGCTACGAGGTGCCCGACTGGTTCCGCGACGCGAAGTTCGGGATCTTCATGCACTGGGGCGCCTACTCGGTGCCGGCCTTCGGCAACGAGTGGTACCCGCGGCGCATGTACCAGCAGGGCACCCCCGAGCACGCCCACCACCGCGAGGTCCACGGTGACCACGCCGAGGTCGGCTACAAGGACTTCCTGCCGCGCTTCACCATGGACGCCTTCGACCCGGCCGGCATGGCGCAGCTGTTCCGCCGGGCGGGCGCGCAGTTCGTGGTGCCCGTGGCCGAGCACCACGACGGCTTCCCGATGTACGACGAGCCGCGCACCCGCTGGAACGCCACGAAGGTGGGACCCAAGCGCGACGTGCTGGGCGACGTCCTCGACGCCTGCGACGACCAGTGGATCGTGCGCGGGGCCTCCAGCCACCGCGCCGAGCACTGGTTCTTCTTCCACCCCGGCCGCGCGTTCGCCTCGGACGTCCGCGACGACCCGGAGTTCGCCGACCTGTACGGCCCGGCGATGCCGCAGGCCACCGGGCCGAACGAGGCCTACCTCGAGGACTGGCTGCTGCGCACCGCGCGCATCATCGACGCGTACCGCCCGCAGGTGCTGTGGTTCGACTGGTGGATCGAGCACCCCGCGTTCGAGCCCTACCGGCGCCTGCTCGCGGCGTACTACTACAACCGCGCTGCGCAGTGGGGCCGTGGCGTGGTGATCCAGTACAAGTGGGAGGCCTTCCGGCCGGGGACGGCGGTGCTCGACGTGGAGCGCGGCGGCATGGCCGACGTGCAGGAGCGCCCCTGGCAGAACGACACCTCGGTCTCGCGCACCTCGTGGGGGTGGATCGAGGGCCACGAGTGGAAGACCCCCGTCGACCTCGTCGGCGAGCTCGTGGACGTCGTCGCCAAGAACGGCTGCCTGCTGCTCAACATCGGGCCCAAGCCCGACGGCACCATCCCGCCCGAGGAGGCGGCGCTGCTGGAGGGGCTGGGGGCGTGGCTCACCGTCAACGGGGAGGCCGTCTACGGCACCCGTCCGTGGCGCGTGCCGAGCGAGGGGCCGACCGCGGTCCCGGAGGGCTCCTTCACCGACGCCGCGTCGCTGCCGTTCACCGCGGCCGACCTGCGCTTCACGCAGCGCGCCGAGGTCGGCCAGACGTCGCTGTACGCGATGGGGATGGTGCGCCCGGAGGACGGCGTCGTGAGGATCCGCTCCCTGGGAGGTGCCTCGTCGATGTCCGTGCGCGACCTCGGTGAGGTGAGGCTGCTGGGCCACCCGACCCCGCTGGAGGTGCGGCGCACCGACGACGCGCTCGAGGTGGTGCTGCCCTCGCCGCTGCCGGCGGCTGTCGAGGCCGTCCCCGGGTTCGCGCTGAGGCTGGTGCTGCCCGACCCGGCGGCTCCGGCCCCCCGCGCGCTGCTGCTGCCCGAGGGCGAGGGCGGCGGCTGACAGCGCCTCACCCGGGACGGCAGGTGGCCGATCGCCCGTGATCACGGTGATCACGGGCGATCGGC
>Ga0325403_1002254_pt1 | contig 16939 bp, 9 predicted proteins | sample PopdelMetagenome_19_FD_205665 | JGI IMG/M metagenome (GOLD analysis project Ga0325403, IMG submission 205665) | Populus deltoides microbial communities from Bellville, Georgia, United States - Xylem-PdKOR-R4 | ecosystem: Host-associated > Plants > Phyllosphere > Stem > Wood/Secondary xylem...
TTGATTATATATATATATATATATATATATATATATATATATATATATATATATCTTTCTTTTAACTTCATGTTAATTTTTGTTATGCACCGATATCTTTGCACTTCCATGACACCGATCTTCATCACATCAGAATATATCACTTCGCTGACTCTGCATTGATATCTTTGCACTTCCGTGACACCAATCTTCATACATAAAATATCTGGGAACACATGCATTTACAATATGAATTCATCAGAAGAACTTTTTGTTTACTAAAATCTACAACTGTCACCAAACCAAAAGCAAACAACTCCTGGCAGAGTGTTCATACATATTACAACATTACACAACCCCAAGGCATTCTCGCTTTTAACATTTTAAGAAATCCACCGTATTATGGTGGCCCGTATGACTTCTTCTAAGATTCAATGATGACCTTTGTTAGTGGTGTTGAAATTGTCTTGACAGGGGGGCTTTCTTATGAGATGGCGTGTGATGACGTCCACACTTCGGTACGGCTTTGACGATCCATTATTTTTTTTTTCTTTTCCCATCTTCTCTCTCTCCTCTTCTTAATTTTGGTGAATGACCCTCTCCAAAATAGTAAAGTGGCATGTCAATTGTTTTTGCCATCAAGTTTGGTCTCTATTATTTCTATAGCTATTTTTAACAACAATTATAATTTGGTTTTGTAAAATTAACTCTGGTGAACCAAGAAACATTGTTTGAAATTATGAACTAATGAGATAATGAAAGGTTGAAGAAATATTAGGAAAAAAAAAGATGAATATGCAACATAAGAGAAAGACACGTTTAACTATTAATTGCAATGGTTACCCAATGTTTTTTTTTTATCCTTTAATTTATTTTGTCACTTTATTTTTTTTAATTCAATCATTTTACATTGATTTGATTTAGCTTGGTGATTTGTTTCGGTTGGCTTTTGGCTTGAAATGGTGTTCTCGCGGTGTCAATAATAACTTCTAACATTTAGTTAATGCTTGATTTGGTAAAAAAAAATTTAATTTTATTGATTAAAAACAATTGATGCTTTTAGGACTGAATGTGAAACTATAACAAATATTCACCCTCTTTTAATCACGCATGGACCAAGATTTTATTTTATTTTAGTCCATGAAGTTTTTGTGTTTTTTTGTCATTGTTTCTTGTGGTTTTAATGTTTTTTTAGAAATCATTTTGTTAATATTTCAATCCCTTAATTTGGATGAAAATAGGGAGGGTTGCCAGAGAAACAGGGAAGTAGAGAGGAGTTTAGCTAGTTGTCCATAATTAGGCCATCAATAAAGTTATTTTTTTGCGTCAATGAATTCGATTTAGCAAGAGAAGTTTTATTATAGTGTTTTTAACCCTCTATCTTGGCACTAAAAGGTAGATCGGGCCTCCAAAATATGTTTTGAATTAGGTTAGTTTTTTTTTTAGAATTAAGGATGATTTGAACTTATTATCGGGTTCATTGAGGTGTTTAAGGTTATATATCTTTTCGATGAGATAAAGGGTGAAAAACAGGTTTTCTTTGTCAGATAGGTTGAACCCTGACATTCTAGCCACCTAAGATGGCTGATAATTATATTAGAAGACAATACATTGTCTGCCGCTACTCATGACACACCATCTATCAAAGAACAACCTAATAGGTTAAGCTGTTAGTTTACATCCCAAGATATAATTTATATTATTTTCTAATACACTTCCTCAAGTGAAAAGCTCTTTGGATTTGAAACTTACGCATACCTACATTACCTTGTGCTTAATTTTTATCAAATAAATAGGAATAATGAAATTCAAACTTGTGACCACTTAATAATTAGGGCTTTGATATCATGTTATATAACCAACCTAATAGTTTAAGCTGTTAGATTAGGTTAGGTCATAAGATATGATTTATATTATTATTTAACATCATCTTTATTGTTTTTTTTTTTGTTCAAGTAAACAAATGAGGTGGACAATATATTTGCAGGCCATATGCACCAAGCTTTTTTTTTAAGGTCACACCCAGAGTGCTGGCTCTATTATTTCATTACATTACATATTAATTTTTTTTATAGGATTATGATATTTTTATAATATCATCAATCACTTTTTTTACCCAAATGTTTTTTGTTATTTTTTCTTTATTTGTTGTCTGTCCTTCACGTGCCTTCAAAAAAGAATTAAAAAAATCCCTCTCACAATACTCGTGTGGTGTGTTGTTCTTTTATATTTTTAATATATCTATGTTGAATTTATCAAAATGTTTTTTTTTATTAGAAAAATTGATGAATGTCTTTTTAACTCTTATTTCAAATTATCTTTATATATATATATATATATATATATATATATATATATTCTTATTGCTTTTGGTATTTATTGGATTAAGACACTGATCCAAAAACAATTTTTTTGTTTGTGATAAATATTTTAACAAGGGAAGGAGGGATTATACCATAATTTTTTTTTCTGATTTAATTTAAATTATTATTTTTCTTAAAAAAAACAATTTTATTACTATATAGTTTAATAAAAAAATTTAAAAGCGTTCCATACCATGTTTCATAGATCAAATATTTTAATAAATTTATCTTTCTTTCAACCATATGTGATTTTTGGTTAGCGTTAAAGCTTTTTTAATGTCTATAGGCACATAGAGTTATCCAGTGAGTATGATTGCTTGGAAAACTAGGTTTCAACAGGCATAAGCTTGAGCTTCTACTGGGTTGTGCTAAGCGCTTGAGCTGGCTGGCAGGATGGCGTATCGGCTCAACTCGTATACACTTTATTATTTTTTTTTATCAAAATATAAGTGTGTATTAGGATAAAAAATAACCATGCTTTCGTAAACATGCACATATATACAAGAGCAGAAGAGCACTTGCGGTGAAAACTTAAAAAGGACCTGCCCACATAACATCAGAATATATCACTTTGCTGACTCTGCATTGATATCTTTGCACTTCCATGGCGCCAATCTTCATACACAAAATCTCTGGCATTTACAATATGAATTCATCAGAAGAACTTTTTGTTTATTAAAATCTACAACTGTCACCAAACCAAAAGCAAACAACTCCTGGCAGAGTGTTCATGGATATTACATTACACGGCCCCAAGGCATTCTCGCTTTTTACAATAAAGCTAAAATCATTATTTTACATGAGTAATAGGAAAGAGATCACATTCTTCTCAGATTGTCGACCCTTGCCTGCATGTCGCTGTCTATTCCGCAATCACATTCTCCTCAGATTGTCTAGCCTTGCCTGCAAGTCACTGTCTATTCCACCGTCTTCATTCCCTGTCGTTTCCACTTGTGCAACCTTACCTTTCGCAGCAGGGGCAGCAACAGCAGATGATGGTGCATTTACAAGCTGCAGATACATGCAAGAACAATTGTTGTATATAGATTAATGATTAATTCAAACCTCAATCACTTAGCCAGCATGCATGGAAAAGTAAAAGTTGAAATGACTATGTTACCTCCTGATTGACGTCAATTCCAATCTCATCAAGAACTTGGTTCACTAGGTCTTCAGTTTCTTCCTCTTCCTCATCCCCTTCCAAGGCATCATCAATGGCATCACCCATCACCTCAGTCACCATTTCCATCTTTTCATTCTGCCTCTCAAATTCTTGCATAATTTTCTGCAATGATGGCAAGTTCATCTGCCTATTCATCTGTCCCATCGCTTTTGTTACACCTTTCATCGCCTCTCCCATTGCTTGCGTCGATTTCAGTGTCTGAAATTTATTCAAAACATCCATATCTTAATATCATCAAGCCATATGACCAACTTTGATGCATTTACTTTTTTATGAAACGAAAGGGTTCAATAAAATTGTAAAATCAACAACACTGAAAACCCCAGACACATGAGGGAAAGAAAAAGAACACCTCAAAATTTGAACTTCAATCAGAATCAAAATTTACATGTCTCCCCATCTTAAATATTTTGGAATCTCAAAACCAATCAAAATGAACTGAAATGCAATGCAGAATGGAAAAAAATGAATATTTTCGATAGAAAAGTCTTGCCTATATATAAAACTCTGGCAACATTTGATGTCATTTTATAACTAGGATTCTTGGCAATTTATTTTGTTAAAATCCTATCTCCTATTCTGATTAGCCTCTTCAGAGTTTTACCATGCTTATATATAAGCAGATGTAATCTATGACTTCAGGAACTCAGGAAGCCTGTCTGATGAAATGCGATATCAAGTTCTGAATTTTTTTTCTTCTCCTGTTATTCAAAAGGTACTTCATTCTGGATTAAAAAATGCAGCGGCATAGCCTAGAGGCTTCTGTGTATTCAAGCCATTCTTTGTTCTGTCAGTCTCCTTGTTCTACATGAAAATAGCTGTGGCAAAGATTCCAAGATTTCTAGCATGCCAGCCAAACAAAAACACGGTGTGTATTATTAACTGTCAGCAATATATTTTCGGCCACGAAACAAGCAGTTATAGTTTTTTTCAACAAAACATGGGCCAATGCTCTTGGTCTTTCGGTTTTGTGATGATCTTGCACGCAAAAACCATAGTTCACGTTCTGGTCACGATTCGAAGGGAATTAATTACAGTGAGAAAAGAAAACCTGCTTGGATTTTAAATCAGTCAAGTCACTTTTCAAAATTCCTCCCTCCCCCGAAAAGAAAAAACATTAAATTATGCATGTTGTTTTGCTACAATACACAGAGTAAGCGAAGCAAAACACTAAATATTTTCAATATATATACATATATGATACAGATATTTTTTAAGAAATAAAAAATTAAAGGGAAAGTCATCAGGATCAGGGAACGCATCAAACACGGACAAGAAGTAGTAACAAGCAAGAGATACCTGAATTCTAAGAGATACACCCTGAAGCTGGGACTTGAGCTTATAGAATTTCTCTATTTGATGCCTAGTCCTAATAAGGTCCTTCGCCATTACTTTCACCGCTCCCTGCAAGCAGTGTCAAAAAATTAAAATTAACCACATGAATTTAAAAAAAAAAAAAAAAAAACCCTGCTTTAAATTCTTAAAAAAACAAATAAATTAAATAGCAGCTGACCCACCATCTGCCCTTGCTTAGCACTTTTCTTGATCTCAGCGATTAGTTTCTTTTCTTGCGTCTGTAGACCTTGTCTCTCCCTCTCTATCTCTCTAATAGATTTGTCCAACATTCTCTTATTTTCCCGCAGAAGTTCTGAATTTCACAGGAATTAATAACCAAATTAGCATCCAATAAAATTTCAAATTCATCCTTAATCAACATGAAAAACAAATAAATACCTGCGGGAGTTTTTTTCTTGCCGAAGAGGAAACTCATGTCGATGAATGAATTGGGATCGGAGAAGAGGAGTCCGCCCGGAGCTTAAACTGATAGATCGGATCCGGCGGAGTCTTTGTCTGAAGGGAGATTGATAGATTGCTTTGAAGAGGTTTTCGTCGTCCAAAATTCTTCCCTCCACCCTACTTTTCTTTTACGCGGTTAGAGGAGTTGTTAATAATCAGAGAATCATCGGATTTTACACGTGTCTCCTTGTCATGGTAGGCCCCATTCATGCTTTTAGACTTTTGTAATCTACCGGTTTATCTCATCTCATGCACTCGTGCTCTTTTGTAAACTGCTATTGTTTGTTTATTTTTATATTCCTATATTAATGTATTAGAATTAGTAAAAAGATTAAAAAAAAACTTTTTTAAACTTAATACCAAGTAATTGATGGATGTATTGAAATAGAGCGGAAAAATAAAATTCTCTCTTTTATATTTTTATTTTGAAAATAAAAAAATCTAATTTAAAATTACAATAAAGAATTTTGTATCTTTATCATTGTCTTTTTGTACATGTTTTTTTTTTTTCGAAAGAGAAATTAAATACTACCATAAATGCTTCTAAATATTTTTAGAAATGAAGATAAAAAATCCTTGATTAAGTTTGATGTATTCAATTTTTTAAAATAAATATATTAAAACCATAAAAAAATAAAAATATTAATTTAATATTTTTAAAATAAAAAATATTTTGAAAATTCTTCGACGATTGGAGTCTATTACCGAGCAAAAGCTTAAAAAAGTGTTTGTTTACGCGGTAACTTTAGTTTTTAAAGTCAACCGCGTAAACATTATGTTTAATAACAAAGAAAAGCACTTGACTGTGTTGTGTGGGATCCATGTATTTTGGGTTGAAATCATCGGTTCCACACAGTAGTTGAGAGTTGCTTTTCTCGCGACTGCCAGGTGAATAATTCACCGGGGCACCTTTCACTTTAAGAAGTGAACAGTGCCCATGTGAATTAAATTCACATGGGCACTGTTAACGTGAACAATGCCATGATTCTAACTACATGGCACTATTCACGTGAACAATGTCTCCACGTCTGACCTTGTAAAAAAAATTATTTTTTTAAAATTATACTTTACTCAAAAAAATAGTGTTTAATATTATTTAATAACACTACATAAATTAGAAGAACATCACATGATGACATAGCATTTGTGGAATTTGATCGCAATTTCAATTTTGTTTCTGATGGTATTTTACTTGATTTTGTTGCACGCTCAAAAAACCATGAAAACTATAGTCATTATCAGATGAATTTCATACGTGATGAAATTGTAGAGAAGTTAATGGAATAATAAAAAATATTTGATATAAAATATTATTTATTTAATGATGTAATAATGATAGTTAAATCTACAATATTTAAATTAAAAACCATCAATATTAATATATATCTTTTTAAATTATTTTATAACCTCAATTTGAAAAGCATGTTTAACCAAATACATTAAACTATTTTTTATTTAACCTCAATTTTAACCACAGTTTTAATCAAACATATATCAATACCAAACCAATATCAATTAAAAGAACTTTTTATAAAATAACTTTTTCAAACCACTATCATAAAAGCTTCTTTTTATAAGTCTACCTATCTTGTTTGTGCTCACTTTCTTCTCTATCATCTCTCTTTCTTTTGGGTCCATAGGATTTTTTCTTTCATAAAATTTTTGGGTCTCTTCGAGATGCGATAATTTCAGCTATATTTGACAAACTCTTGTCTAGAATATAGAGTTTAAAATTCTTTTGATTTCATTTTTTAGCTATTTAATTATAAATTGAGAAAAGAATCAATATATTATTTTATAGATTCATTATATGAATTAGATTGAGGCTTAATCAATTAGATAATAATAATAATAAAAGCTTTGCCTGGTCTAATAGAATTTTGATGGAGGCCTTGCAAAGATGAAGGTGGAGGTCAACCAATATTCTCTCACCGATATAAGTCAAACAACAACAACAACAATAATTTTTTAAAAATTTTTCTTCATTAAAGGTAACTTGGGGGATTAATATTCTTCTTCTTCTTCTTCTTCTTTTTAATCCAAATGAGTATTGTGATACAGGTTGGTCTATAGAATCATCATTCCTATAAAGCTATCATTTGTTTTATGAATGTCAATAGATTGGTGGACTTCATTAATTACAACTTTAATTTAATACAATGATTGTGTCCTCACACACTTTAATTTGTATGTTACCTATATAAACTTGTTTCTTTTAAGCAGGTGAAAAAAAAATATGCATGAAAAAGGGTGTAGATTTTATGATAGCCAAAACCAATAAATTCATGTCAAACAATCAGAGAGAAACTTAAATTGAATGCGAAGTTCAACAATAAACTAATTTGAAAGGAACAACTTGCAATAATAATAAAAAAGCAACAATTAAAGCTATAAATAAAGCAATTAATAAAACTTACTTTAATTCTCCTAAAATGGCATCGTCACCAACCTCTAGAAAAGTCATCCCAAAGAATTCCTTGAAGTGATTCTAAAACTCATAAATGGAATAGTCTTAGGTCCAAACTAGAAGGTTTCCCTTGACTCAAGTAAAAGCTTAGTTTTGTATGTTAAAGACATCGATCACCTATTAAGTTTTTAAAAAAACTTAGATGTAAAAAAAAGAGAATAATTCAGTCGATTTATATTCAACAATACCTTTTATGTACTAGATGGAAAAAGTTCAAGTTTAGTGCAAATCCAAATGGGTTGATTGTGGAATTAATATATGATATAATACAAATAATAAAGATGATGGTTTGTCCAAATCATTAATTGATAGAAACATATTTGATGTTTTAAACAAAATCTAGAAATACTTTTTTAAAATGATTTGCAACCTTATTATTATTTCGATGATAATCTAAAGCTAGGACCACTATTGTATGGAGGTAAAAGATATTTAAAATGTTGAACTGAGTAGTTATTCCTCAATGAAAGAAACTTATTGTAAAAGAAAATCAAGGTTTTTTTATAATGATATCCATAAACAATATATGAATTTGTTATAATCTAATTTTGACCCACTTATTTTAATTTAATTTTAAGGAGGGTAAATCTCAAAATTTAAAAGATCAGGGGTTTAAATGCAAAAGTTCAAAACTTTAGGGGCTAAATTGAGAAACGGGCCACCCACAGATCCGACGTCATTTTGGTCACTCCTATTCTTCATCTTCTTACTCTGGAAACAGAGGAGACTACTGGTGAGGAAAATGCAGAGCACCACCAGACACACTGTGATGCACACGACTTCCACCACCAGCTTCTCAGTTCGTTTTCGTGTCCCTCGCCGTCATAACAAGCCATTGGCGCGTGAAGGAAACCACCACAAATAGTCCAACATTGGCAGGACTGTTGGTGTCCCAATCCAACCAAAACACGGAGTCTCAAACCCTATCCTCATGAAGATCACTACCCCAGGAAGATAATGATCAAGCTCAGGTATCCAAGTCCCAGTAAAACACCAACACGTCACTTCCAACCATGCTTATCCAGAGACTAGCCGTGAGCGGAGAGAAGACCAGGCACGTCCCCTATAAATACAAAGCTTTGGGAAAAAAGAAAGAAAGAAAAACAAAAAACAGAGAGACGACAGAATAGAAAACAGAGGAGATAATCCATAACAAAAAAAAAACACAAAAGCAGAGGGAGGAGAGACTGAAAGGAGAAGGAGGAAGAGAACATTCACCGGCCGGTGCTAGGACCATTACCTTCGTCTTCGTCTTCGTCAGGTAAAGCTTCCTTCTCACACTATTTTGAGCTTTTCAAAATAGTGCGAAGGTAATTAATTACCTTCGCACTGTGCAGTGCCCGCGTGAGTTGATTCACCCGTGCCTGCTGCCCAGCAGGGTCACTGGCTTGGGCCACTGATCAAGCTGGGCCGCTTGGGTCCAGCCCAGCCCAGCCCATACCGGTTGGGTTGGACCTAGCCCAAAAAAAAAGAAAAAAATGGATCCGGCCTGGGTTTTAAGCCCAGCCGGCCCAACTTGTGTTATAAAGGGTATGTTTGGCAAAAACACACCCTTATACCTTGGCCATAATTTTTATGCCCATTCTAGTTGATATTTGGCCAAACAAGCCCTCTTTTGATATCAGAAAATTCTAAAAATATTTGGAGATCTTCGTTGTTTTATTCGTGATCCCCTCACACTTTGTTTTATTTTTTTCTGTGTTTTGTATTTTTTTAGTCATATGCTCAATTTATGGACCAACACTGTTAAACACAAAATTTGTTGTGCAGTGTCTCTATTATTTCCATCTAATAAGGGCAAATGATAATAAATGTTAAACAAGAAAAAATGGCATAGGAAATTTCTTCCAATTCATTTTTTACGAAATTATTCACTGACGCCAGAGTCAGGAATATCATATTTTTTTGGATTTTGTGTGATATTTACCAACGTCAGAGTTGGAAAATATTTGTAGGAATTGTTCACTGACGTCAGAGTCATGAACATGAAAAGAAGAAAAAAGAGAACAAATTATTAGCAATTTTAGACAAAACCAGCAATGCAGCCTGCCTTAGGTACAACGCTTAAGGGGTGATAGCATCTTCCCTTTTGCGTAACCAGTCATGTACCATAAAATCTCTGTTGACCAGTTAGGGTTCATAGTAACCGTAATACTAGATAGCGACTCCTTGAACAAGACCTTTTTCTCTCCAAAGAACAGATGCTAGATATCTGTTCTTTTTCCAGTCGAGATCTTAATTTTTAATCAAGTCGCCGCGATGTCCGGGTGTGACAAAATTCATGAAAGCATATATCATTCCTTAAGAAGAGGAAGAAGAAGAAGAGGAAGAAGAAGAAAAATAAGAATAAGAATAAGAAGAAGAAAATGATCGGGGAACAAATTATAGTCATGAATACATGAAAATATATATAATAAGTGTTAATATATATATAAGGATCGAAGTCAATAATATAACAAAGATGAAAAAAACCTAAGACTATCGAAAATGACATCATGAGTTAAAATGATAAAGTCAAGTGGAACACTATGAGCTACTAATAGTAGTTAAAATGATCCTTAATCTTTCATATCTTCACATAATTTTTTTTAACTTTTATATTATTTTCTTTGAAACCTTCAAACTATCTTATGTCATGTGACTTTAAAATTCTTTTTTGATAAAAATAAATTGTTTAAGCTGACAAGATTTAGCTTTAAAGAGAATGGCAAAATGCTTTTGAAAGAAAAACTTCATTTATTTGTATATGGCATATTGTTATTTATGCTGCTAAATCATAAATATTTTCATAGAAAAATAGCATATGTAATGCTATCTTTATGAGTTAGAAACAAAATCTCAAGTTTGATTCACTCTAACCCAAATCATAAGGATGCCCACTAGAGTAAAGGTCACTATATTGTAGTAAGCCAGACCATAAGAGTCTTTGTTTGTAAAAGTGCCTCAAATGGAAATAGATAAAGGGCACTGAAAGAATAGGTGGTCATGATTCTCAACATGTAACCCACAAAGTATTGAATGAAAGAAGGTGATAATTTGATAGGAATGGAGTCTGTCCATGGTATGAAGACAAAACAGACTAGCAAGCTATAGAATGTAAGAGTGTCTTGGGATGTGACCTGGAAACCAGAGAGATGATACATAGAGTCTATTGCTCTCGAGTCTCAAAGAACCTCCCAAGCTAAGTCAACAATAAACTTCACTAATGAGTGCCGATGATGTTTCTTTTTGTAATCACTAGAGCATTACTTCTAACTATCAAATTGAAAATTTGATTTTTTACAAGCATTGTCATTCTTCTGTCAATTAAGTTGTTATAGAGAGTTCATTTGATTGAATAGTTGTTTAAGATGTTTGAGTGTCATTTGAAACATTGCCCATGAGTCACTGAGACTAGTTGGACATTGAAAGTAGAAATGTATCTTTATATTTTTTTGGCAAGGGGTTTTGAAAAGAGTTCAGAAAGGCTTACTTGAGATTCATGAGGTTTGAAAGAATAACATTTCATTTTGGAGATACTCTTGATGTGCCCGAGATTGATAAGTCTACCCAATCACCAAGGAATTCTCAATGAATACCATTAATGATTTAATAGGCATGTTTTTCATCATTTGTTAGCGATAAGCACCACAACCTAGCCAATATTGACAAAGCCTACCTTGAGACATGGTGGTGAATTGAGTATAGTTGTTTGCCAATATGTCTCCTAATTGATTCGATGTAGCCGTTAACTAGACATGGAACTAATGGAATCAATTATGCCATTTTTGGATTGGAATGTCATCTAAAGTAAAACCTTTGCCAAGATCCAATGATTTTGCTAGTTCACGAAGGCATTTCCAAGCTATTGAAGGCTTATATTCATGGCAATTTTGCACATGGCAATAGTTGTTAACATTATATGCTTAAAAATGGTGGAAAAGCTAAAAGATGGTCTTTTCAAACATACACTACTGGAACAAAAAAAAAAAAGAATGATGGTTAACATTTTAGAGAATCTAAATAACAAAACTATTTATATATAAAAAAACTCTTTATATACATTCTATTCTTTATATACATTCTCTAGTTCTTGTTCTCATCTCCTCATTTCTCTTTATTGTTCTTTATAAATTTTATTTAATACGCAATTTATTTAAATTTGTTTTGTTTGATTACTCATATTTACTCATTTTTAATTATAAGTAGTTTTGCTAATTATATTTTGGTTTGTTAAATTAATTATATGCATATGTGTTTTTTGTATAATTAATCATTCTCATAGATAATATGATATGTTGCATCGAATCTTTTATTTTTCTATGAATGTATAATTTTAAAGACCCTAAAGTACTTAACTCTTAGACTCAACTATGTGTTTTTATAGTTCATAATAATTAAAACTTTTTCATTATAATGTTTTAGTTCATATTTAGTATAAAATAATTTTATATTCTAATTCTAATTAATAATTAAATAATATCATTTTCTAATAATAAAACCATGCAATGCATGGGTAATCAACTAGTTGAATGAATAAATCAAATTTCTACTTTAAGTTTAAGGAAATATATTTTACTAATGTTTTTATTATTTTTATAAAATATTATTATTTTTTTCCACATGTATTGTTCTAATATTTCACTTTTTGGAAGCCATTCTCATTATTTGGTCTTTATTTTGGAAAAAAGTAAAAATATTTTTTATTCATAAGCTATCATTTATTTTTATTTTTTTGTCTTAAATTTATTAACTTCAGATGAAAAATTTATGTAGAAAAAATTTATATGTTCTTATATAATTTATAAAAAAATAAATAAAACATGTTATTTTTTAGTTACAACACAATTCTTTTTTTTTTGTTTGACAATTTTGATTTAAGGCATATGATTGTTTATATTTCTCATATTAATAACATTAATAATTCTAACAATGACTTTTACAAAACACATCAATTTTTTTTTTCATACAACTACAAATATAACTATAACTATAGCAAAAAAAACACAACCAAAGCAAGCTACAATACCAAACTAATCGTTAAATGTTTAGTTTGATGTATTGGGTTGGATTCAAGTTGATATTTGATTGGTCTAGTCTAATCTCTTAGATGCCCAATCAACTGAAAAGCATTGAAAAGTAAGTGAAGATAACCATGTCTAATTTATCCAATAAAGTTTTTTGAATTAAATCTACTTTAGAAAAGTTAAGTCTGAAAAACACTTAACTTGCTTAATAATAAATAAAGATGACAAAAGGTTCTTATTATTTGAGTATCTATTTGAAAGTCTCTTTTCCTGTATAGCACTTATTAACAGATGATCTGATAACACTTTGCAAACATTAATTAGTAACCAAATAAATAAAGAATGCAGAAAACTTAAATGCATAAGGCATTTGGTTATGAAGGAAAAACCTTTTGAAGAATTCTTCAAAAGATAAAAAAAACCCTCCGGGGCAGCTAAACCTAGGATAGATAATTTTTTTCACTAGTTTGAATGATTACGAGAGAAGTATCTCTAAACAAAATCATTTGTGTCTATACTACCTTACTTGATGAGATAATGAACCATATTATGTCTCTTATCATAGTAGCTTGCCAATACATCTAATGATCCTCACACTATTGTCATCGTAACTAGAACCTCCAATTGCTAACAATTCACATAGAAACTTCCCTTAGGAGTATATTGGCTCTCCAACTTTTAAGGGATTAATTCTCCTTAAGAATTTCCTACACACTCCTCATGTGTCAAGAGTATGTGTTGCGAAACTCTGTGTAAACTCTTTAGCTGGTTGACATATTTGTTTCAATGCAATTAATGCTTTTACGTTCAAAAACTTTCCTCTGAAGCACACGACACACACCTTTTTCCAAACTTAACCTTTCTTATATACATGTCTTATGTGATAATGATAAGAATAATCTTCAAGTTTCCTAGTCTATCATGTTGGTAACAAACTGCTAACATGTTTTACAAAAGTATTGATAAAGTTATCTTTAGATAACTTTTTCTACTATGTCTGAACTTATTTCTTAAATAATCTAAAAAAATAAGATAATTATAGAGAATATAATGCTAACTAATCTTGATAAACTTCTATCCTAGTCATATTATCGTTTTACCAACCGTAAAAAGATCTTCACTAATTTAAGCCAACAAAATGACATTTACAATTTCCTTTATTGACCTGATTTGTGACAAAACATAAAAAAATAGATTAGTAAGCGTTAAGTTCAGATCAAACAGAAATTCCTACAAACACAATCAGTTAGCATGCAAACAATTATTGGTGTTCTTAATAGTTCATAACATGCTCAAAAAGTTCTTTCATGTGAAAATTTCAAACAATTATTCAAATAATAGTGCATATGCATGAAGTTCAAATTAAAAGTATGGCATGCCGCCACATCATAAAAGTACTTATGCTTATCCCAAAGATTACAAACCATTAAAACCAATTTAAAATCAAATTAGGATTTAAAAACAGTAGGAATAAAATAATTAAAGGCGTAATAAATATCAGCAGCACTATAATCCATGCATCTCCCTTTGATTTTGCATTAATCAAGGTTTTTATCATCATCATCTCCCACAATCATATGATGAATTTGCTCAATATGCAACCCCAATTGAACAAGCCTGTCATTAACCTATACCACATCCCGTTGGATATTAGAGAGCAATTTGTCAACTTCTCAAGTTTTTTGATCCCATCTTCTTGTAAAACTATCAAACTTGTTGGTTAAAAACTATTATTGATCCATGATAAATGGAAGTAATGGGTTGGTTGAGGATGACTTTGGTTAAGATGAGGTGGAATCATCAGTAAAAAGTTTTGAAGTCCACTTGACTTTAAAGATTCTTCGGTGTTTTCTTACTAACTATAACTTCAGATTTCACAACAGTTATAACTGAAATTTTGCCAAAATTTTTCACTATGGTTCAACATCTGTTAAGGGAACCTTAGCCAGAACAACTACTCTAGTGATCAGACCCCCAAAGGGGAAACTTGATTCCTTGTCAGAGACAGCTTTTTGAATCACATATATAAAATATGTAGCAAGATCAATGGGTATATCAATCACAATGGCATACATGAATTATACCTTTTCAACAGTCAGTTCTGTGTGTCTAGCAATTAACTATAAGTTGGTCATAATAATTTTTGCTACAGTTTATAAGGTGCAACCAATGACTTCATAGGTAACCTCTATGACTTCATAGTCCATTTAGGTCCATTAGGTCTTATAAATAGATTACTCATTTGGGTTTTGGATAGTGCCCAATTCCTTTGAAAGGAAAACCCGAATTACTGATCTTAGGCATGCCATACAAGTCTCTAATGATAAAGGGGGACAGGGTAAGGGTTTAACCCCTCACTTTGGAAGTGATTGACTTTTCATCTAAGTCAAACATGTCATATTTAGCATAAAATTCCCTCACAATTTTCACATAAGGAGCAGGGGCCCTTGAGTCAACTTTTCCCATTTGTTTTTTTGTAAAAATCTCTTCAATGAAAGTAAAGACAATATCAGATAAATTACTTATAGATACCTCACATTCTCCAAACACATTCTTCCTTGAGAAGTTGGTTCTGTATGCCTTTTTTATTTCTGGTAAGATGAAACACTTTATCTTGCTTGAATATGGTTTAGGTTTTAATGAATTACCCATGCCTTTGCCTTTCTCATCAGTCTTTTGAATCTTGGAAAGCTGAACAGGGGTTTTTTCAAGAGATGAGGTCTCTTGCTCTTGTTCATTCAAGGAGCTTGAAGAAAGTGGTGCAAGTTTCTTTTATGCTTTCATCTTATGCCGACCTTGTATAAATTAACACAACATTCATCAATAATGTTTTCAAGAAATTTCAAGATTCATACTTTTCAACCTCATACAAGATCTAACAACATGTTCTTTTATTGGATTAAGACATAATCTTCTTACCATTTCTTTTGAACGATGTAAAATGCAAAATTGAAGAGAAGATTTTCAATAAGTATTAAAGAGATTATTAGGGATATAAAGAGAGAAAAGAGACGAAAGGTTTTGCCTTGGAAATGGATAAAACAAGGACTTTAATTCAAGATGACATAAAAAGAGAACTGATTTGACTGAAGCTTGTGGTGAAAAAGGATATAATAATGCAATATTTGACAAAGGCTCTATAATATCAAATCACTTTTTTTTATTGATAAGTTTTACTGGCTTCTCCCTATTAAAACACATCATTTGGTTGTTTAAAGATCTTCTTTGAAACCCAAAAAACCTTCCTTGAACCACTGATCATTTTTTTTAAATAACCACATCATTCAAAGATATAAACCTTAATAAGGTAAGCCAATTTTTACCCTAAAAACACATACAATTGACAATTTTGAAAAGAAATACTTACATCAATGGTCAATCTTTATTCATAAAAGCATATCCCTTTATTTGACCAAATAGAGACGTGAGTGTGTGAGTGAGATAAGCATACCATTTTGATTTTAAAAAAAAAACTTTCTTTAATTATCTTTATACATTGATAAAATATGCTTAAGAGGGTGTCACCAACATACTTTGAAAGTCAAATTTTATGTTAGGGCCTAAATACGTGAACATTTATTATTCCTAACATAAATTTTGGTTAACTCAACAACTCTATTATGAAATTTTTTGTTTATTTCCTTAATGAAGTGAGCAATGACTTTTTTTTTTCAAGGAGTTGAATAGAGAGAAAAATAATCTGTTATGATATTGCTCATTTATTTCCACAATAATGTAAGCAATCAATTTTTTCTTAATGATTTGAAGAGAAAAATAAAAAGATCCATTATGAGATTGCTTATCTATTTCCACAATGATATGAGCAATCGATTTTATCTTTATGGATCTGTATCATGCATCAACCATTGACTATCTTGGCAAAGAAGAATGGATCAAATTATCAAAACCAAGAAATTAACCGATTATTCAACACATAAGCATTGCTCTAAGCTGCTTGAATTTTTTAGGATATCATCATAGTCTAAAAGCTTTTATGCCATACCTAAAATTAGATGGTCTTTTGTATCCTTTTCTATAATGGATTATAAGAATACTATGATTAGAATTTAAGTCATCAAATCAAATTTACTTTTATGTTGTGGATCATATCATATATTGATGAAATTCTCTTATCAAAATGACC
>Ga0325403_1002256_pt1 | contig 16937 bp, 15 predicted proteins | sample PopdelMetagenome_19_FD_205665 | JGI IMG/M metagenome (GOLD analysis project Ga0325403, IMG submission 205665) | Populus deltoides microbial communities from Bellville, Georgia, United States - Xylem-PdKOR-R4 | ecosystem: Host-associated > Plants > Phyllosphere > Stem > Wood/Secondary xylem...
TGTGTGTGTGTGTGTGTTTTCTTCATAAGGCTATTGTATTATAATCTAATATCATGAAATGATGTAATTGTCATGTTTTTCCCATTCTTAAGCCGACTAGTAGATTTCTATAATGCTATTTTTTATTATAAAAATAAGCTTTGTAATTTGAAGATGTTAAACTGTTATTTATTTTAATTTGAGAATTTCATTTTGGATATGTAATCATGTTTTGAAAATTATATATGCACATTAATATTTTGTCATCCATTGTAATTATGTGCATTAGTATTAAAATTTATATTAATTGAGATAAAATCCTAAAGACGACTGCGTTTTAAATACCAATGTTCTTTATTGATTCAATGAAATATGGTAAATAAAACTTTGTTTAATTATATGTCGATTTTATTATTATATTTCATGAAAAACTTGAAATGAGCTTGTGTATTAAGTGATTAATAACAGCTGAGCTTGGTCCTGTAATAACGACGTCGTTAACATAGATAAAATATATAAAATGATAGAGGAAATGTGATAAATACAGAGAGATGTATCTATCAAGTTTTCTACCATGAAAACCAAGAGCCTTGAGTTTTTATGTAAGCCTAGAAAACCAGGCATGAGGTGCTTGCTGTAAGCTATGAATAGATTTTTTGAGAAGGCAAAGATAGTTGAGATATTAAGGATGTTGAAAACAGGCTGAACTATATATACTTTTTATTGTAGGGTGATGAAAGAATGTATTTTTTATCAAGAGATTATTTTTCCTTTATTATTGAGAGTAAATTTAATTAAATAAATATTTAATTAACCCATAATTAAAATCACAAGCATTATGAATTTTATAACATCATTAAATTGATATAACAAATATAATAAAAGACATTAGAGATGCACTGTAGTTCCCATTTTTTTTTATTAACCATTATAGTGTGGTGACCATTCTGTCCTTGCCACAAAAAATCAAATTGAGGGTTTTTTGGCATTTTTCACAAAGTTCATAAGTCATTACTAATTTGTTAGAAGGTTTTTTTTGTCATTTCAATGTTTTCATAAATATTACAATAATGAAAATACTCCCAGGAGCAAAAAAAAAAAAAAATAGTGTTGGGTTGAGGTATTTAGATATTTTTTCTTTTTTATACACAAATTTGATTTTTTTTACTTTGATTTTTTTATTAATCATGAATTTGGTTGAAGATAATTATGCAATTTATCATTAAAATAATAATTTTTTACTTAAAAAATTGATAATATGTGTTGTAGACGTTAACACGTTGAAACCATCACATGCTTTGAGTAATACATGCGATGAATTTTGGTTGTTAAAAATAACCATCCGTCTTCTTAATTTTTTTTTATTTTTAATTATAAGTGACAAGTGTACTTTTAGAGGGTGCTTAACAGTATGGTAGCGGTTATTTTTTAAATAATTTTTTGTGCCGAAATACATGCCAATGATGTTTTTTTATTTTTTAAAAATTATTTTTGACATCAACACATCAAAACAATCCATATTAAATTTTAATCCAAAAAAATTAAACCCAACCATGTTAAATAAGACTGGTGTAACTTTTTATTCCTTCATTTCTTTCTATTACCCTTATAAATAAGCCAGGATCCTTATTTTTCTTGTTATTTTCAGTACTGAACGTTATTTATTTATTTATTTAGGTTTAAAATATAGTCTAGGTCGCGGCAAAGCTAGGCTACAGAGGTTAGTAAATACCTTTTGTTTGAACCTGGTAACGCTATTTGGAGGACCCCATCACCGTACTAACTATCAACGAAAGAAACAAGAGTCAAAGATTGAGCAAAAATACCATCTCAGAAGATAGCGATAAACAACGTGTGACCTTACACTGCACATTTTCGTCGCTGTTATATTTGGTTAATTAATTTGATATGACTCAACCCCTGTTCATCCAGTGACTCAGACTCCATTTCTTTTTACGCTTTTATGCACGTCATCGTGTTAAATGCTTGATGATGTTCTCGGTAAATTGACGCCATGTCATCATTTTGCTAGCTGGCCATGCCACACGACACGAGCGTCGTGTTTTTAAAAATAGAATATTTATGGGTTTTTTTAAAGTATTTTTTATTTAAAAATATATTAAAATAATATTTTTTTAATACTAGTACATTAAAATAATCTAAAAAAACTAAAAACATATTAATTTTAAAGTAAAAAAATAAAAAAATTTAAATTTTTTTAAAAATACTTTTGAAACACAAAACAAATATTACCTTCCTTCCTTCCTTGATGTTCTTGAAAAACAAAATAAAATAGATGACTGGAAAATGTATATTTGCATTGAATATCGGAAAAAAGAATCTCTTAATTTGTTGTTTAAGAATTAAGATCCTCTCCTACTATTAAAAAAAAGAAAATAGAAAATGAATAGTTAGAATTTATTAAGAGAGTGCAAGAAATCTAATTTATTTTAGGTGATTGACAACGTAATAAAAATTAATTTTTTATTTAAAAATATATTAAAATAATATATATTTTTATTTTTTTTAAAATTATTTTTAACAATATAACAAAATAATTCAAACAGCACCTTTATCTCATTGGTGCTGAGCTGGGCCATGGCATTACGATGGATATGCTGTCACTTTCTTTCTGTCAGAGTTCCCACATTATTTTTTTCAGAAAGCAATTTATTTGACTTTTTTTTTTTTTTATATCCATAAAATAAACACAGAGATAAAGAAGAATTCCAAGGGGCGGGGATGCGCAGGATAATCCGAAAATCCAAATGAGAGTTGGGTGGCGACATGTGATGAACTGTTTGGCATCCCGCTAACCAATGGAAAAGACTATCCTGTATAGACACCTTTTGTATCTAGCAAATCGCAAAACAGATTATATATAAAAGATTTCCAAGCATCAAAATAATACACGCCTTTCACGTTGACGTTGCCTGCTGCCGCGGAGGATGAAAATTTAGACCCGAGGGAGTCCACCTTTTTACCAGTCAGTCACTTGTCCCACCAGACCACACAACAAGAAAGCAAGCAAAATGAAAGGGATAAAGATAGTCCACCTCATTTGTGGCACTGAAGCATAACTGCTCCACCTGAGTATTTTCTGTTGTCGTCGTCGTCGTCGTCTTGCTTGTTTGCTTTTATACAATAAATAATTCGTGTTTAATTTCTCTATAAAATATTTTATTTATCTACCCATCCCTATCTCTTCATAACTCCTCCCCTTGCTTTTCTTCTCCTTCAAACTTGCTTCCAAGCCTCTCTTCTGTATAATTCTCCTGTTCTTTCCGCTCTATAAATTCAGGTGCCGGGTGGGAGCACTAGCGTCATATTGGTGTAGCGCGGCGAGGGCATTTTGGACCGGTTTTGGCATTTTAATTTATTTTAAAGCTTGGAGTGGATTGAGAGAATAAATAGTGAGCAAGAAAGAGTTGGGAGAAGGGTGACAGGCAGCGCAGAGTTAAAATTAAAATCAAGAAAAAAAAGGAAAAAGGAGACATGTCGAATGCGGTGGTAGAAAAAGAGCCAGAGCAGGTGATGAAACTGAGAGGTGGATCAGTACTGGGAAAGAAGACCATTCTTAAAAGCGACCATTTCCCTGGCTGTCAAAATAAGCGCTTAACTCCTCAAATCGACGGCGCTCCTAATTACCGTCAGGTTCTCTCTCTCTTTCCATTTTTCTTCTCAGCAGTTTCCTTTTCCCTTTCTTTTCTTTTTTGATTAAAGCATTTGAAATCCCCCGATTTAGATGCATACCAGCCTTTTCTTTTTTCAGATTAGGGATTTTTTCCCCTTCGCCGGAAAGAAAGAAACTGAAATCATGTCTCGCTTCCCGCTTTATCTTTTTGCCTGGAGAATTAGAAGTTGACCATGACCATTTTTAAGAGCCTCATTTGTCTTATTCTGCTTCTAATCTTGTAAACGAAAAAAAAAGTCAATGGCCAAAAGCATTGATCACTGTAAATTAATAATTATTAAACTAATGAATTGTCATTAATTGCATCTTATTTACTTTATTATTATTTACTTATCTGTGGTGGCTTTGATAGGCGGATTCGTTACCTGTTCACGGTGTTGCGATTCCAACAATCGAAGGATGTCGTAATGTTATTAAGCACATAAGAGGTCGGAAAGACGGGAAGCAAGCACAAGTTTTATGGTTTAACCTTCGTGAAGAACCGGTAAAGCTTTCGCCAAAATGCAGCTTCTTCTTTTTTTTTCCTCCCCATTCTTCGTGCTGTGCTTAATTGATTTTTCGGTAATCTTTATAAATTAGTGCAATGGACTATAATGTATTCTTTTCTTTTCCCTTTTTAATTAAGCAAAATGGATAATCAGTACATAAAATGCCAGTGGAAGCAACATAATTATTAAAATCATGTCAAACTTCATGTCAATAAATGTTAATGTGTTTCAGTGCACCTTCTGTTTTGCCTTCCTTAACTCCAGGGTCGTCCCCTATGTTTTTCCATGGAGCATAGAATTTTTCCTTTGATCGGCTAGAGTATATTGTCAATAACTGTTGGATGTTTCTACGCCCCCCCCCCCCCCTACAAGTGTACTGATCACCACATCTTTCAGTTAACTCACCCCCCCCCCTCCCTTTATTGAAACAGTTGGTGTATATTAATGGGCGTCCCTTTGTCCTGCGCGATGTGGAGAGGCCTTTCTCCAACCTTGAATATACGGTATGCTACATATACATGATTTTTCTCCTTAATGCTTTTACCTTAATCTGCTATATCTTTCTTACAAACTTGTATCTCATGTTTACCTTCTAAATTTCCGCATTTTAGCCTAGAATTTATGTGCTTACTCATAGTCTTAACACTAAAATGGTTCCCTTGGTGATATAAATGCAAGAATTTGCTCAGCTTAAAATAAATTCTCTCTAACATCCAGGATGGGTTGATTTAATTCAATGTCTTCTACGGAATCTCTCATTCATTTTTTATTTTTGGTTTATATGTTCGCTCAAACAGATCATAGCCTATGCATTCTAACTTCTGTATGCGTACATGCACATGGTTGACAACAGCAGTCATGCAAACAAGTAGTTGATTGTATTTGCGGTTTCAACTTGATACTGACCTTCTGTGTTCAAACAGGGAATAAACAGGTCTAGGGTTGAAGAAATGGAGGCTCGGTTGAAAGAGGATATTCTGATGGAAGCTGCAAGGTGTTTCCTATGGTTGAATACTGCGTTATCGTTGTTTTTATTTTTATTTTTATGTTACTTTGTGTTTACCTTTGGTTACTCTCCCTCTGAATATGTTTGCACATCTGATTTACAGATATGGAAATAAGATACTCGTTACAGATGAACTGCCAGATGGTCAGATGGTGGACCAATGGGAACCAGTGTCATGTGATTCTGTGAAGACACCACTTGAGGCAAAACCATGGAACTCATTCTGCTTGTGAAATAACTAAACAAAGTTAATCTACTGATTTTATAACTTTTTGTTGCAACTTTATTCTATCGTGAAGGTGTATGAAGATTTGCAAGAAGAAGGATATCTGTATGATTACGAACGTGTTCCTGTAACAGATGAAAAGTCACCAGAGGAGCAGGATTTTGATACTTTAGTGAGTTTCACACCTTTTTTTTTTATGATAAATCAACTAAACAAATAATTATTTAGTTATGTTAGTTGTCCCTTTGACTAATTAATTATTTGTTTGCAGAGGAATTTTGCTTACATCTTATTTTATCTAATGCACTTATAGAGTACCAGTAACTTAGGCACCGTTTCTACAACCTTGTTGAATTCTAGTGCATAACTTGAAAATGGCAATTTCAAGCTCTACTTTTATTTGCCTAATCTAGAATGACTGTTCAAGGACTGCTTGTTATTTGTAAGTGCAAGGTTGTATTTTATATCCATTAACATATAAAAAACCTCATTACCTTCTAATATGTGATAGTTCTTCTTAACTATAATCATCATAGGAGCAAAGATATCAGATGCCCAACATTTTAGGTATACCGAAAATTTCACTAGATATCCAAGTTAAGACTTGAATCCATGACCTCTCCATACCCTAGTCCAAGTCTTAACCACGTGTGCTAGCACACGAGTTTCTTTGTTGTCTTCTTGAACACCAGAATTTCTCTTGATGACAATTCTACATATCCTGAGGCCGTGAGGCCGTAAACTAAACCAGAATCTATCAGAAACGGGATTCCAATTTGGAAATGAAGCCTTTTTCCACAACTCCATGCTTACTGACAAATTAATCCGGTACCCTCAACCTTTAATGAGCACATGGAAGAAGATATCATAGTCAGAGCAGTGGAATTTAGAATTCCTGGTGTCAATACCAATTTTTGAAGTCAAATGAGAAAATATTTTTTGCAAATGATATGCTGCAAAATTCGGTTTTTTTTTAGATGCAATGATGCATGTTCTTGTTCCAACCATGAATCATGGAAGCACACCTCTGCGACAAACATGACCAGTCACAGTTTCAGATATTTGTTTGAGTACGATCAGTATTCAGTTTTTCTAAAGGACACTTGCCTGTTTTATTTCAGGTCGATAGAATTTATCAGACAGACTTGAATGCAGATATAATATTTAACTGTCAAATGGGGCGTGGCAGGACCACAACTGGTATGGTGATAGCAACTTTGGTATTCCTCAATCGGATTGGAGATTCTGGTAACATTCTCTCTTTCTATAACTACTCTTGTACTCTAGTGAATATGCCAGCAGTCATCATTCTTGTCAACATAATTTAAGCCAACTTTGAATCTTGCATGTTACCTCAGTTTCTTGATCTTGGTTGTCTGGCTGAATTTCAGTTTTTCAAGATGAGTTTTATATTATTCATTCTCCATCTTCTAGTTGTTTATCAACCGTTTCACTCTTTTTTATTGAAAATGTTTCTCTAATTTTCTTTTTATTCCATATACTTCCATGTTAGGGTGGTCATTGTGGAGAGGATTAGTCAATTGTAATATTTGTTTTTGTTTTTTTTTGTTTTGGGAAAAGGCTGGAGATTCCATAACCTTAATTTTCCTGTTCATTAGTATCATATCAAATCAATCTAAAAAGTCAGCAAAAACTAGATCCTTCTTTTACCTGATGTAAGTGTGTAAGGAGATGGAGAAACTTGTTCAAAGCTATTAGCCTTAGCTTCCCCCTCATATTCTATTCCAACAGAACTTGTAAACCTGACCTATTTTTGTTAATTCTGCTTGCATTGATGTGGAGGATTGATTTGCAGGAGCTGTTGGAGCACAGATCTGTTGCTTTTTACAACAGTTCCAAATTCCAAACCAACCACAGACTTGGACAATGCATATACTCCCTCCATTCCATAGCATATGATTCAAATAAGGATAAAAATGTGGCTGATTTTTATATGTTAAGTATTAAAATTCCCTCAGCTTATTATTATTTTTTTAAAATCTTTTATTACTTGCATGCCAAGTTCATTTTTTTTGTTTTAAAAAATAAATTAAAATTTTATCATTTTTCAATAAAATGATAAGAGATATATTGTGGGATGAAGGGTTTAATTGGTTATGAACAAATATCTAATGTTCCTGAAGAAAAACAGAGCACTTGCTTCAATGCTGTTAAAATTATTCTAATGGCACATCTAGAATACTCTTCCTAGGTGCTTACTATGAAGCAATGAAAAATTTGAGCCCTCATTTAAAGAAGAGCAAATTTAGGGCAGATTTTGTGTATTATCACAAGGAATGGTGCAAAGGGATCCAAATAGCTGACCCCAACTACTTTGGGATTGAGACTTGGTGCATGTATATGTAGAAGAGCATATTGTTTTGTCATTCACATGTCATCTCCTGGCGATTCTATCTCCATATTCTATGAGATCTTCTTTACTTAAAATATGGAGCAAATTGGCTTATCACTGCTCAAACTAAGTCTTTACCACAATATGAGTGTGTAGGTTTCATGTCCACCTCCCCACTTCCCACAAATGCATATATTCAAAGACGAGGCTACTTTTTAATTTTTTCTCTTAAAAGAATATTATTTATGCTCTACTGGCCATGTTAGGATTTAGCTTAGAAACTGCCAAGAGCAGTGTGCTAGCATAGATAACAAATTGATTGACAATCTAGGGTGGTGGACTGTAACTTGAAATGATACACCCAAAAGGACCTTGATTTAAAGTTATCTATTATCTACTATTTTAAATTACTACCCAGTCCAAGATCAGGTTGCCATCTGGAAAATAGCTTGTGAATTTTCAGCTTTGGTGTAAATAATGAGAGAATCATGCATATGTGATGAGAAACCACTGAATATGTGAAGTCCTGCTTGATCAGATACACAGATGGCTTCAAAAACCTTGTTGATATTATTTGCTTTCTAAAATGAATTTGAATTATAATTTTTATTGTAATTGATTTTGTTGAGAGGAGTGCAGGTTGAATGTTTTAATTATGATAGTTGCTGATGTCTTTGTCATCATGTTACGTGAAAATAGGTATTCAGAGAACCAATTCAGTAGGGAGAATTTTTGACTTTGGTTTGAATGTCAATGAAAATTTGCCAAACTCAGAGGATGCGCTTCGCAGAGGAGAATATGCAGTCGTAAGAAGTTTGATCCGGGTTTTAGAGGTAGTTAATGTTTACTTTTATTGATTTTTTTTCCTTGCTTTTGATATTTATCTATTTATTTTAGAAGCACTTGGCATTTTGGAAATTTCATTAATCAGTGACATGCGTTTAGGGTGGTGTTGAAGGGAAAAAACAAGTGGATAAAGTCATTGACAAGTGTGCCTCCATGCAGGTATGGGTCTATAATTTATCTTAATCTAGTAAGGTATAGATATGTAAGAAGAATGGAATTGTTTCTTCTGTGTTTCATTTTAGATTTCACCTAAATGAATGAAGTGTCTGGACAACAGAACTTACGGGAAGCAATTGCCAATTATCGCAATAGTATTCTTCGTCAACCTGATGAGATGAAGCGAGAGGCATCACTTTCATTTTTTGTGGAATACTTGGAAAGATATTACTTCCTCATATGTTTTGCTGTGTATATTCACTCAGAGAGAGTTGCCCTCCGATCTAGTTCCTTTGTTCATAGCAGTTTTGCAGACTGGATGCGAGCACGACCAGAACTTTATAGCATTATTCATAGGTAAAGACACGTGGTGATGGTGCTGGTTTGTTTATGGAAATATCCAGACTTGTATCCTATTTTTACTAACATATCAAACTGAAAGAGTGAAGTTTGTGATTTGTGTGTACAAATACTGGCAGTTCTGTTGGCTTTCCATTTCATTAAACTGTTGGACGCTTCAATCTCTTTCCCGTGATAAGGTGTTTTCTACAGATACAAGCTTAGGAAATTTAATGTGCCTGATAGTTGTGTTCTAGTGATTGAATTCCCCCCCAAAAGCTAATTGTGAGATATCATCGTGCCTTGGTTAATTTCTGGGACTGTTTATTTGTCACACCTTGGCACATTGTCTATGGATATTTTGTTTTGATGTTAAAATTTTCATCCCAATCACACAATTACTAGGCTATTATTTTTGTAAAACCTTAAATTAAGAAACTTATGTTGGACACTTAGAAACTAAATGCATAACCATCAAAGTCATCTGGCACTTGTATGGACAGTTAAAAGACTGAATGAATCCTTAATTGAAAGATATCTGGTTCCTAGTCCTTTTCTGGAAACTTGTTTATTATTATATTTGTTACAGTACATAGAATCATCAAGAAGTAAGCAAATTCAATCTTGTCAAACACGTCTCAACACCATAACTTTGGCACGCACTTACATTCCAAGTCCAGATTTTTGTATATTTATGTCAACCACTTATCTCCAATTAGAATGCAACCTCATATATATCAATATGTGTCCGCAACTGCAGATCACGTGGAACTTATTTTGCTTAAACCATCCTTGTTGCAGGTTGCTCAGGAGAGACCCAATGGGTGCCCTTGGGTATGCGAGTCTGAAGCCATCTCTAATGAAGATTGCTGAATCTGCTGATGGCCGACCTCATGAGATGGATTTGGTTGCAGCCTTGAGAAACGGGGAGGTGCTCGGAAGTCAGACTGTTCTAAAAAGTGACCACTGTCCTGGCTGTCAAAACCCTGGTTTACCGGAGAGAGTGGATGGTGCACCTAATTTCAGAGAAGTTCCTGGCTTTCCAGTTTATGGAGTTGCAAATCCAACCATTGATGGTATTCTTTCTGTCATTCGAAGGATTGGCAGCTCTAAAGGAGGTCGCCCAGTTTTTTGGCATAATATGAGAGAGGAACCTGTCATCTACATAAATGGAAAGCCATTTGTGCTCCGCGAGGTTGAAAGACCATATAAAAACATGCTGGAATACTCGGTAAGTATTTTTTACCTCCCCACAACTACCAACTCGTCAGCTTCATTGTGCACGCAGCAGAAGTTGACCCAACTACTTTGGTTACTAATTCTTCCATTTGGCAGAATAACTGTCATTTGGATCATTAGCATTATGGTGCATAAATGGAATTTATCTGAATAGAAAGACCATCCAAGCGTGTTTGAAAACTGGAGTGGGTTTATCATGCTGTGATGCAAGTTGATAATTTGATTCATGATGAATTAACGACAACCTTGATATTGTCCTATCCTGGTTGCATGTCCTTGCATATCTAATTCATAGAAACCAATATCGTATTTAACCTTGTCATTTTTTTTATTCTTTATTATTAGATCTTTTGTTAAAAAAGTTTTTCCTTTCCTTAAGATGTACATGTTACTTAGCTCTATTTTCTGGATGGATAGCACACTCATGTCATAAGTAATTTCATTGAGCCTGGCAGACATAATCTTGCCTCCCACTCATCTGTGAGGCTCCCTAATGGGAATCGCATGAATTTATCAAGGTGGAGCTTTGGTCCAGGGACCTGAACAATTGCTATAAAAACAATAATTAGAATGGAGAAAAAGCTTTTACAAACTGTTAACATTTCATGACTTCTGCTTAGATAACAAAATCTACTAAATTGTGTTCATATTATGGGTGCATAGAAATTGTGCCTGACATATATAGGGAGCTTTTCTAGAACACTGATGCCTACTCACATGGACTATATTCCATTTTGAAGTGTACCAATTTTTTTTGTTACCTTTGCTCAATTTCCTTTTCCCAGTTTTCTTTGCCATGGTTGCTGAAGTTGAGATTATAATGACTGCATTCAGGGAATTGGTCGTGAGAGAGTGGAGAGGATGGAAGCTCGACTTAAAGAAGATATCTTGCGAGAAGCTGAACGCTATGGAGGTGCTATAATGGTCATTCATGAAACAGATGATGGCCAAATTTTTGATGCTTGGGAGCATGTAAATTCTGATTCTATTAAGACACCACTTGAGGTGTTCAAAGGCTTAGTTACTGATGGTTTTCCCATTAAGTATGCTCGTGTGCCAATCACTGATGGTAAAGCTCCTAAAAGTTCTGATTTTGACACATTGGCAATAAATATTGCTTCTGCTTCCAAGGATACTGCTTTCGTTTTCAATTGCCAGGTTAAAATTTTATTCTTACACTGCTGTCATTGGACACGTGCATGGATGTATTCATTAATTTCTATGGAACCGCGTCCTGTTTATTTTTTATTTTATTTATTTGTCCTTCACCTCAATGTCTTTATAATAAACACAGATGGGAAGGGGAAGGACTACGACTGGCACTGTAATTGCTTGCCTTCTGAAACTTAGAATAGATTATGGGAGACCAATTAGAGTCTTAGCTGATGATATGACCCATGAAGAAATGGAAAGCGGAAGCTCAAGTGGTGAAGAAACTGGAGGTGACCCTGCTGCATCCACCTCTGACATTGCCAGTGTAAAAACTGATATGGAGCAAGGTCGTGCTTTTGGCATTGATGATATCCTGCTGCTGTGGAAGATAACAAGATTATTTGATAATGGTATGGAATGCCGAGAAGCATTAGATGCTATTATTGATAGATGTTCTGCTTTGCAGAACATACGCGAAGCTGTTCTGCAATACAGAAAGACAGTCAATCAACAACATGTTGAGCCAAGAGTCAGGAGAGTGGCATTGAGCCGTGGTGCTGAATACTTGGAGCGTTACTTCCGTTTAATTGCTTTTGCAGCATATCTAGGAAGTGAAGCATTTGATGGATTTTGTGGACAAGGAGAATCAAGAATGGCATTTAAGAGTTGGTTGCATCAAAGATCTGAAGTCCAAGCAATGAAATGGAGCATTCGATTAAAGCCAGGGCGTTTTTTCACTGTCCCAGTATATTTTCTTTCTTTTTTTGACTTGGAAATTCTTGGGCTTAATGACAACTCTTTTCTCTGTTGTGGATTTCCCCTTTTATCATTATTATAACTTGGGCGTATGGTTGTTTTTTATTCTAAGCAGGAGGAGTTGAGAACACCACAGGAATCTCAGCATGGAGATGCAGTAATGGAAGCCACTGTCAGGGTCCGAAATGGTTCGGTTTTGGGTAAAGGTTCTATCCTCAAAATGTATTTCTTTCCTGGTCAGAGGACTTCCAGTCACATACAAATTCAAGGAGCACCTCATGTTTACAAGGTATGCCTTCATCTGAAATTATATCAATGATGGATCACTGGTAAAATATCCTTTTTGACTCTCCATTTTATTTTTTAATGTATTCCAGTTTGTTTTCTTCTGCATTTTCCGTTTTCTTTCGCTAATTTAGATCACAGACACAATAACACGCACCCTCGCATACACAGACAGTCAAGGCTCTGTGGAAAAGCTGACCGTGTGAATACAAAGGGAGAAGTCATTACATCCTGATGGAAATTCCCCCTTTTAAGCTCAATATTTCTTATGCTTCAGGTGGATGGATATCCTGTGTATAGCATGGCAACACCAACGATTACTGGTGCCAAAGAGATGCTTGCGTATTTGAGTGCCAAGCCCAAGATAGAAGGATCTCTGACACGGAAAGTGATATTGACTGATCTCAGAGAAGAAGCAGTTGTTTACATCAATGGCACACCATATGTGCTCAGGGAGCTAAATAAACCTGTTGATGTTCTCAAGCATGTTGGAATTACTGGTCCAGTGGTCCGTCATTGTTGAATTATTTTTTTATTTAAAGAACAAGCTATTAGTGAAGTATGTTACTAACTTCCTGTATTGTAACTGTTATGCAGGTAGAACTCATGGAGGCCCGGCTAAAAGAAGATATAGTATCCGAGATTAGACAGTCTGGTGGTCGAATACTTTTACATCGTGAAGAATATAATCCAGCAACAAATCAGTCCTGTGTCATAGGATATTGGGAGAACATCTCTGTAGATGATGTGAAGACACCAGCTGAAGTGTACGCTGCTCTAAAGGAAGAGGGTTATGATATAACATATAGGAGGATTCCATTAACTAGAGAGAGGGAGGCTCTAACTTCTGATGTTGATGCAATACAGTATTGTAAAGAAGAGTAAGTACCAAAATCCTCTGCTCCATAGTAACACAATTTGTCTCTTTAATTATAAGTCTGGTAGCAATATTTCTATTTAGTATTTGATAACCATAGTATGTGGAACTTGAAGATTTGTCTGGGGTTCAGACTGCTGTTTAAGTCTCTCTGGCAGCACCAATGCCATTTTCACATTATTATCTCAAGCATCTATTTTAACTGGACAAAAAAGAGTTATGCTGCCAAGTTATGATTTTTCCACAAGGTGGAAATCATTTCATAACTGTGCCCTTTTGTCTCTCCAATTGTTCATGTAATTGCTAGTCCGAAAGTTACCCAAAGCCTAAAGTAAAACCCTATCACGTTGCAGACTTTGAAAATAGTAACTGATTAATTAATCCTTGGCAATAATGTAACTTGTCTCCCAAATATTTGTCAAATATGGACCGTTTCTTTTTACTGGACATTATGATATCGATTGTGACTGACCTGATTCATGCTAAATGATGGCATCTGTCAATTAGTAGCATATTTAAATAACAGTTGATTTTGACTCTGAGTAGTACAAAGAATTTAGATAAATCAAAAGTTCAAGAAGTCTTAAGTTGTTGACAACTTTCTTTTTGAGTAAACAATAATAAGCCATTTCCTTGTCCAAAACTATTTGCAAGTGCTTGGTTGGAAATGGACTCCCGACAACTTGCAAATGTTTTAGCTCATAACAGAATTGGATTTATGTAGCCCGTGACAAGTAGTATGGTTTTGAGGTTTAGTTTAGTTGGGTGTTTATGGAAGCAGATGATTATTATTTTTAGATTCTTATTTGGAATTTTGACATTTGGCCTTTCCACAATTTATGCTCTGGGAGATTCTTTTGGTATTATTTTAAATAGTCCTTTCTTAAATTATGCTTGGGTGCAGAGATAGTGTTGCAAACTAACTAAAATTTGTCTGTAGCTGTGAGGGGAGCTACCTTTTTGTTTCACACACAGGCTTTGGAGGTGTTGGCTATGCAATGGCAATTATTTGTATCAGACTTGACGCGGAAGCAAAGTTCACATCAAAGATTTCACAAACAGTGGTTGGTAGACGTTCATCGTCTATTTTGTCTGAAGCTAACTTACCTTCTGAGTTGTCTGATGAAGAAGCACTGAGGATGGGCGATTACCGTGACATACTTAGTCTTACAAGAGTTCTCGCACATGGTCCAAAGAGCAAAGCAGATGTTGACATTGTTATTGAAAAGTATGCGATTTTCCTTTCAGTCCTTTTTTCATATAAAAAAAAGGGCAATAACTGAATGCAAGTTTATAAGATGATTGTTGAGGCATAATTATAGGAAAAGAAGATAAATTCTCCATAACTTGGGGAAAAGCAGAAAGTGACAATGTGTTATCTGATTGGCCTGTTTTTCTGTCAACTTGGATTGAAAAATGTTTACAACTACAAGTTATTTTGTTGTGTGAAGTTATGTTTTGTTTTAGTTAAGCTCTACCTTTTTTTTAATTAATTGGTCTTCATTGCCATAATTTGATCGTTGTGCTGAGACCCTTCCTTTCTTTTAAAGGTGTGCAGGTGCAGGGCATTTGCGTGATGATATTCTTTATTACAACAAGGAACTTCAGAAGTCTCCTGGTGATGATGATGAGCAACGTGCATACCTCATGGATATGGGCATCAAGGCATTAAGGTTGGTTGATATATCTTGGCAATTTAATCTTGGAGCCTTTGCTAAGTAACTTTTTGTAACCCTCCTTTTCTCTTGGAAGATATACTCAATCTGCTTGGTCCATGTTGCCTTTCGTTAATCAACATAGAAAGCCACAAGATTCGCACTTGCATTTTATTCCATTTCAGTCTGGTAACCTAGGACTATGTTGGATTTGAATCTGTCCTATATTTAAGGTAAGGGCATCACCATGGTTTGCCTTGCCCATCGGCATCCAACCTCGTAATAGTTCATATGACAGCTATTTAAGTCTGCACCCCTTTGGTTTTTCATGTCACTGGAAACTTGTTTGTACCCTCACATGCATATAATTTAGTGTATGGATGGTAATTTAATGGGAATAGCATGAATTTTCTAAATAAATTGGTGTCAATTAGAACAATAGATTGGATGTTTTAAGTATGCTCAATGCTCCTGCAATTTCTTAGTCTCAGCTTGTGTGCGCATCTAAAATTTTCCTGGACTCCTGAAAAGAACAACACTTTTGCATGTCCATTGCAGTGGGTTCATGGTTCCTTAGCAACTCTATATCATAATATTATGTAACCAATTGCTTTTGCCCATTTTCAGGAGGTACTTTTTTCTAATCACATTCAGATCATACCTCTACTCCGCGAAGGCGAGTGAAACGAATTTCACATCATGGATGGATTCAAGGCCTGAACTAAGACATCTATGTAATAATCTCAGGATGGATAAATAATTTCAGGCACATAAAAACTCAATTCAAATGTATTTTTGTACAGCTAGCCATGTTTGTAGTTTCGGTGCCAATAACTTCACTTTCTACTTGCTGCTCCACGCTGTTGCAAGGTTTGGTTAGAACAGTAAAAAAAGAACACACGAGTTTTAGTACTGATACATCAATCAACATTACATAAAGATCATATCAGTGGGCGGGTCTTGAGCCAAAACTCAAATTTGTTTTGCCTTCTATATAAATGCTAAGACAAAACTCTTCGTGTTTGACCCCTGCTTGGGTGTCAATTCTTTTGTTGAAATTTGATTAAGAGGGGGGTGGGAGGTTTTCAGGAGTTGAATGCTGCATGTAAGTTTGACAAACCGATGGAGATGCGTGTAATTTTATCCTACAAGAACTCTAAAGGTTATCTATACTTGGATGTAGCAGAGAAGTAAGAGCACAGGTATGCTCATGAACATGAAAGTTGAAGCAAAAGGTTGTTCGAGGAAGCATGCCTGCGTCCGTCAATTTTTAGAATTGCCCTTCCATGCCCTTAATATCACGGACTTGCAACTATCACCACGGTGCCCAGATTTTCAAGTGAAATATGCCTTTTTTACCAGATATAGAGAAGTACTCGTTAAGAGCAGCATCGTTTCAGTTGGCGTTGGCTAAAAATGCACGCCCTTAGTATGGAATACCTGAGAGATAAATACATGTTGAAGTGTCGGTTAATGACAATCCCCCGTTGAGTCATCCACAGGTAGCATAAATATCATAGAAAATTTGAAGTTGCTTGTTATATATATATAAATTATTACATGGATCATCCACATGTGAGTCGAACTAATATAGTAGCAATAGCTTAGGGTTTTTGCACCAACCAACTAGATCAGACACTCTTTACCCATCCATGTGAATATGGCTCCGGTTTGTGTAATAATTTTTCTAAAATCTCAAAAAACGTTATCTTGTGCATTCCTTTCTTATGTGTTATTACTACCGTGAAATTTACTTTATGCGAAAGAAGAATATTTTTAAGTGGGTGGATTGCGGACTTCTTTCTATTTTATTTTTTTCTGTAAAATTAGCACAACAAACATAAAATTTTGATATAATAACACTGTTTTAAAAATATATAGTAAAA
>Ga0325403_1002257_pt1 | contig 16935 bp, 18 predicted proteins | sample PopdelMetagenome_19_FD_205665 | JGI IMG/M metagenome (GOLD analysis project Ga0325403, IMG submission 205665) | Populus deltoides microbial communities from Bellville, Georgia, United States - Xylem-PdKOR-R4 | ecosystem: Host-associated > Plants > Phyllosphere > Stem > Wood/Secondary xylem...
GTGCGACAAACTTCATAAAAAAGGATGATGCTAACAAAATGATGCCTTAACTATAAAGAAGTTGTTGCAATAACCTTAGTAAAAGCCTCAACCCATTCTTTAACATCCCCAAAAGGCCCTAAAGTTCTACAAGCAAACTGAAATGTTGGATAAATTCTCCTGGAACTTATACTTAAGTCATCAAAGCATGTTGCCCCTTTAACATGACCAAGCAACAACCTAAGAAAATAGAGTTCTCTAGTATCAGAATGAATATATATCATCCGACCAAGACAAAAACCCCGTGACATAGGAATCCACTTGTTTTGCCCAGCATCCCAAACATATTTATTTGGGAACTGTGAATAATAAAGGCTTTTTGCTTCAATATTAGTCTTGTTTCATTCAAACAAATTTGTAAGCATTGTCCTATTAACTCCTAGCCTTTGAAGAATACATGAGAGAGATTGGTTTCCTGAAAATACAACATGATGTTGCAACAAAAAATATACACAAAGTCTTTCTACATATGGGTTTCTGGAATGGATTGGGAATGCAAAAGTCATCATACAACTTTATATAGGCAAATGAATTTGCGATTAAGATAGGCTTAAATCTCATCATCATTCTCCTTTTCAACAACCACCTTACATCGATCAAAGGACCAGATCTCAACATTGATGTGGGCATTGTAACAAAGCAAAAGCTCTTGATTTTATGGAATAAAATGGCAATTTGAGAGAGGAACGCTAGATTTTATGATTGACGAATCAAGCAATAGACGACTTTTATAATAGACAAACTTGTTCTTATCAAAACCAATTATTTTTTAAATGTTTTTGGGAAATGTTTTTAACACTTGTTCTTTTTCAAGTATTTAGCTTTAGGATTCACAACTCCACGTGGGCCATGCAGCATGAATCTTGAGACAATTCTATAACAAATTGTATCCTGATTTTTGTTAGGTATTTTTACAGAAACAATTGAATCAACATCCTCAAGGGAATGATATTTGAATTCTAGCGCAAGCCAAATCAATAAATGAGTGTGTGGCAAGTCATTTTTTTAACTCAATCTTGTGCACATCTATAAAAAGAGAATGTGAATGGAATTGTGAAAATTGATGTTGTAATAAAAATTAAACTAAAAAGGGATTTTACTTGTATAAAAAAAATTACCAACTATTGTTCGAACAAAAGGTTTCCCTGATTAGATGAAGTGTATCATATCTAGAAGTTTTGATATAAAATGCTGCCTGAACTTTGATTGAATGATCAATATTAGCCCCCATCGATATCAAAGCGAACATTAAATTATAAGCATGAATATCATAATGGAAGTTTTTTTTTTATGTTGGACCATTGACTAAGTTAAGGAGCATATCAAGATAATCAGGTGTTTGTTGTGAAGTAGGCAATTTCATCTTTCCACCATCACAACAAAGTGTAAAGGATAAGTTTGTTTTAGTTGAATAGCCTAACCGTTCTTGATGAAAAAAAAAGCATTGCAATGTTTACACTTGTATGATTTATCACCAAAATCAATGTATTCAACCAAATACACTACATAGACATAAACACAAATGAGAAAAAAAACATGTTTTTTTTTTGTCAAGGTCGTAAAGTAAGGATTAATATAACATGGTGGAACAACTCACACTTTCTCTTCCTTTGATAGGAGGCTTGACCAATGCTTGGTAGTTAAGGAAGAAGAGGTGTTGAAAACGCAACAATTTTAGCGCATAAAGGATGACCACTTGATTCTAAAGCATCAATGATGTTCAAAGATGAAAAATCAAACATATATGCAGGAGAGATTGTACCAAATCAAGTATGTTCACTAAAGTTTAGTGATAAAACTACATGCCCAATATGAGCATCTTCCATTAAAACAAAACACGAAATGGGTTTAGATGTATACAAAGTAGCAATCGGTGTGATTTTTAAACCTTAGTTATCAGGAAGTTGGTCATGATAAAAAAATGAAAGCATAACTAACAAGAGTGTAAGGAGGATATCTAGTTAGCCCAATGATAAAACTCGGTTGAAGGCGTTGTAGATTGTCGTGTGATGAAGTTCCTTTTAAAAAAGACCAAAAAAGAAACATAAAGATTAGGAAACTGAAGCCCCTTTTCAACCTAAATTCCAAGTATATGGATATGAAGCATCCAAAAAAACAATATCAAAAGCATTCATAAAATGTCAATGGCCATCGAAAGAGATAGATTTAAAACTAAAAAACCCTAATACCTAATCAAAATACGTTATGACATAATGTGTTTAATCAATTAAAGCAAATGTAAGAAGGCATTTTTTTTTTGTTATTGTTGAAAGGAAACCCTAGGTATCTAACAAAGTGGCAAGTCCAAATGAAAACAAACAATGAATGCTTAACATATAACCTAGCACCTTGAAATAGCAACATATAAGGTCAATTATATTGTCTTAAAAAAACTTTAAACAATACAATATTTTCTATATATATAAAAAAAACCTTTATTGTGTTATAACTCATTTTTGAGTTATTTCCCAAATCCACTTCCTTTTCTTCTAAAAAAAAATAAAATAATAAAATAAAGACTCACAACATGGAGAAAGCAAGCCAAGGAGGATATCAAATATATGGAAAAATCAAGCTGCAATTTTAAAGAAAACTCAAAGCCTAATTGTACCCCATTATGCTAAAAAATAAAGATATAATGCAAATTCAAGGTCAAATTAAATGATTATTGGACGAATTTGCATAAAAATTAAGCCCAAGAACATAATTAAATTTTTATAGGCCAATTTAATTTAATCATGTGCCAAATTTAATTTTAATTATGTTTAAGAATTAATTTGGGCCCAATTGAAAGATGTAATTAAGTGCAAGGACTTAATTATACTTTAAATTGGTCAAATTAATTCTATTAGGGGCTTAATTGGTGAAAAATTAAGTTTGGGAGTTCAATTTGGGCTTAATTGACAATATTGAAATTTTAAGAGACCAAATTTAATTTTTACCAAGTTAATTGATTGAAATCAAGGGCAAAATTACAAGAAAATTAAAGTTTTGGGGTCAATTAAGGGTTAAATTGAAAGATTTCACAGCCAATGACCATTTTAGAAAAGGAGCCAAACTATAGGGGCTTAATTGATAAAAACCAGGGGTGAAATTGAAGAAATTAAAAGTTTGATGGTCAATTAAGAGTTAAATTGCATAAAGACAAGACCAAGTATCATATTGAAAAATGCGCGTATATCCGGGGTTCAAATTGAAGTTCGACTAGGGCTTAATTGCATTAAATCAAAAGTTTAGAGTCAATTAGGGGTGCTATTGAGCAACATTGATAGATGGAGGACTAAATTGAACGTTGAAAAAAAATACCAGACGACGCGTCGTTCATTGTTCATCGTCTTCCTTGAAAAGTTGCTCAAGGCACCTCTTTGCAGGTGCATTTAATGCCTCATATGTTCATCAAATTTGACCAAATTTGCATGCAAATGATCCTCTGACATTTCTCTACAAGCCCATATGGTCCATTCAAACTGATGACACCCTGGTGGTCGAAGCACCGACCTAAAGTGGCCAACTCAAGCAGCCTTAAATTGTTAGATTTGACAGTTCATGATGCCTACTTTGAACCAACGATTGGGATCCTTCCCAACAAAATCAAGGGCCGAAATGTTTCCATAGTGAAGACAAGATTACCCTCCTTCAACCCATATAAATAGGGGTGGATTTCATGGCTTGAGCAGGAAGGAAAACCGGTCCAAAGTTAGCAAAAAATCAACCTCTTCCCCTTGATTTCTGCAATTTATTCTCTTTATCTCTCTTTTCTCTCTCCTTCGTGGCCTTCAGCCACCACCACAGTCACCACCGGCTTGACCACCATCATCTCCACGAACCCATCTCCTCATCAGTGGCTGAACAGCCACCGCCGATCCCTCTTTCTCTTTCCTGTAGATTTTATTCTTCTTTTTCTTCCTCCACCAACGACTGGCATCGGCCACCTTCTCTGCCACAGCCTCACGTCGTCCTCCATTGCCAGATGACCGCCAACGCTCCATAGCTCCGGTAGCCTTTTCCTTTCTTTTCGCTCCCCCTACCATCTTCATTACCCTGAATGCAAAACGAGAATTCATTCTGCATGCAGTTTGGCCCAGACCTAAAATGAAAAGGAAAAGAAAAGATCTCGGCCCAACCCAACTTTCATAGGCTCGACCCATTACTTGGGCTGGCCCAACCCATGTGTTTACTAATACTATTATATATTATTTATAAAAAAACAAAAAACAAAAATTCCAAAAAAATAAAAATCCTTTCAAAAATTGTGATTTTCTCAAATATTTTCTTACCAATTTTGCATAATATCGGGTTGTATATTTACACTATAAAATATAAATCACTATAAAATATAAATCTAGTATTAAAATACTTGGCTTTCTCCAAAATATTTCTAAAAAAATTTAAAACAAATCTTAAAATTTTTAAATTAGTTTCCCTTTTCAAAAGACAAAAAGAAATAAAAAAAATATTTTGTTTTCATGCATACAGCCAAATCATAAAAATTTTCCAAGCATATCTTCATAAAAACAAAAAAATTGTATCTTTCTCATGTTTGAAAATGCAAAATGGATATCGTAACCAATTTATGATCATCCATTAGGGTTTAACCAAAATATCAAAAACCCTTTATCAATCATTTTCTTCATTTTATATTAGGGTCTAGATGTAGATTTTAATATATGTGGGGTGTAAAACTACATGATATAGTACACCCTCAGGTATTAAAGATACAAGGTGTAAAATAAATTTGATGCTAAGATTCAGACTTTAGAATGGTTAGGACTTCTTTCGATAAGGTAGAGACTCTCTCATGAAGGGAGATCTGCTTTAGACCTTAAAAAAAACCGACGAATTGAAACTTGACCTAGAAAAACAATCAAACAATAATGCAGCTTATCTTAGGTAAGGTGCATAGGAGGTGATGCGTCTTCCCCTTGCACAACTAGTTCCTCACCCAGACTCTCACAAACCATAGGTTCCCAGTGACCATAATATTAGGTGGCGACTCCTTAACCTTAATCATAATTTTATGATTAAATCCAAAAAATTTTCCTAACACATCACACACCACACACCACACACACGCCTTCTCAAAAGGCACGATAAAAGCCCATCGTCACCTTGACGTCGCGGTGCACCCCGCGACGTATTGAGTTTAAGCGCTAAACAAAAATCATATGAAAAAGGATTGAAAAAATATAATTTATATAGTAGACGTGTATCAAAGAATATATCTAAATTCAATATAAGTAAGAGTTTATAATGTATTGCAAAAGCACATCAGAGAAAGTTAAAAAAAAAAAGATTGATTAAGATGGATAGAAACTAAATATATTAAAGTGGTATAAGTCATGGCTACCCCCTTTTTTATTGCAAATCGTGTTGCTTGCCTATAAGAGCGGTGTATCTTTTGTTATTAGAAATAAATTGCACGAGACAACAGATGCAACCCCCCTGTCCAAAAAAAAAACCCAGCCACGCGGGCCTGCTAGATCAAGCCTGATCGTGGACCCAATTGAAAATAGTCTAGACAGGCTAGGCTAGATTGTTATGCCAATATTTTTTTTTCTTGCCCTCTTTTAATTTACAAAAACAATTAAAAAAAATTCACCATTTTTTTCAATTTTTGTCACCTGTATTAAGATTAGAACTTCCTCAATCTCTAATTTTATTTGGCAAGCCTATTTCAAATTATGTTTTTTCCTCATAAACATCTAATTTCTGAAGCGGACTTAATGACCCTTTTTTTCTTTATTTTACTGGAAAAAAAATAAACTTAGTTGCGTGCGTTTGCTAGGGTAAGTCTAATTGTGGACCCGGGTGAAAATGGGGCTAAAGGAGCTGGGCTAGTTTGCTATGCCAAATAGGTTTTTACCCCTCACGCCCTACCCCCACCCCGTTTAATGGAAAACAATAGCTTTTTTCAATGTTTGTTTTCCACATTTATTAAGGTTAGAACCTCCCGCCTCTCAAATTTTATCTAGATAACCTACTTTAACCTATATTCTTTCTCGTGAATAACTAATTTCTGAAGTGGATTTGATGACTATCTTTTTTTTGTTTTTTTTAGAAAAAACAAGCCAATATTTTTTTTATGAATATAGTGCATAACTTTTTATGTAATTCATTACAAGTATGTATAATTTTTTTTTATCCCAAGCAAGATTTCTTGCAATTACTAAAAATAGGTAGAAAAAAACATGTGGACAAAATTCATTTTCGATGATCAATATATATATATAGTTAATAATGCTGAATTCAATTCATTACATGCATGCATAATTAATATGATTCCAACTTAGTATTTTTCTAAACAAAAAATCACATTGAAAACTCGAATATTGATATCGTAAATGCCTAAAAGTTTGCATATGCGATCAATATGTCAATTTTTATTCCATGGCAATTGTGATAACAACAAAAACCTTCTTCTACTTTTTTTTATAACAAAAGTATCATAAAAAAAAAGTAAATCAAATTACTTTTATGCACAAAGCTATAAATTGACATAATGGATTTATATCACCTATAGGGAAACCTAGGTCTTGGTGGCATATTTATAAACCTGTGCTTTTTTTCTAATCTAATGCGGGAAAGTAAATAGCAAGCCCATATAATAAATTGAATTTATAGAAACAATCAACTATGTGGAAACCTAGGTCTCAATGGCATATCTATAAACCTATACATGTTCTCTAATTTAACGTAGGAAAGCAAATAACATTCCCATATAAGTTGAATCCATAGAAACAACAAAATAAACAAATCAAGAAAGCGACATTCACCATTAACTATAAACATGTTTTTCAAACCTTATACAGTCCAAGAACGACACCACACCCAACAGAAGATGGAAAAGTTGTAGGCATTGCAACCATAAACATAAATCAAGAAAATATATTAACTAAGAAACCAACCTTATTTACATTGATAACATGCAAACAAAAAACAAAAAGCCAACAATTTTCCAACCTAAAAGAATTTCAAAACCAAATGTTTTGTCCTGCATGTCTAATTACACACACTTCACTTAAATTAACAAACCCAAAAACACATGAATAACAGATGTAAGAAATATATTGGCCCACAACATTGCAAATTCCCAAAGCTTTGCACACTCAAACTCATAGCTTTTAACTCATGTCAATAATGTTAATGACAAAGGTGTTTTCCTAAAGAATTAATTCAAAATCAAAGTGTTGATTGTAGTTTCAAATTCTTAAAAAAAAAATTGCACACCCAATATCCAAGAAAAAGTATTAACATATAAATTTTAGTGTCGAGTGTACTCCTAAAGCCTCATTCTAAAAAACAAAAAACAAATCTTAAAACCAATTCTATCACAAATCCAATTGTAAAAATGTTTATCAACATAATATTTGTCAGCAATAAATGAAACAATAAAATAACCTAAAAGAAAAGGCAAATTCTTGGAGATCATGAAAACCTAAACACTAAAAGGCCTTATAGCACATGTTATCAGGTATGATGTAACCTAACCAAATAACATAGCTGCAACAATTAAAATGATGAAAGGCACGTATTAGTTTTTAAGAACAGAAGGAAAGAGAATAAAGGCAAAGACCATAGAAAATCATGAAACAGAAATAAAAGCCAACGAGCCATCCAAAATAAAACCTAAACATGTTAATTACACCCAGGACAATAGTGATTCCAAAAAAGTAACAAATTTCCATAAAAAAAAAGGGAGGAATTCCAACCTAGAAAAGTCTGGCAAACATATATAGATTATTCCACATACATTCATTACAAACAGGGAAAAAATCAACCTCCTTATCTTTATCATATATAATTCTAAAATCTAGTTTTGAGTTTGTGCAACTATATCCAAACCTAAGTTAGCTCAAACCTACCTAAATCAATCTAAGTATTTAAAGCAAAAGTGGCTAAGATCATTGAAGCACATGTTTGGCCAAAAGGAACCCAACATAAACCTGACCAAGACACAAACCACAACAACATTAATAAGCTCATGATAGCAACAAAGAAAGGGAGAATCCAAAATGTTCAAGAACTCATAAACTTTCAATGGTTAAACCAGCTCTTAGCACATAGTCTAGTTCTAAAAAAACAAAAACAAAAACCCAGCCAATGGACCAAACTCCCATAATCCAGCATATAAGAACCCAAACAGCAATAAGTGCAAGGCCAAAACATAAAAGAGAAAAGGAAAATGTAAAAAACTAACAAAAACATCCAAAAAAAGCTCTAAACCTGACCAAGACACAAACCACAACAACATTAATAAGCTCATGATAGCAACAAAGAAAAGGAGAATCCAAAATGTTCAAGAACTCATAAACTTTCAATGGTTAAACCAGCTCTTAGCACATAGTCTAGTTCTAAAAAAACAAAAACAAAAACCCAGCCAATGGACCAAACTCCCATAATCCAGCATATAAGAACCCAAACAGCAATAAGTGCAAGGCCAAAACATAAAAGAGAAAAGGAAAATGTAAAAAACTAACAAAAACATCCAAAAAAAGCTCTAAACTTTAAGGCCCCTACAATAAACCCAACCACAACCAAGGGCACTTCACATATTTTCCCAGACAATAAGTAGCCACGAAAAAACTCAACACAACCAAAGAAAAGCCATCTCCATCAACATAATGATATTTTTTAAAAACAGAATCCCAGACAAAGAAAAGCAACATCATGATTCAATTTCATGGCTAAAAACCAAGATCATAAAAAAATCAATTATCAATGTGCAACACATCCAACCAAACCTATCATGTCTAATGTGATGATGGTACATTCGCATGCCAACAACCCATAGATATAGTAAAAGCCCCAAGATTAACATTCAATTATGCTAAAGCACCCTCCCAACTACAGCACTACCAGAACTTGATATGGAAAAATTCTTATAGCCCTAAAGGCAGAGTTTTTAAAGGAGTTTCATCATGCAAAATAACAGATATAATACAAAAGGTTACTCATTTTTTTTCCCAAAAAAGAAAACATTGTTTCTTTCAAACCAATCTTTAATCCCCCATATATGATCCTTTTGTCAAATGATAACAGTTCTTTTCATTGCACCATAGTATTCTTGGATGACCAACAACAACCAAACAACCTTTAAAAACCCACATCCTTCCTCTCTTCTTTTTTTAGGCAAAAGCACCCAACAAAAATTTGCCCATGAACCTACCACCCCTAATACAGCAAGCAATCCACGATAAAAAAAAACACGTGCCAACACCCTAAAAGCAACAAATTACTCAATGTCTAATAACAAACTAAAAGCAACCTCAAAATGGAACACAAAACAATGGTAAAAGCAACAAATACAGGATAATGAAGAGCAAAAGTACCTATAAAACAGCTCACTAACAAAGTTCTCAAATAGCCCTCACAAACCCACCACTCCTGATAAAGGCAGCAAAGTGAAAGATAACAAATCAAACAACAGGATTTATGGCATCCAGGAAAACCAACAAAAAAGAATGAGCAATGACCAAAGAAATAAAAGGTTGAAAAAAGACATCAACAAATCTTAAAAAATACACGACAAACTAAATTAACAAAAATCAAAGCCAACACAACTTAGAAAGAAAAAAATCTGGAAAAACAACGAAGATGAAATGCAATGCAACTAAAAGCAATAAAACCATAGCCAACATAAAATAAAGGATGCAAAAGCATGGCAACCCTTAGAACAATAGTACAAAAATAGAAAAAGAAAATCAATCAAATAGTACATGAAGTGACAACATAGCAAGCACACATCAATAAAAAAGAGCAAATCAAACAAGTTAACCAAACTGAACAGTAGGGAAAGGACAAACCTTTCAGAGCTTGCTAAGAGAGAACACAGAGTATCCAAAACCCCCTATATAAAGGATCCAAAACCCCCAAATTAAATGTCAACACCTCAAGAAATCATCTAATCAGATTTAGTAACCCAACATTTGCTCCTTTAAGGATCCCAGTCTAGCATCTACTCATTAAATGCAAAATCATCATTGCAAGCCACATTTCTTTGAGTCTAGACTCACAACCAACCGAACATCCCTGTAAATCGAACCCCACAACACCCAGCCAGCCTGAGCCAACACACACAAACTAACCAAAATCAAACCTCGCCACAACCTAATCAAAAGCATACAGATAAGAAAAAAAAAACAAAATGAAGAGCAAAAAAGCTCATCTGATCAATCCCCCAAAAAAAAAAAAAAGGAAGAGAAAGAGCTGCCTACGCCCCCCTCAATCTAGCTGGATCTAGCCACTACGAGACCTGGGAGAACGAATTGAAACTATAAGAAGGTAACCAAGACCAAACCACCCCTAAGCCTTAGACACCAACAAACATGTAACCAAACGACCACACCCACGAGAGAGGGTTTAGGTCAACAATGTAAAAAAGTTCTTTCCTTGCTACATGCATTATAATTGAAAAATTAAAAAACACTGTGGGCTTGCACAAAATTTTTCCCCACCACATATAAAAGAAAATAGAAAAAGCACTGAGTCAGCATAATGTTTTTCCCACGCCATTTACATTATAAGATAATGTCATTTGTAATTCTCTCTCTCTCTCCCCCTCGTCTTTTCCTTCCATCCTTCTTTTCTCTTCTTTTTTTCGTTTTCACCATCTTTCTCTCTTAAAGAAATAAAACAAAATAATAAAACAAGAGAGAAAAACAATAAAAACGTAGGAGGAAAAAAAAAAAAACACAACAACATGAGCAATCGTGGCGGCGGTGGCAGTTTTGTAACGATCCCGAAGAATGTCAAGAAAACAATACAAAGCATTAGAGAAATCACAGGCAAACAACACAGTGATGAGGATATTTACTCTGTTCTTCAAGACTGTGCTATGGATCTTGATGATACTGCGCAAAAGCTCCTTTATTTAGGTATATTTCTGAGAGCATGCATTAAGGTTTTGTTTTAACTCTATTTGTTCGTGCATTAGGCTTTACTGGGTTTTATTTGCTTTTGTTTTTTCTGTGTTTCTTAGTTTTTTGATCTGTTTTGGTTGTTATTGTAAAAGGGTGTGCTTGGTTGAGGATAAAAGAGGGAAAAGAGAGAGGTTTGGGTCTTGTTTGTGTGTCATTCTGATTGTTGGACCAGTAAAGCTGTGAACTTGGCACTATTTGATTTCGTGGTTTTAAGATTGTGCATGGGTGCTCGTGTTGTTTTCTCCATGGACTTTTTGGACAAGCAAATTAGCACTTATTATTATCTGGGCATTGCTGGGTTTAGGGTTTATTTTTGGGACTTTGTTGCTGTTGTTTATTTATTTTCTTTAAAATAAAGAGAAGAAAGGGGGGATTTTGACCCAAGTATTTATTTTTGGATTATAGGTTCTGGAATAGGTTTTCTAGGTTGGGTGGAAATACTCATTAGGTTGATGCATGTGCGATTAAAGTTCTAGTTTTCCAAGGTCTGACATTAATTTTGATGCTTGAAAGAATATGGAGGAAGGAAATAAAACAATTAAAAAGTTGATTAACTAATCCTAATTGGTAAAGCCCCCTGTTGATTTTCTTCTTCTTCTTCTTTCCAAGCAACTCAGTTCCTTAGTATGATAAGTGAAAACCCAATATTTGAGTGTTGATTTGTGTCCCTTCTTTTCCTCTTTATAGTAACTCAGTGGAGCTTTATTGAATTTAATTTTCACAATATTTATGTAGCTTTTGATTGCGTGCACAATTTTCTCTAATCTGCACAATTCTTACAAGTTGAGTGGACAATTTTAATGTTCAATCTATTGCATTCTTACCAAATGAGATTATCATGACAATCAGACCTACTGAATTGTTTCAATTAAATAATAATTGTTGGCTGGCAGATACATTTCATGAAGTCAAGAGGAAACATGATCGTAGAAAGGGGGTAAGATATATTGTTCTTTCAGAAATTACAAGTTCTTTTGTTTTTGTTCCTGGGTTTGTCCTTTTGGTTTTTCTAGCGAGATCATCTTGTAGTTTAATGCTTGTATCATTGCTGATATTGCAGGCTCAAGACAGAGGGGCTAGGGGTGGTCGAGGAAGCTATTCTGGTAAGAATATCTATCCTGATTGAGGAAATTGTCATTTTGATGTGACATATTTATGAAACCCAAGTTTAGAAAAACACTTGGTCATGTTTTTCTGATTTTCTCTCTGTCTTCAGTTTGTTTATATAAAAATAATATTACACTGAGTTATAGTATTTCAATGAGTTGGAAGTAAGTAAATCGTGATTGTTCATATAGGCACTGTAACATATTATCGTTGAGCCAAGATGTATGAAATCCCTTTAATGCTTCATTCTGTCTGAGCTTTATGGCTTCAAATATGAAAATCATACATTGAAATTTTGTATTGTAGATGTGACCATCTTATCTAGGATCATGGTTTCCATTCTAGTAAAGTAAAAAGAGAATGTTGGGTTAGAAATTGAGAGGTTGCCAGCTGTGATTGTAGACTGATATTTGGTTCTTGATAAATTGCTTTCTGAACTGCTTGTCAGGTGCCGGTGGTGGGAGGAATGCGGCTGCTCGAAGGGAAAATGGAGTCGATTGCATGGCAGACAGAAATGCTTCAACATCTTCGCACTCTATGCAGAAAACAAATAATAATGCAGCGATTCCTGGGACAAAGTAACTACTTTAACAGACTTTCATTGCACTATGGCATATGGTTCTCATGTAAAACTGTTTTCCTATTCTAGCTAATTTCTGTTCAACTGCTGCAGAGATTTAACTGCCACGCCCCATGGTCCCTCAACTTTATCCAATGGGAGTTCTATTCTTGGACATGGTCCAAAGCTGCCTGCTGCTGCAGGTAGTTCAGTTCTTGATGTGAAGAAGTTGGATGCCTCTTCCCTACTACCTGCAGCAAGTCCCTCAGCACCTACACAAATTTCTATCTCTGGAATGCAATCTAAGGAAGGAAAGTCCACATCATTTCCCAATGGCCTCCCAACTTCTACCACTCCAGCATCTGTATCTGGTTCTGTATCTTCTTTTTCAGAGCCCATATTAGCCCCATCAATGACTAGAAATCCTGGTGCTGCTGGAACAATCACACACGAAGTGGGTAGCCAGAAGAAAGGTGCTGAACAGAATCATATTCAAGGAAACGAAAAAGTATCACCTATCAAACCAAAGGCAGCTGGAAAGAATCAATTGTCTGAATCTCTGCAGCCCTCAACTTTGTTTGCATATGATGATTCTTTGGTTGTCAAGTCTTCTAGTAATGATAGTCATTCATCAGAAGAGATGGCTTTGCCTTTAAAAAGTATTGTTATTCCACTTTTTACAATTTTCATTCTTTAATCTTTATCCTTTTACTTTTGGATTCTAAACAAGCTTTTACTTTTTAAGCAGCAGTCTTGTCAGAGGATGCTGAAGCTAAAGTCAGTTCTCAGTCACTGCCAGAACCAATCATCTCTAATGGACATGTTAAATTTCCGAATCATTATAAAGTCCCTGAAGCTCTAAAAAGTGGTTTGACATTTGGAAGCTTTGATACAAATTCTGGACCAAGAAAGGAATATAGCAATGGTGATTTGACTTTTGGAAGCTTTGATACTAATTCTGGACCAGGAGCAAAATGCAGCAATGGTATTGATGGTGACATTAACTCTATGCATGCTATTGAACTTGCACATCTGACTGATGAAACTGCCATGGAACCTTCTAGGTTGGTGAGAATTATACTGTGCTCTCTTAATGATAGCCATGTAAATACATGTCTGAAATAATTGATTTTCTAAAGAAATATTTTTATTTTTGAATCATTTTCTGGGGTAGCAAAATGGGTTTTCAGGGGTGTTCTTGATTATTTTTGCTGGATTGTAAAAATGGAGGCTGTCCAGGGATTGGGTAGCTAGTCAGGTTATATGGTTATGCTGTATGTGTGCTCACTGATCCTATTATTTCATAAGTTTATTTTCCTATAAAAAGCCTTTAATCTTTTATTTGTGTTTTATTATACCTCTGGAATATTTTGGATCATTTATACATATGACATCTGGGAAATATTTGGAAGTTCTCAGTCATGGTGATTTTTTTTTATTTACATGCAGCAATGATAGTGGATCAACACCTGTGCAAGTTAATCATTCTGATCAACCAGAGTCTCCTATACATGTGCTTGAAAAAGTATCAATATCAGAGGGCAATGTTGAACCTAGTGCAGACTCGGGGGCTGTTCAGCCAAAGCAGGATGAGATGTTGCTTCCAGAAGGCCATCAGAGCTCCACTGTTCAAATTGCACCAAACTATGGTTTTGGGATCATGCCACCCATGCAGGCCGCTCACCTTGTACCATTCGCAGGACATGAGACACAGGCATGGGATGTTTCTCAAACTACAGGCTTTGTTGTAAGCTTTTGCTCTTGCTCTTGCTCTGTTTCAATTATTTATCAAGCTCTGTTTGTTCTTGCCATTATAACTGTTAGATTAAAATTTCTATTCTCAGTCTAATATTCTTTATCAATATGAGAATATCATGTTGACTTGCACATAAAAGTTACAGATTATTGAGTCTCTGTCAGGATTGACCTGCAGACACCAAACCTTGCCATGATCTTGGGTGAACAATGGGTTAGCTTTATGCAATATGCCCTATCCTTTTAGGATATTTCCTTTTCCCTTGGAAACAAACTATTAGAGACTGGAGAAGGTTTGTTGTATTTTATTCTGCTTTACACTACACATACACCCACAACCACATAATTTCTTGGAGGTCTCTGTGTGTGTGTGTGTGTCAGTCATAAGACTCGAGGGTTAAGCTTGCTTTCAGCTTTCTTTATGACAATTTTGCTCTTTTTTAACTTGATGAGAGATGCATATAACGGTATCAACAAAGATATCCATAATCTCTAATAGTTTGTTTCAAAGGGAAAAAGAAATATCCTAAGAGGATAGGGCATAACTTTTCTCTTTCTTTTCTGTAAATAAATTAATTGGTTCTGTTCTTTGTCAAATTGCAGAGTAAGAATTCTATGGCCTCATCTACTCCAAGTCTGAGTCAACAGATGCAGAATTCTGTTGCTGCTTCTCCACATCCACTTCTTTTCAGGCCTCCATATCCTCCTAACTATCTTCAGTACGGGCACTACTTCAATCCGTATTTTTTGCCACCAATGCATCAATTCTTGAGCCACAATGGGCTCCCTCAACAGCCATCGACTGGCAATGCATATCTTACAGCAGCACCTACTGCTGCTGGTGTCAAGTTCCCTCTTCCACAATTTAAGCCAGGAACTAGTGCTGGAAGCCCAGCTCCAATTGCACTCCCTATTTTGTACGGATCATATGGCTCTTCCTCTACGGGCTTCAATCCTAGTCCAGCTGTAACCTCTGGAAGCTCCACTGGCAATGATGATCTATCAGCATCTCAGCTGAAGGAAAGAAACATCTACACCACAGGACCACTGGTTGGTTTTATGTCTTCTGTTTCATATCTTAAAGTCTTGTGATATTTCTTTGTTTTTGTTGTGGCAGTATGAGGAGAAACCTATATGATCTTCCTTGCTATCTGCCATAAAGTGAATAATATTTCTTCTTGTTTTCAAGTGCCCAATCAGTGCATTACAGCTATCAATCTTAAGTATCTATTGCATTATTCTCTTCAGAAGCATTTTTTTTTTTTATCAGACTCTCCTGGTGTGCTTTTAATTTCTGATTAATGGTTTTATTTCTTTTGGTCAAGGCGAAGCAGAGTGAAATTTCATCTTGGATTCCTCTACCTGGGCAAGATATATCCAGCTTGCAGCTCAGTTCTTTATACCACCTTCACCCTCAGGGACAGCACCTCACCTTCTCTCCACAGGCTGGTCTTGCTGCCTTTCCTGGAATTTATCCACCGGTGCAAACAGTGGCTGCACCTTCAGCTGTTAATCAACTCGCGCAACAGTCACAGACCATGCCTACAACTGTTGAACCTGTGGTACCTCCACCTGGTCCTTATCAGCAGCCTCAACTTACACAGATCAACTGGAACTCTTAGCTATTAAGCATATGAAACCTCTATTAATGGCGCCATCTTAAAAGCCCAAGACAAGGGAAGCCTCAGAGTGCTTGGAAGTGTACATATGAATGCGGCTGGAAGGTTTAGGTTAATGTGATGGGTGGGGAGGGGATATAGAATGCTGACTTCTTACTATCAAAATGATAGGCCTCTCTTTTTCTTTCTCTGCTTGTTTTGTGCTCGTTCCCCAATTTATTTCTTAGGATCTTTCCTGCTCGGGGTGGATTTCTATTGTGTTTTTGAAGCCTTATTAATTCCACGAGATCATACAGGAATTTAAGAGGTTGAGCAGTCGGTGGGATTTGCCAATTTTTTCTTTGAGACGTCTCACCTGTATATTTAACTTTGAGGAAAGGTGAATTATACAACTTTATTAGTGCACTGGGATTGGCAGTTGGCACTTCATTTTTCTTCTATTGACATACCAATTAGAGGCTGTTGTCGACACAATTATGTTCTAGGCAACCTTCCTCTCCTGAATTTACTACAGCAGCACGCAGAATATTCTGGTGAATGTGCTGGTTCTTCGTTCATCTGTTTGAGACTGTTTCGCCAAGTTTTCTTTGGCTAAGAACCCCCATTACGCACCACTGAATCGTAGATTTGCTGGAGACTCGTATTTTAACAAACTGAACTTACCAGAGGTTAAACCCAGAGCAAGAAACTCAGAAATTGCTCTGCAGATATATGCTGTCTCTCTGATATGTTAGCTGTACAGATCGGGGCTTTCAATTCACGTCCATTAATCTTTGTTCTTTATGGCAACCAATCCTAAATCCTAGTTCGGCTGCTCTCACCAAATGCATATTTTAGTTTGAGTAAATCTAAATGGAACTAATTACACTAACACACTCTGACGTTTATGGTGTTTTATTGTTTATATAAATACTAAAGCATTTTAATATATATATAT
>Ga0325403_1002259_pt1 | contig 16923 bp, 16 predicted proteins | sample PopdelMetagenome_19_FD_205665 | JGI IMG/M metagenome (GOLD analysis project Ga0325403, IMG submission 205665) | Populus deltoides microbial communities from Bellville, Georgia, United States - Xylem-PdKOR-R4 | ecosystem: Host-associated > Plants > Phyllosphere > Stem > Wood/Secondary xylem...
TGGAGAACAGCCCCAAACTACCAAAACATAGAAAAACAACACTTCCAACTGGTTGCGAGTCCAGCCATGTTAGACACTCCAGCGTAGTACCATTGCGAGTGCCTGCATCATCTTTAGGACCTTCAGTAGCTATCAATGGTCCGATACAGTAAATTGGCGGTGTGCGGTTATTGGGTACACATAATCCCTCTGATAATGTTTTCACAGCTCTGGCTTCAAGTGATGCAAAAGTGTTTACAACAATACCTGCTGATTCGGGAAAGGTTCTTGAGGAATCTAAAAAGTTCTCATAGGACTTATCGTCGCGATTAAGTACCGGTATTGGCATATCAGACGATGGAATTGGTGGAACACCGGGAATATGAAGAAGGGACTTCAGATCTTTAAGACTTTTTGTGGTGGTGTTATGAATGGTTGGGAAATAAAGGAAAAGAGCGAGAACACCAGCACCAGAAGAGGAGAAGTGGTAGCCAGGGATATTGAGTTCCTTGGAAACAGAGAGAGCAGCACAGCAAAAGACGTCCACAACAAGTCCATGAATGGTGTAGTTTTTGGAAATGGACAATAGTTCTTCTCGAACTTGAGGATTGCTGAGGCGAAGGACCTCAAAAGTGAGTTCTTCATGATGGGTGGTTTTTGTAGAAGGGAGGGTTACAGTAGGAAGATGGTGGAATTTGATCGAGGGAATGGTGGCAGCAACGTTGGCAATGTAAGCGGCAGTGGAGCCAGAATCATAGGGCACAGAAGTGATGAGTATGTGAATAGAAAGGGAAGGTTTTTGGGTCAATAAGAGTTTCCCTAGCTCCACCATAGATATCAAATGGCCAATAGGTGGTGATGGGTACAGAACTATGGCCTCCTCCATGGCTGCTCGTACCCTTTCCTATACCTTTGTGTGTACTTGGAGAGACAGAAAGAGAGAGAGCAAGCAATCTGTGTGGAGCAGTTTCAAAAAGAAAGGAATAATGTCACAAACAGCATCTGAGCATGAAATAGGGTCAGATACAAGATGTTGCACCAAAGTTTTCAATGATTTGTCTATATACCTACTACATAATCGTTCTCAAAGTCTTTCATCTTCGTTTCTTGTACTCTGCTAGAACAGTAAAATCGTAGCAACCTAGCTACCAGTTAATCCTAAATTTCTTTGAACAATAAAATCGTAGCAACCTAGCTACCAGTTAAACCTAAATATATAGTATGACGTCAGAATCCATGTGTTTTAGCACGCAAGATGCATCTTCTAAATTTTCAAGGCAAAAGAAGACAATTGCGTTTATCTTTCCTTGACACGTAGCTACCACTTCACAGGTGGTATGCAAAATGCCGCGGACTACCGCTTCGTAAGTATTCTCGGAGAAGAAAACAATCGAGACCGAGTCATTAATTTAATTGGTTTTAATAAGTTAGTATAATTTTAATAATACAAATAAAACATTTAATGATAATGAATAAATTAATATAAAAATTATCAAAAAAAGATAAAGAAAACCGATTCGAGCCCATCCATGTGGTGATGGGTACAGAACTACTGCCTCCTCCATTGCTCTCCCTCTTGAGAGATACAACAAAAACAAGCACTGTATAAGTAGAGGATGAAGTGCTACAAGGTTTTGTAAGGTAAGGCAAGCGTTTATTATTTATTTATTTATTTTTGAAGAAATGTACCAATAATTTATAGCTGGCAACACAACTTACACGACAATAGCGAATAATAATAATAATAATAGATTACAATGGTTGAAATAGGGTAGAACATAAGAATATGAGGTCATGAAGTGAAAAAATTTATTAATTACAATATACTTTTTAAAAAAATTTACAATATCTTAAATAAATTTAAAAACCAACTTAACCAAACTAGAAAATCCAAAAACATAATAAAATTTATAAATAAACTAGGAAAAATAAAATTATTAATTTCATCAATACTTGATTTTCTAAACTAAATAAAAGAAAAAATCATAAAAGAAACAAATTATCCTAAATTAAGTACTAATAATAATAATTATTAAAATTTTTTTTTTTATAATCCTCCAATATCACTAGGCTTTGTACAAAAATCAAGCCTTCCTCACTAGGCTATGTACAAAAATGTACAAAGCAAGCCTTCCTCACTAGGCATTATACACGTACATTAAGTAGTAGACTTTCTAGAAAATTTTTATTATTTTCAGAAAACATGGCTGAAGAGGATAATCAGTTGTTTTATAATGAGATTAATGAGAATAATCGAGTTAGAATACTTAGAGACCACATAAATCCCATAAGAACAAGTGCACCCTCATGTATAATTTTCCCTCCTGCTGCATCTCACTTCAATTTTAAGTTAGACATTATTCAACTTTTACCTTCTTTTCATGGCTTAGATTTAGAAAACCCATACTTGCATTTAAGAGAATTTGAGGAGGTTCGTAACACCTATAATGATTTAAATTGTAGTATAAACACCATCAGATTAAAGCTTTTTCCTTTTTCATTAAAAGATAAAGCTAAAACATGGCTACAAAATCTTAGGTCAGGATCCATTTGTGCTTGGGATGAAATGCAACAACAATTTTTAAAGCAGTTTTTTCCGTCTCACATAACAAACTCTTTCAAAAGACAAATCACCATTTTCACTCAAAAATCAGGAGAAACATTTTACCAATGATGGGATAGATATCGAGACTTGCTTAATACTTGCCCTCATCATGGTTTTGAAACATGGAGATTGGTTTCATATTTTTATGAAGGGTTAACACCTAAAGATAGACAAATGGTGGAATTGATGTGCAATGAAACTTTTAAAGATAAAGACCCTAATGAAGTAATGGAGTACCTAGACTTGCTAGCTGAAAATACTCAAAATTGGGACACTACAAGCACTTATGAGGCACCAAGTAAAAATCAACCTCATACATCTAGTGGAGGAATGTACAACCTTATGGAAGATCATGACCTCCAAGCCAAGTTTGCATCTTTAGCTAGAAAAGTCGAGGCACTAGAATTGAAAAAGAGTGGTTAATTAAAATCTATTCAAGACATTGTGTGTCAAATCTGTGAAACCAATGAACATTTAACAAATGATTATCCAACTTTGCCTTCTTTTAGGGAATGCTTCCATGAACAAGCCCATGCTTTAAACAGTTTCCAAAGGCCCAATCATAACCCATACTCGCAAACATAAAACCCTGGTTGGAGAAATCACCCAAATTTCAATTGGAAGAGTGATAACAATAATGCACAAACTTCACAGCCACCATCTCAAGCACACCATAATTTCCAAAATTCTCATGGATATACACCTCCTTATGCTCCACCTCTTAGAAGAAATCTTGAGGAAACATTGCATGCATTCATTGAAAAGTAAGAGAAAATCAACACTCAACTTGCTCAAAGCATGACATATTTAAAGATACTCTTGCAAAGTTTACATCTGCTCTTAGTTTTCACAAGAAAGGTAAGCTTCCATCTCAACCATAGCAAAATCCCAAGGGGCAATACAATTCAAGTGCAAGTAGCTCCGGAAGCCAACACATGGATCAAGTTAAATCAGTCATTACTCTCCGCAATGGTAAAGTTATTGAAAAACCCATTCTTGAACCTTATGAGAAAGAAGATGAGTTAATCTCTAAGGGTAAGGAAGGGGTTGAACCTGAACATTGTAAAGAAAAGACTGATTCCTCACCAGCACTTCTATTTCCTCATGCCATGACCAAACAAAGCAAAATCAATCACAATTCTTAAATCTTTGAAACTTTCAAACAGGTACGGATCAATATATCTTTGTTGGATGCTATTAAACAGGTACCTTCTTATACTAAATTTTTAAAAGATATGTGCAATGTGAAGAGAAAAATGAATGTGAAAAAGAAAGACTTTTTAGCCGAACAAGTAAGTGCTATTCTTCAAAATAATAATGCTTTGAAATATAAAGACCCTGTTTGTCGTATAATTTCATGCTTTATTGGAGAACATAAAATTAAAAAAGCTTTACTTGATCTTGGAGCTAGTGTGAATTTACTTTCATATTCAGTCTTTTAGAGTCTCAATCTAGGTGAGTTAAAACCAACTTCTATAACTCTCCTACTTGCTGATAGATCTGTAAAAGTGCTTAGAGGAATAGTTGACGATGTGTTAGTACAAGTTGATAAATTCATTTATCCTATGGATTTTATTGTCTTGGATACACAACCTGTTGAAGTATGTAATTTAATTCCTGTTATTTTAGGACGTCCATTTCTTGCAACTTCTAATGCATTGATTAATTGTAGGAATGGAGTGATAAAGTTATCTTTTGGAAACATGACATTGGAGATTAATATTTTCAACATTTGCAAGCAACCTGGAGATGATAATGATTTACAAGAAGTGGACTTTATTGAAACATTAGTTCATGATCAATTTCAAACCACTTCCAGTGAAACTGAAATTGATGAATCTAACGATTTACAAATGGTTTATTTTCAGGAAGAATCAAAGGCAAGTAATTGGAGACCAAAAATTGAGGAATTGTCACCATGATCAATTGAGTCTGTACCTTCAAGTGTTCAACCACCAAAACCTAATTTGAAGTCGTTACCATTCAATCATAAATACTCATTTTTAGGAGAAAATGAAACTTTTCTGGTAATAATTTATTCCAAACTTAATGCATATCAAGAAAGTAAGTTATTACAAACTCTGAAAATGCATAAAAATGCATTAAGATGGACCATAGCTGACATAAAAGGAATTAGTCTTTCGATTTGCACACACATAATTTATTTAGAGGAAAATGCTAAACCCTCTAGAGAAATGCAATGAAGGCTTAATCCTAATATGAAAAAAATAGTGAAAAATGAATTCATTAAGCTGTACCTAAAAATAAATTCATTAAGTTGTACCTAAAAAAATAAATTCAACGAAGGAAAATGCTAAATATGGAATCATTTATCGTATTCCTGACAGCAAATGGGTAAGTCCTACCCAAGTTGTACCTAAAAAGTCTGGAGTCACTGTGATAACAAATGATAAAAATGAGTTAATTCCAACTAGGACTATTACTGGTTGGCGCGTGTGCATTGACTATAGGAAACTTAATTCAATGACTAGAAAAGATCATTTTCCTTTACCTTTCATGGATCAAATCCTAGAAAGAGTTGTAGGTCATAAATTTTATTGTTTCCTAGATGGTTATTCAGGTTACAACCAAATTGAATTTGCATTAGAATTTCAAGAGAAGACTACTTTCACATGTCTATTTGGTACTTTTGCATATCGAATGATGCCTTTTGGATTATATAATGCACCAGCCACGTTTCAAAGATGCATACTTAGCATATTCAGTGATATGATTGAACGTTTTCTTGAGATTTTTATGGATGATTTTTCTGTTTTTGTTGATTCATTTGATGATTGTTTAACTAACTTGAAAAAAGTTTTGAATAGTTGTGAAGAGAAGAATCTTGTGTTGAATTGGGAAAAATATCATTTTATGGTAACAAACAGCATTGTACTTGGTCACATTGTTTCATCGAAAGGAATTAAGGTTGACAAATCTAAAATTGAGTTAATTGCTAACTTGCCAACACCAAAATCTATTAAAGATGTTAGATCATTCTTAAGACATGCTGGTTTTTATAGAAGATTCATCAAAGATTTTAGTGTAATATCCAAGCCCTTGAGTAACCTCCTAACAAAGGATAATATTTTTGAATGGACTGAACATTGTGAAGAAGCCTTTGTTAAACTTAAAAACTTGCTTACTTCTGGTCCTGTCATTCAACCTCCTAATTAGTCATTACCTTTAAAAATAATGTGTGACGCTAGTGATTATATTGTGGGTGTTATCTTGGGACAAAGAAAAGATATAAAACCTTATGTGATTTACTATGCAAGTAAAACTTTAAATAGTGTTCGAATGAATTACACTACCACTGAAAAAGAATTACTTGCAGTAGTATTTGCATGTGAAAAATCCAGGTCTTATCTTGTTGGCTCACCTGTTGTTGTTTTTATTGATTATGCAGCATTGAAATATCTTCTTTCTAAGAAAAATTCTAAGGCTAGATTGGTATGATGAATTTTGTTACTTCAAGAATTTGATATCACAATCAAAGACAAGAAAGGATAAGAAAATGTTGTCGCAGATCATTTGTCAAGATTGACAACAGATTCGAGATCTGACATCACACTGATCGATGACTACTTTCCTGATGAATCTTTACTTTCCATCTCTACAATGCCCTGGTTTGCTAATATTGTTAATTTTCTTGTTTCAGGACATTTGCCAGCTCATTGGAGTACTAAGACAAAATAAAGTTCTTAAACAAAGTGAAGAACTTTTATTGGGATGACCCTTATTTATTCAAATATTATCCTAATCAAATATTTCGAAGATGCATTCCTGACAATGAGGTAAGTAGTGTTATTAAATTTTGTCACTCTGAGGCATGTGGGGGTCATTTCTCATCAAAAAAGACAACTGCAAAAATCTTACAATGTGGATTTTGTTGGCCCACCATGTTCAAGGAAACGCATGCATTCTGCAAAACTTGTGAAATTTTTTAAAAGTTGGGATCTATTTCAAAACATCACATGATACCTTTAAATCCTATTCTTGTCATTGAGATCTTTGACTGTTGGGGTATAGATTTCATAAGTTCATTTCCTCCATCATTTGGTTTCATGTACATATTAGTCGTAGTAGATTATGTTTCAAAATGGATAGAGGCAATTCCAAGTCGAAACAATGATCATAAAACAATGATAAAGTTTTTGAAAGAAAATATTTTGGGTTGATTTGGAATCTCTTGAGCCATGATAAGTGATAGTGGAACACATTTCTGCAACAAGCCATTTGAGTTTTTAATGAAGAAATATGGAATCACACACAAAGTTGCCACCCCTTATTACCCTCAAACAAGTGGACAAGTAGAACTTGCTAATAGGAAGATCAAACAAATCTTGAAAAAAATAGTGAACCCTAATAGGAAGGACTGGTCTTTAAGACTTAATGATGCACTTCGGGCTTATCGTACTACTTTTAAAACATCATTAGGTATGTCACCTTATAGGTTGGTTTAAGGAAAATCTTGTCACTTGCCTGTGGAACTTGAACATAAAGCTTATTAGGCTATCAAAGCTTTCAATTCAAACCTTGATGATGCTAGCCAGCTGCGTAAGTTACAAATAAATGAGCTTGAGAAAATAAGAAATGATGCATATAAGAATTCAAAAATTCATAAAGAAAGAATTAAAGAGTTTCATGACAAGAGAATCTTGAGAAAAACATTTGATGTTGGTGAAAAAGTTTTGCTTTATAATTCTCGACTCCATTTATTTCCTGGAAAGCTAAGATCAAGATGGAGCGGTCCATTTATTGTGAAACATGTTTATCTTTATAGGGCATTTGATATTAAGAATCCAAAGAATGACAATGTTTTTAAGGTAAATGAACATCGTTTGAAAGCTTACTTTGATAATTTTCCTAGTGAAAATGATTCCATTGGTTTGAATGATCCTGTTGATAAAGGTTGATTATTTTGTTTTTCTCACATTGTTTTTGTATTTCTTTTTTGTGTGACTCTTGTTTTGCTAGACTTTCTCTAACCCTGGTCAAACGGTGGATAACAGTACTTCGTGACTCTTAAGTTGGTTCTTTCAGTTTCCCATAATAACTGATATCTATGTGTATATTTGTGCAATTCTTTGCTCTTTCTTCTTTCTTTGCATCTCTTCTCCAATTCTCATATAAAAATGGACACCACTCTTGAAAAATTAAAAAAGTATTTTCCTGTTTTACCTCCAAATACGATTGCAAAAATTTACCATGCTAGGAGTGCAAGACTGAGGTTGTTAATCAACCATGGAATTCCTGAAGATATTCATTAGATGATTGAAGCAAAGGTCTAATTATCAAGTGAGTCTTCCAATTCTTTTATTTCATACATGCCTAGGATAGGTAAAAGCACTTTTACAAAGAAACATCATGCAAAACGACTGAAAGTTTGTCACCGATGTGCCAGATGGACTTGTAATGCACAATGTCGTTCTTTAGAAATGATATCTATAAATCGTAAAGATAAAATACAATTCATTAAGGGTGGATTGAGTAAAGAGTCTTTAGATAACCTTCTATTAACTCTTGAGATGCATCTTAGTGGAGATGTGGATCGTGCAATTCATGATTTATGGCCCTATTTTTATAAAGAACATGATCGACTTAGTCTTAGGAATCTGACTAAAAAATACCATATTTGTCAGTTTTTAAGAAAACTGGATGGGAAGTCTATCCCCGACCCATATAGGGCGTTTAATCCTTTCTTGGACGTAAAACCAAGGGAAGATGTGAGCCACAATCACAACTGTGATTTGAGTCTTAGTTTGTAAAAATTTGTGTCTTTTAGCATAATATTTTATGTTTTGTTATTTCTTATATTTGTGTAATGTGTTTCAGGCTTGTCAGTGTTCATTGTTTCAGGTGATGTCTTCCATACTCTATCTTTCTACCTTAGGACATTGAGGATAATGTCTCATTTTAGTTGGGGGGAGAGGGTAGTAGTCATAAATTAAAAAAAAAAACTAACATATTAACTGTTTTTTTTTTTTGCTATTATTAAAACCATTTGATAAAACTGTTATGAGGATGGCAGAGTAAGGAGGAATTTTATTGACTCTTGAGACGCATCTTGGTAAAAAAATTCAATGGTTATTTGCAATATTCAGAACAAGGTCTGTCACACACTTCTCATGAAATATTCATGTTTACAAACTCTCGCATTGTTATCACTTGATTCTGCCCATATACTCATTTCACAAGTATTCTTAAACCTTCATTTTCACACACACTTTAACATATGATTGTGGGTTGCATATTGGATTATTGCATTATTTATGTTCTTTTGTTAAAGGTAACAACTAAGGGAGAGGGATAGTATATAGTTTGCAAAAAAAAAAAAACAAAATATTGATATTAATAAAAACATAGATAAATTGGTTTCGTAGCCTCCCTAACCTAAACAATTAAGCCCCAAGAGGTGTTTTAACACCTAATACCCTAAAGTCAATTGACTTGGGAGCTATTGGATCAGTGCTTGTTACATGGGTTGAGGAGAAAAGCTTAAGGGAATCAAACATTGCACTATCTACGTACCAGTATCTGCAACCCAAGTTACTAAGCTCGTAGGGGTGTCTCAACACATAATGCCTTAAGACCATCTGGTCTGGGAGTCATTAGCCAAAAGCTCATTACATGGGTTAAAAATGCATTGTGTTTTAAGTTATATGTATATATATATTTTTTAAAAAAGATAATAATCCCAACCTAAGGAAGTTAAGTTTAGAAAAACATTAGAATAGAATATTGTTATCTTCTAATAAAAGCCTCATCATCTATGTTTTCATACATTGATCATATAACAAGAAGGTTTATTAATATCTTGTTTTAATAGTATGAAGTAGATATATAAATTTAATGAGAGTTTGTTTATTTGGATAGATTAATGAAAGTTGAATGATGAATGCCTTGCTTTGTGGAAATTGCAAATTATTTTCTATTTTAACGCTTTGATTTCTAGGGACTAGTATAATCTGGTTGGGAGGGTGTGATTAATACTTAAAAGTGTATTTTTATCAAGGTTTTATATCATCATTTTGTACTTGAAGTATCAATAACTCCTTAACTAAAGCATCTTTTATAATAACATGTCTAATAATATTAGATACCTTTAGTTTATGGTAAATGTTCATCTTAAATGCAGGCTTATCATATAAATCAAAGGATTGATTGATGAGTTTAACTACTGAAATTAAGAAGACAAAGAGAGGGCTAAGCTTAGAAAAGAGATGCTGATTCAGTCCAAACCGGAATATTATTCGGTTATTGGATCATAACTAGAGCTGTAGAACTTGGATTTAGGTCTGGTTTATATTTATGGAAAGCTAAGACATAGGCCTAAAACTTTCATACAGAGTCTAAGATTTAAAAGTGTCATTTTCGAGTTCAAATGGTAGCAACAACGGAGAAGTTAGAAATTGTCATGCAGCCCAGACACTATTTAGTGTTCAGTCCATATCTCGAGTTTTAAAAGTCCAAATACGCCAATTCTTATTTTGTTGGAAAGCTGAGACAATTGCCCAGAACTTTTATGAAGACTATCTATTCAAATTCTAATGTTAACAATGATGTTTTGTTCAGACAAGAAGATAAGGATTGTCACCAAGTCAAGATATGGCCTCCTACTCAACAATTAGTCATCAAATCAATAGTTTAAAATTTTGGCCTATAAAAGAAAGCACTTGCCATGCATTTAGGCATCTTGGTTTTCAAATCAAGATCAAGATCAGTTTTCTCTTGACGGTACACAAGTCTTTTAAGTATTTAGCATGAAAAGGTATTTGTTTAATAGCATTCAGCAAAGGTATACTGATCCTTACCTGTTTGAAAGTTTCAAAGATTTCAGAGTTGTGATTGACTTTTCTTTGTTTAGTCATGGGATGAGGAAATAAAAGTACTAGCGGGGAATCAGTCTTTTCTTTACAATGTTCAGATTCAACCCCTTCCTTACCCTCAGAGATTGACTCATCATATTTCTCACAAGCTTCAAGAGTGAGTTTTTCAATAACCTTACCGCTGCGCAGAGTAATGACTGATTTGACTTGATCTATATGGTGGCTTCCAGAACTACTTGCATTTGCATTGTATGGCCCCTTGACATTTTGTTGTGGTTGAGATGGAAACTTACCTTTCTCTTGAAAACTGAGAGTAGATGTGAATTTTGCAAGACTATCTTTAAAATCTATCATGGTTTGAGCAAGTTGAGTGTTGAGTGTTGATTGTCTCTTGCTTTTCAATGAATGCATGCAATGTTTCCTCAAGATTTCTTCTAGGAGGTGGAGCATAAGGAGGTGCATATCCATGGGAATTTTGGAAATTATGGTGTGTTTGAAATGATGGCTGTGAAGTTTGTGCATTATTGTTATCACTCTTTCAATTGAAATTTGGGTGATTTCTCCAACCAGGGTTGTATATTTACGAGTATGGGTTATGATTGGGCCTTTGGAAACTTTTTAAAGCGTGGGCTTGTTCATGGAGGCATTCCTTGAAAGAAGGCAAATTTGGACAGTGATTTGTTGAGTGTTCATTGGTTTTACAGATTTGGCATATAATTTCTTGAACAAATTTTAATTGACCACTTTTTTTCAATTCTAGTGCTTCGACTTTTCTAGCTAAAGATGCAAACTTGGCTTGGAGGTCATGATCTTCCCTAAGGTTATACATTCCTTCACTAGATATATAAGGTCCTCCACTAGATATATGAGGTTGACTTTTACTTGGTGCCTCATAAGTGCATGTAATGTCCTAATTTTGAGCATTTTCAGCTAGCAAGTCTAGGTACTCTATTGCTTCATTAGAGTCTTTATCTTCAAAAGTTTCATTGCACATCAATTCAACCATTTGCATATCTCTAGGTGTTAACCCTTCATAAAAATATGACACCAATCTCCATGTTTCAAAACCAGGATGAGGGCAAGTATTAAGCTAGTCTCAATACCTATCCCAACATTGGTAAAATGTTTCTCCTGCTTTTTGAGTGAAAGTGGTGATTTGTCTTTTGAAAGAGTTTGTTCTGTGAGATGGAAAAAACTTCTTTAAAAATTATTGTTGCATTTCATCCCAAGCACGAATGGATCCTGGTCTCAAATTTTATGGCCATGTTTTAGCTTTATCTTTTAATGAAAAAGGAAAAAGCTTTAATCTGATGGTGTTCATGCTACAGTTTAAGTCATTATAGGTGTTACAGACCTCCTCAAATTCTCCCAAATGCAAGTATGAATTTTCTGGATCTAAGCAATGAAAAGAAGGTAAAAGTTAAATAATGTCTAGCTTAAAATTAAAATGAGACGCATCAGGAGGTAAAACTATATATGAGGGTGTACTTGTTCTTGTGGGATTCATGTGGTCTCTAAGTGTTCTCACATGATTATTCTCATTATGAAGCGACTGATTATCTTCTTCGACCATATTTTCTGAAAATAATGAGGATACCCTACAAAGTCTATCACTTAATGTATGTGACCAAACTCTCACCACTTGTAGAAAGAGAATAAAAGGAAGAAAAGAAAAGGAAACAAAACAAAACAAAACAAAACAAAATAAAAGAAACAAAAGTTAGATAAAATGAAAAGTGAAAATAAAATAAGTATTATAATTTATACAAGAATTTACCTCACCAGCAACGGCGCCAAGAACTTGACACGACCAAAAGATTGATGTCTTCTCCCAAGTGCAGGAGTGTTGAAGTAATAAATAACCTTGCAAAACCGGGGTCGAACCACAGGGAGATTATCTAAATAATAATAATAATAATAATAATAATAATAATAATAAGTTAAAGAGAGCTTTGAGATGTGATGTTGATATAAGGATTAAACAATGATAAAAAAAAAAAAACAATTGTCAAGGTTAGAGGATCCACTAATGGTATTTCAAACATGTATGGTATAAACTCTTATTACTCAACTGGAAACCACACACAAAGGAGGTTTCAATCAGATTATAGATTGTTAACATGATTCATTAGTTATCTTATTCGAATAATGTTAATACTTGTAAATGTTGTCAGGTATTCATGATTATAACTAATGTTAACAACAAATCAAGTTCCTTACATAGCATAGGTGACGGTTATACCATACGGTTTGGGCTATGAAAGTGCCAAGTATTTGTTGTACTAAGGGTTATACAACATAAATCTAGATTAACTATTTAACAAGCAAAGTATTAAAAGTAAATAAAATAACAAATACAAAACATGTTACTATCAAACATTAAAGTTCATGTTGAGTTTATACTATACTTATTCTTACACTATTAGTGTAACTTTTTCACCTTAACATAATAAACTTAGCTAAACATAATGAAGAAGAGAAACATAAATAAATAATATAAAAACATAAATAAGATATAAGTTAACTAAATAAATGAAAGGAAATGAAAAGCATAAATAAGAGATTAATATAAACAAAACTTAAGCATTACAAAAATATAAAGAGAGAAAGCAAGAGCATGATCTTAATCTAAAAACCAAGATGCCTAAATGCATGGCAAATGCCTCTATTTATAGGCCAAAATTTAGAACTATTGATTTGATGACTAATTGTTGAGTGGGTGGCCACATCTTGACTTTGTGGCAATCCTTATCTTCTTGTCTGAACAAAACATCATTGCTAACGTCAGAATTTGAATAAATTATCCCATGAAAGTTTTAGGAAATTATCTCAGCTTTCCAACAAAAAAAGAATCAGTGTATTTGAACTTCTAGAACTCGATATATGGGCTGAACACTGAACATGTCTAGGCTGCAAGACAGATTCTGACTTCTCTGTTGTTGCTAAGATTTGGACTTGTAAACAGCATAATTGAGTCTTGAACTCCCATGAATGTTTTAGGCTTATGTCTTAGCTTTCTAGCCATATAAACCAAATTGAAATTCAAGATCTACAGCTCTCGATATGACCCAATGACTGAAACGTGTTCCTGTTTGGACTGAACCAGCATCTCTTTTCTAAGCTTAACCTTCTCTTTGTCTTCTCAATTTTAGTAGTTGAACTCATCAATCAATCCATTGATTTATGTGATAAGCCTGCATTTAAAATAAGCATTTACCATAAATTAAAGCTATCTTATATTATCAGACTTGTCATTATAAAACATGTTTAAGTTAGGGAATTTAATTATACTTTAAGTGCAATATGATGATATAAAGCCTTAGTGAGAATGCACTTTTAAGTACTAATTATATAACTCTTGGTACAACAAATACTTGGCACTTTCATAGCTCAACTATATGGTATAACCGACACTTGTGCTATGAAAGGAACTTGATTTGTTGTTAACATTGTCATAACCCAAATTTTGACCATTTTTATTATTATTATTTTATTTATTGAAAAGGATAAAAAAATGATGATAAAAAAAATAATGATGATGAAAAAACAAGTAAAATGAAATAAATGAAGAATGAATTAAATTTTGGGTTAAGGGCAACATGATTGGAAGTTTTGGGGTTTAATTAAACTTTGAAATTAATCTAATTAAGCTTGGAATTAATTTAGTTAATCAAGTCAAGGGTTTAATTGAAGAATGGATAAGTTTTGAGACTTAATTAAGCTTGGAATTAATTTAATTAATCCAATCAAGGTTTTAATTGGAGAATTTATAAGTTTTGAGACTTAATTAAGCTTGGAATTAATTTAATTAATCCAATCAAGGGTTTAATTTGAAACTTGATAAGTTTTGAGACTTAATTGGACTTGGATTTAATTAAATTAATGGAATCAGGGACTTAATTAAAGAAATAGCAAAGTTTGGGGTTAATTGGGGGCAAAATTGCAACAGATTAAAGTCCAAGGATTAGCTTGTAAAAAGCACCGAAATACAGGGGTCCAATTACAATTTACAAAAGGGCTTGATTGCACGATTTCAGAACTTCAGTGACCAGATTTAAAATGGTCATTCCCATCGCACAAACGGCGCCGTTTTTAGAAATCAGTCGTCGCCTTCTTCGTCTCCTTCCACAGGAATGGTTTCTGCAGTAATGGCTTTGAAGCCGTTTCAATTGTAGAGATGCTTGGCATTCTCTGGCTATAAAGCCAGAGAAGATGAGAGAGCGCAGGGAGGGGAGGAGAAAAAAAGAAGAATCACAGAGAGGGAAAAAGAAAGGGCAGAACCGAGGGGGGAAGGAACCACAGAACCGGGAGGGACTAAAAAGAAAAAAGGAAAGAGCAGACTTTGGTTCCCCTGGTTTCTTCTCAAAGAAACAGAGGAGACGAACGAACAAGAAGAAAAACTGGGGGGCAAAACTGGGGGGGTTGGACTGAAAAGGAGAAAAAAAAACTGGTGAAAAACCGGAGGAAAGTGTGACCATTGTCTGAGCCCTCTCCAGCACCGGAGAGAGAGATAGAGGAAGGACCAGAGAGGGAGAGCAAAGGGGGATAGAGAAGAAGTAAGAAAAACAGAAGCACAGAGACAGAGAGAATAAGAAATAAACATGGAAGAGACAGGGCAGAGAAGAGGTAGCGTCGACCAGCCAGAGCTCCACCATCGTCTTCATCGCCTCCACTAGACCAAGTAAGTTCTTCCTTCTCCTTGCTTTGTAAATTATAGCTTTCATTTGTTGCGCAAAGGTAAAATAATTACCTCGTTACTGTTTCAACAGTACCCAACCGGTCACTGACTTGGGCCAGTGACCAGCTTAGACCCAGCCCATATGGGCTGAGCTGGACCCAACCCCCCAAAAAATAGAAAAAATAAAAAATAAAAAAATAAAAAAAATAAAAAAAATAAAAAATAAAAAATGTGTATGCATGAATAAAAATAATGTAAATTTATTGGTTTATTCACTGACGCTAGAGTCAGGAATAAAAATACCGGTTTAAATTTATATTATTTTTATTTTTTGTATTTTATTTTATTTAGCTAGAAAAATAAAAAAAATATGTGCATGCTTAAAAATAAATTCTTTTACCGAGCGCTAGAGTAGGGAATAAAAAATATAGATCTAATTTTTTTTATAGGTACGTAATATTTACCAACACCAGAGTTGGAGATATTCGTAGTTGAATATTCACTGATGCCAAAGTCAGGAATATTATAAGCAAATTATTATAGCGTAAACTAATAAACATTTAGCAATTTAAGACAAAATCAGCAATGCAGTCTGCCTCAGGCAGAATGTTTAAGGGGTGATAATATCTTCCCTTTTACGTAACCAGTCCTGTACCATAGAATCTCTGTTGACCAGTTAGGGTTTCTAGTGACCATAATACTAGGTGGCGACTCCTTAAACAAGACATTTTTCCCTAAAAAACAAGATGCCAAAAATCTGTTTTTTTTCCACAATCTAGAATTATTTGTGGGCCGCCGCGATGTCGGATGCGACAAACATAAATTAACATCATGAATACCTGACAACATTTACAAGTATTAACATTATTCAAATAAGATAACTAATGTAATAATGTTAACAATTTATAATCCGATTGGAACCTCATTTGTGTGTGGTTTGCAGTTGAGTAATAAAAAAAGTTTATACTATATTTATTTGAAATACCTTTAGTCCTCTAACCTTGAGAATTGTTTTATCCTTGTTTAATTCTTACATCGATATCCTATAAAATTCTCATAAACTCTTTGTTTTATTAAATATATATATTATTTGTAATTTATATAGTTCATCTTCCTATAATTCGATCTCGGTCTTGCCACGGTAATGGTAAAATAGCTAATACCACGAGCAGCAACAATAGGTCTAAGTGTGATAAATTCACTACTATTGTCGAATAAATCTTTTTAATTTTTTCAAAGAATTGATTTTCAACCATAGTGGTAAAAGTGAACAAAAATAAAATACACATCCAACGTATTATGCATAAGAACCAGCAGTCTTGATGAGATGATAAACAAAAAGTACATAATAACAGTAGCCATCAATAGAAAAAACCGCGAGGATTGTCCTCAAACACCAGTATACAAATATTCAAGAGGAGCATGACTCATAAGGAAAGTTACAATAAAAGACAATTTATGCGATTTATTACATCGACATGAAACGCATAACAATAAAGACTGCACTGGCACGAAACGCAGGACAATAAAAAATAAGAGGACGACACAGGTAAGTTATAACTGTGAAAAAAAGAAGACAAAAGTTTGGAACTGGGTTGACCCAGCCTATGACACCAGCGATCAAAGGAGGCACGAGTGCCAGCAAAGGTAATGGCATGAGCCTGAGATGAGGAAGGACATAGTTTCACAGAATAAACACCATCTTCACACCTACCGCGCATGAGCGGGAGTTGTGGTTATTTCCTTATATGGTGCATCGTGTTTCTTAGTGGATTCCAGCCTCTAAACATGTGGAATAATAAATTCATTTGTCTTTCCATGACTCAACA
>Ga0325403_1002260_pt1 | contig 16922 bp, 7 predicted proteins | sample PopdelMetagenome_19_FD_205665 | JGI IMG/M metagenome (GOLD analysis project Ga0325403, IMG submission 205665) | Populus deltoides microbial communities from Bellville, Georgia, United States - Xylem-PdKOR-R4 | ecosystem: Host-associated > Plants > Phyllosphere > Stem > Wood/Secondary xylem...
ACACTCACATGTGAGATATCAATGAATTGGAGGCCTTGTTTCATCATCTCATCACGCATAAATTATTAAAATGCTTTCCTTTTTTTAATTTTAATTTTTGTTAACTTAATTAACTATAGCTTACATAGTTGAGGTTTGTTAGATTTCAAAAATAATATATAGGATTTATTAACATTCCTAGCAGTCACCTTGATTCAATTTTTTTTATCGTTTTCCTTTTCCCTTAGGTATTAACCAAACATTTTTAAGGAGATCGACCTGACGTGACATGCATTTTAATCATGTCCTAAACTACCAAATACAGCTCTTCGCATCAAAATCAAAAAGCGAAACAACTAATCAGTTTTAATCATGTCCTAAACTACCAAAGTTTGTGTGCTCTTAAATAGGGCTGGTGATGCCTTTATGTTTTTGTGTGCTCTTAAATAGAACTGGTGATGCCTTGGTGGTGTTGGTGCTTTTTTTTTTTTTTTTTTATGGAAATATTAGTCAAAGAGGTGGAAATAGAATCCCATAGGTTGCCCGAGTATGCTGACAGGGAAAATATGCTTCCATTTTTCCCTTAGGTATTGACCAAATATTCTCTGCCCCTTTTTCCTGAATGTAAACTTGAGTAAATTGAATGTTCATACCCTCAGGTATGCTAAATAAACCCTCTCTTTCCTGAACTTTTCCACCGATAGGCTGCCTCTGCCTCAATTCATCACTGTTAGGATATTAGTTGAGATCCTAGTCCAAGGAGGCATTAATGTTAAAAACTAAATATACAGATATTTAACATTAATTATGGCTCCTGTTTCTTCGAAAATAAACTGTAAGTAATTTACTATTAAGAATATTGGCAACTAGAACCAGCATACTAGGAGCTTATGATTATGGAGTGGAATTTTTTTTCATTTTCTTTTAAATAAAAAGAATAAAAAGAAAAATAAATAGGAATTTAAAAGAATAAATATTAAATTTGATAAAACAAAATCAAATTTTAATAAATAAAATTGAAAAACAAATAAATCAAATTCAATACAATTAAATAATTGAGAATCCATTTGTATCTTTTATAAAGTCAGCATATCTTTTAAGTGAAAAAAAAAATTATAAAATTATTGCAAGAGTTTCTTCTTGCCATGAAAGTCAACACGCACTGATTTATTGTGTAGAGGCTGAGACATTACTTTTAATCAAATCATTTAATTTGAAAAATAATCTCTATTATATTTTAAATACCTCTTTTATATATATATATATATATATATATATTCCTAACTCTACATAGTAGTAACATTTTTTTAGGTTGTGGTTGGGATTATTCAATACATAGTAAACGTTAATTTTTCAAAAAAAAAAATAAAAAAAATTATGCATCTCTCTTTTTCTAAATTTTCCACCTTTTAATTTCCCCATGCATTAATGCATTGGGCTTGGTTGGGACTTTTTTCTCCTTTCTCATTTTATTCCTTTCCCATTTCTTTTTCTCTTTCTCTTTATCTTCCCCTTTTCTTTTTTTATCCTCCCTCCTCCCAGTTTGGCTTCCTTTGACTTCTGAGAAATCAGCACCAGTCTTATGAATCGGCACCAGGGCCACAAACATCCTTCTCGATCGTAGCACAATATAGATTGCCTCCTACTACACGACCGATTTCACGTTTATAAACAGGAAAGAAAAAACCCACAATTCCTTACGATTTTAATGGAAGATATTATATAGTCTAACTCCAACACAAAATTATAAAGTACAAATTAAAATGGTATATCTGATCTTGAATGAGAAAGCAGACCAAGTATTTATTTGCAGCAATACAGTACATATAAACCAAAAACCAACAGTCGAGGCGCCCGAGTACTTCATGGATGGCTACCTTGACGAAGAAGACGACCTGAAATTAATACGAAAACAATATTGGGAAATTTTGAGAATCTCATTGTATGAATCTTAAACAGCTTTAACTTCTTATTACATGGTACCTACTTATTCCCCAGCAATGAAGTGCATGGCTCTCGGAGGCCCTCCACTGGCCTGCTTGGAATCAGCACCACCATTACACTCGGTTTTACAGCTGCAGCGGCCTCTCATGAGTATATAAATTAAGATAGCAAGGAGGAGCAAGACGAGACCAGCTCCTCCTGTAGTAGCTCCTTTAGCAGCTAAGGAGTAGCCTCCGCTGGCCGACTGTTGTGCAGGATGGGGGGAGAAGTTGGCATCATCCATAACTCAAAACTAGAAAAAGGAATGATTAGAAAACAATGAGTAATGTTCGTAGTAAGATTAGAAATAGATAGTATTGATAACATTACCAAATATTAGAAAACAGTGAGTATAGGGTTTGTGAATATATATGGAGATGGTGGGTATAAGTAGCAAGTGAAGTGTAAATAGAGGCTTGATTACATCTTCATATATTTCCAAGACTCCAGGGTACACTTCCAAATGAATTTCGTAATGGTTACATTTCTACCTTAATTTCAGGCTTTATCAGACTCTGTCTTCAAAATGAAAATTGTATTTACACTCTTCACTGTGCCTAAAGTCTTTTTTAATTTGTTTAATTGTAGAATAAAACAAATTAAATCATTGCTTGGCACATATGTTTGATTTTGGAAGAGTTGGCACGTAATCCCTTTCGTTTTACAACCTAAGTTTGCGCTCTAATTCAAGGGCGGTACGGGCAAAAACGCAAAATACCCTTTGTAATTGGTAATTATGCAATGTGTTTTTCTAAAATATTTTCTTAATTAAAATAATAATTTTTAGATTTTTTATTTTTATCATCAATACATTAAAATTATTAAACAATCCTCTTAAAGACAAACAAAACACTCACTTGTGAGATATCAATGAGTATATTGGAGGCCCTGTTTCCTCATCTCATCACGCATAAATTATTAAAATGCTTTGATTTTTTTAATTTTAATTTTTGTTAACTTAATTAACTATAGCTTACAGAAAATTGCCAAGTTGAGGTTTGTTAAATTTCAAAACTAATAGGCCCCTGTTTACCTGGGTTTTCTTTTTATTTAATTAAGTGTGTGTTTAGCATTATGCTAATTTTTGTGAATGTGGTTTTAAGAAAATAAATTTAAGAAAATCACTTTTAAATTCAATTTTAAACATAATTTTTTTTAAAAAAAATATTTAATTAAAACAACTATAAGATAAATTTATCCATTTTAAATGGAAAAATATGGCATCTTAAAAGACAAAGGACACAATCTCCCAAAACTCCAGCTACTGGCATGCTTCGGGTTTGAATATTCAACTGACCAATCACTCTATTTTCATTTACAAATGACAAAGAAACATTTTCAAATTACCTACAGAGATGTCCACTTAATTAACTTGTGAAACAAGACATTCAATTAGATGTCAGTGTCACAATGCCTTGAACCTCGTTTGACAATGCCACGTTTGATAAGAACTTAGTTTTTGCTGACACAAAATGGATCAATGGACTTATTGGTTTGGATTGGTTGCCCTTTTATTTTCATGACTCATTGGGCTTGGTTGGGCTTTTCCCCTCTCTCTTTCTCTCTCTCTTCCCCTTTTCTTTTTTTTTCCCTCTCCTCTCCCTCCCAGGTACGCTTCCTTTGACTTTTGAGAAATTAAACCACACTTAACATTTGGAAAATTTAGATTTTTGAAATAATCAGTTTCATGTTTTAACAAACATGGCTAAAAGTGTACTGGACAGTGTGGTAAGGATTACTTTTTAAATAATTTTTTTATGTCAAAATATATGACAATAATATTTTTTATTTTTAAAAAATTATTTTTGACATCAGTGCATCAAAAGGATCCAAAAAGTACAAACCATATTAAATTTTAGCAAAAAAAAATTAAATTTTTTGAGAAAAACATGTTCTAAGTCAATATAGTCACACTCATAAAAAAAAGTATTTACTGGAATAGTGTTGTATTTTTTTTCTTTTATTTATGTAGTTTTTTTTAATTCACTCTTCAATAACCCAATCCTTTTTTATTTAATTTGTTTCAACTTCATTGAAAATTATATGTTGTTTGAAAATATGACGTTGTACCATTTTTCTGGATCTTATTTGCTAATGATTGCTTAGGCCTAACCCAACTCAAGCGAGTCGGGTTTAGCATAGCACAGACCCACTGTGTTTTGGATACTTAGTCTGAAAGATGCCGAATCTTTATGTGGTCTTATTATTTTGGGCCCCAACTTCTCGCTGAGTTTCTCTGTTACCTTAGCCCCTGCGATCGTGGGTCCTTTCTGTGCGAAGTATGTCTGATCCAGATCACTTAGCAATTTCAATTGCAATTAGAGTTTGAAGTGAACTGTCACTGTTAAAGAACATGGAGATGACTTGAAGGAACTCGAGTTTTCTTGCATTTTACTTGGACATTAATATTTCTTAATTTCTTGAGATGAAGAATTGACAACAGTCTATCTTCAGTAATTTTATTCGAAAAAGAACACGAAAAAAAAAATACATTTTCACTAATATTAATCTTAAAGCATAATTTCCTCCCTTTCCTAAATAATATTCTGCTAATATTTTCCAGATTTTCTTTATTTTTAATATTTTAAAAAAGAAATTGGTGTTTTTTTTTTAAACCAAACACAATACACGCCTAAAATGCAGCTCCAGACATAATGACCCAGTGAAGCACATTTTATTTGCCATACTATACTTCTCTTAAAAAGAGTAATTTGTTAGTCTATTTTGTTAGAAGATCTTCATTGCCTCTGCCACGCTTTCTTCTACCTTATTGACTCCAACAAAGGGAGCACAAGGCATGTCCCACGCATTGGTCAAGTATGCAGCATGTAACTGGATTTTCTGCCGGCGCTCCACTGCGGGTTAGGGTATGAAATTCCATGTTTAACTAAGAACGCAGCAAAATCAAAAAGCTTTTGTTTTTTTTATTCATAGAACATGACCAAGGTTGGAAAGCGAAACAACAAATCAGTTTTATGAGTTGCTTCAGATCCATTAAAGCAATTACATGTCTCATACACAGAAAAACCAAAAGGTTGCCTGGATCCAAAGTAAACCTACTTGATCCTTGTCGCAAAAATTAAGTGGTTTGATCCATTTCCATAACAGTAGCTGCCAAAAAGTTGATGAAAACCACGGCTTCATGCATCCACAATCTGGATCTGGGGTGGCAGTGCAGTCCTCCAGCAGCTTCAGTTTCCCTGCAAAAGATAGGTAATGGTATTCAAGCATGGTGATAAATGACAGGAGCAAGGGAAGATAGTTCCTGGGGGAAAAAAGTTGTGATCTATCTTGAACAAAGAAGAAGTGCCTGCACCTGCGATCTCCATCAACCAACTAAATCTCAGAAAGAAAAGGAATGGATGCCCCAGTGCAACAGCAGCCACAGATCTTCTTTGATTTCTTTTCTTTTCTTTTTTATATGCATGGCTATCTAAAATGCATATAAAAAGATTGCATCTTTACACCAACTTATTTATAAAAAATGCTGATCATATTTATTTGTACAATTCACAAATCCCAAATGAACAAATATTATTTCAATTTCTATATTCAAGGAGAGAGAAACTCGCTATTAATAGGGTTTTTTATGCCAAATGCTAAGAAAAGGACAAACATACTCATTCTCAAATGATGGTGTTGGTCCGCATTAATAGGTTCATGCATGTATGCTCATGCACAAAATAAAAGTAGATTAACAAAGGTCATGTTGGGAGTTGACTTCCTAGCTTAGGTGTTTGGTTCCGCAGTAATAGGTGATGGTCTTGTTTCTTCGGCTATCCTTTTACTCTTCTTCTCTTCTTCTAGGATTTGTTAGGTATTCCAAACAGGTTTGGTTTTTACGACTGCATTTGCGTCATTAATATATAAACATACAATTTATTTAGCTATCAATGCCAAAGAAAAAAGAAGAAGAAAATAAATAAATAAATAAAGGTAAGAAGGTTTATGGAGCGAAGAAACTAGCAAAACCTTTTTTTATAGAGGAATCATTCTGGATGGATTTTAGTGGAGGAGGAGGAGGACGAATCCACGTATCAATACTCTCTCCTTCCATACGTCCATGTCATAGTAAGAAAACGGATGCCACGTGTCTTGGGCTCCAAAACCAACTTACCAAGCTGCAAAACCCTGCACAAGGCTACTATTTAAAGACGACAAAGCTTCATCCTTGCCATGCATCCTTGTTCACAAAAGCATCTACTCTTGCTCTGCTAGCGTATCCCCTCCAGTTTTTCTTCCTCAAATTTGGTAATGTTATCAATACTATCTCTTTGTGATCTCACTTGAGACATTACTGGGTTTTTTTCTTCTAATTAATCATTCCTTTTTGTAGTTTTGAGCCATGGATGGTTACACCCTACACCCCCCTGCACAAGACTCAGCCACTGGAGGGTACTCCTCAGCTGCTAAAGGAGGACTTGCTGGTGTCCTCTTCATGATCCTTCTTGCTGTCGTAGTTTCTGTATTCTTCAAGTGCCGAAATTGCTCTGTGAAATTTGAGGTGAATGTTGAAAAGCCAGAAAGGAGCGTCCATGCTGGAGATGGATGTTGAAATGCCAGAAAAGAGCGTCCATGCTGGAAAATAAATAGGTAGGTAGCATGTAATTAAGATTCATACAATGAGATTCTTAAAATTTTCCAATATTGTTTTCGTATTAATTTCAGGTCTTCTTCTTCGCCAAGGTAGCAATCCATGAAGTATTGACTGCTGGTTTTCAGTTACATAAATGTGTGTGTGTGTATTTTGTGTACGAGTTAATTTTAATATCTTCAATTAAAATCATTTTTTTTCTTTAATTCGTTGTTGACGGCTATGCCGTGGTTTGGTGGTTTTATTGGTGACTGGTTCATTGGTTGTGTTTTTTTTTCTCGAGAGAGAGAGAGAGAGAGAGGTCAGAATCTCAAGGGGAGATGGGTTCCAAGTGATTTTCTTAAATTTATTTTTTTTAAATCACACTAAAAGAAGCAATCGTAATGCTAAATACGTAATAAAAAAATAGAAGAAAAGGGGCCATGAATTAAAATATTGCGTTCTGGTTTTTTTTTTTTGTTTTAATTCAATCCTCGTAAAAGTCTTACTTTTAAACTTTTGATGTCTTGCAAACTTCTTCTTTGAATGTGTACTGGACTCCTGACCGGTTGTCCAGCGGCCTGGATAGTTTAATTTAAGGTGATTTTTTTTTTTGTTTGATTTGGTTTTTATAAAAAAATAATTAATTTTTTTTTAAAATTGAAATTAGTTCAAATTAACTAGTTTCGATCAGTTATTTTAGAATAAAAATGGTTCAAACCGACTGGTTCCAGTTTGGTTCGGTTTGACTCGGTTTTTTTCAGTTTGGGTTCGGTTTGGTTTTTCGGTTTTAAGCTTATAAAACCGAAACCAATCCGACCTAGTCGGTTCTAATCGGTTTTTTTCATGATTTGATTTTTTTAATTATTTTTTTAGTTTTCTTAGTTTAATTAATTTTTCAGTTTTTTTTTCCATCCCTGTTTTAAATGAAGGGACTACAATGAATGGCCAATCATTCTTTAGTGGGTAATAAATAAAATAAGCAGCAAAGGGCAGTGTATATATATATATATATATATTTTCCCCTATATTTATTTTCCTCTTTGGTTAATTTACTATAGATAAAAATATACTAGCACAAATCAATATAATAATGAATAGCCTGTATGAATAAACCCAAACACCCCTTAATCAAATGCAGACAATTTTATTTTTTTTGTAAATGTCATAGATGCCACCCCACTATTGTAATAAATAGTGAAATAAGTATGTTTCCATAAAGGCCAAAATATTTCATTTTCATACAAAAAATAAGTAGGGATTGGAAATCAATTTCTCAGGAAATCTAAAAATTCCATATCATGTGTTAATTTGATGAACGCCGTGTCATCTATAAGATAAATACCGATGGAATGTAAATTGTAATATGTAGGGCAAATTAACTGATGGCAGAGAGCCTGTAAGTGGAACAGTTCGAAAAAGAACATTAGCAAGTTGTCTTTCAACAACAGGATATAGTTAGTGTTGCTACTAGCCTAGTAGATTATGTTTGGCCAGGTAGTTGAAAGTTGAAACTATATATATATATATTTTTTTTTTTGTAAAAATTAAAGTTTTTGTTTAAAATTATTTTTTTATATATTTCAGGTTTTTTTGATATATTGATATTAAAAATAATTTTTAAAAAATAAAAAATAATTTTAATACATTTATAAGTTAAAAAATAAATAAATACTCAATTAGATCATTAATTTATATTTTTTTTTCTTTTTCATAGCTACAAAACCCTTCTTCTTTATGTGTATATAAAAGAGAAAAAAAATAATGAAGGTTAATCCCTAACAAACCTATTATTGAAGGATTTAATTGTGAAAAATAATCTAAGAAAAAAGTTAAGTCAACCCAGATAAACCTTTCAACACCTCATGACCTAGGTCTTAAGGTCGGGAATACCCCGTAGCAAAAATAAAACTCAAAAAAATCATGAAATCAAATAAAATATCATGAAGTAAGCATCTCATGCTTATTTTATTGAATTTAATTCAAAAACAAAATCTTTTTTAAAAAAACTTAATTTAACAAAGAATGACAAATAAAAAAACCAAGATAATGTGAATTATTTTCAAAATTAGCAAAAACAAATGCTACAGAAAGCAAATTAAAAAAAAAACTAATAGAGCTCAATCTCTAATTAAATGAGTGTTGAATGATAAAATTGAAAAAAAAAATATAAGCTTAAAAGAAGGTGGAAAAAAAATCAAGCAAACCCAAACGAATCTCCTAAACCTATGTTATTCTCCCAAACTCACAACAGGTGAAATTCTACACCCGTGATTAATTAATAAGCTTAATTCCCAACCAATGTAATGTGGAGGATGAAACAAAAAAAATTCAATTAAAAAAATTTACCAAAATAAAAAAAATAGTTATCAAAATAATGAGGATCAATTCTTATATGAAAGAAAAACTAAAGGAGGATGAATTCCTAAACTAAATTAAATTTTAAAGATCATATCAAATAAAACAAACGACAATGAAAAGAAAGGAGACCAAATCAAACAAATAAAAAAATTAAAGGAGGATGAAATTGAAAAAGAAATTTTAATTTTATAAATTATCTCAAATAAAACAAATAGTAATCAAAAGAAGAATGACTAAATATATATGAAGGAAAAACAAAATGATGAGCTACTCTGAAAATTTGAAGGATGAACTATGAAAGTCGAGATGGAGAGAGAGAAAAAAATAAAAGGTTGTTAGTATCAAACTAGATGTTAGTAAGCTACATGCGATGCCTAGAGAGGAAATGTATATCAAAATGGTTCCAAAAACATCAATGAACTACTTTTTTTTGCCTTTGTAATACGTTGCACACACCGCTTAAATATGATGGAGTAGTGGACACACTAGTGCGTGCGATGCAGCACTAGACATTTATGATGTTTTAATTATATTTTATATTTATTAAAATATAAGATTTTTCCTTAGCCATTAGCCAACTTGATTGTAAGTAAAATACTAGAATGAAAATGTAAAAAGTCTCTAAATCATAGTTAAACAAAAACATATTTTTTAAAAAAATTTAGTTATTTTACCGTGTTTTTAAACTATTAATAAATCTTGTAGAAATATCATATTACCCCCAATAATCAATTCATCAATTTCTTTAAAAGAGTAAAATAAGCAGTACACTATTATGATAAATAGTAAATCCTGTTATGATGAACAACGTTCCTTCCTCCCCAGTTAGCTTTTATTAATTTCAAACATGTATTAATCTATTAAAATATTTACTTTATGATGTAATTTTCCATTAAAAAATTATATAAGATAGCATTTTGAGTGGAGAAATTTAGAGTAACTTGTCATACTTGCTCCACATGATATATATATATAAAGGAGAGAGAAAATTTATGTTAAAATATTTTTATTATTTTTAATGGATTTTACCTCTAATTTTTTTCATCTTCTATCTATCTTTACAAAATGAATTCATTAAAAGTAATTAATAAAATGTCACATGTAATTCAATAGCACCATAAAAATCTTCCTCGAGTGCCTCAGTAGAAATTAATTAATCTAGGTAACTTGATTATAGAATGAGTAAAGTTTTGATATAATTAAATAATCTTCATTCACTAAATAAAAGGGCACCAAATGCCTCAATTTGGCGTCATCGATCGATCTTCGTTCAATTGGATATTAAATCATCTTCGTTCACTAGCTTGATTATAGAAAGAGTAAAGATGTAGAAGGACGCTTACATCTCTTTCAATAATGAGGCCAGCCATTCATCTCTTTCAAGATTCCAGCCATTCCTTTATCATTGTGGTCAAATTCATGAATATTCTCCACTCTGTTAACCATCCAAGTTTTTCAGGGATTTTCTATATGATGACAAGACATAGGCTGAACTCGAAAGGAAGAAAGAAAACATTAAATAAAGGGTACAGCAGACACTGGCGTATTAATTCGATAGTGATTTCAAACATGAAGAGGTTTTTTAAATATATATATATATATATATATATATATATATATTGTGATTTTTAATTTTAATTTTTTTAATATTTGTAGATTATTTTAATGTGTTAATTTTAAAAATAACTTATTATAAAAATATTATTTTTATAAATTTTAAAATAAAAAATACTTTAAAAAATGGTTATGCTGAAACACTAGTTATATCCTGTTGTTTAAGACTAGTTGCTAATATTTTAATAACAGGTCTTTGTTTACCCTTTCTTTCGTGCCAGCCTTTAACCCAAGTTTAGCAACACTAATTATATCCTGTTGTTTAAGACTAAATGATAATATTTTAATAACAAATCTTTATTTTCCCTTTCTTTCTTGCCAACCTTTGACCCAAGTCTAAGATCCTTTGGTTTGCCATGTTTTTATTAAAGATTTTTTTGGTTTAATGGTATGCATGGCAGACACTTGTCGTGTTATTTTAGTAGTTTTATTATGAAAAAAAAATAGTTTTTTTTTTTTTTGTTGAACAAAGCTTATATATATTCTTGTGTATGATGAAATTCTAAAAATTTTATACATACTTTATTTTTTATAAAAAAGTTGTATTTTTATCATATTTTAATAAAATATAAGATCGGTCAAAGAATATCATAATTAGTTTATGATTATCCATTAGAACTTGATCTGTATTTTAAAAATAAAAAATAATATTTTTGTATTTTTAAAAAATTATTTTTAATATTTATATTAATTTAAAAATATTAAAAAAATTAATTTAAAAAAATAATTCTTTTGCGAATCTAAATTATTTCATCATGTAATGTCATTGATGTTAGTACTGTGTCAACAATTGTGAAAGGTTAAAATAAAATAGTATTATGATAAGGATTAAGGAAGTTAAACTGCACTGATATTAACCAAATATTCTCGGTCCCTATTTCCTTCCATCCTAGTGTATATTTTGTCCAAAAAGATGTGACTTGTGAGGGCATGGGCAAGGGTGGAGGCATCTTAAAGAATTGGATAGGTTATAGTTAAGATTTTATTAATATTTTTTTTATTAATTTTATATAAAAAAGTTGTAATTCTTGATTGAATTATCAAAATATTTTAAAAATTTATGCGGAGCTTTTTAATATGATGCTTTAGCTTGGGTAAAATTTCAGAATTTTTGGAGAAATTTGATGAAAAATCACAATTTAATTAGTTTTACGTTATTGGACGTAATTTTTAATTTGACCATCAGATTGAGCTGAAATTTTATGAGAGATCTTAAAATATATTGAATAAAATCTTGTTAAAATTTTAGGATGAACGGAGTTTGGTAGTGCTAAAAAAAACCGTCATATAAAAGCAAAACGACTCATTAAGGTAAAATGGTTATTGTTATTAAAAAATAAAACAAATCAGTTATTCCTTCCTTGATGAAAAATCACAATTTGATTAGTTTTACGTTCTTGGGCATAATTTTCAATCTAACCATCAAATTAAACTGAAATTTTACGAGGAATCTTAAAATATATTAAATAAATTCTAGTTAAAATTTTAGGATGAACGGAGCTTGATAGTACTAATAAAAAAAACCGTCAAATAAAAGCAAAACGACTCATTAAGGGTAAAATGATTATTTGTCATTAAAAAATAAAACAAATCAGTTATTCCTTCCTTGATGAAAAATCACAATTTGATTAGTTTTACGTTATTGGGCATAATTTTCAATCTGACCATCAGATTGAGCTGAAATGTTACGAGGAATCTTAAAATATATTGAATAAAATCTAGTTAAAATTTTAAAATAAACGGAGCTTGGTAGTGCTAATAAAAAAAACCATCAAATAAAAGCAAAACGACTCATTAAAGATAAAATGGTTATTTGTCATTAAAAAATAAAACAAATCAGTTATTCCTTCCTTTTATATGTTGCTGACAGGGCAAAAGCAAAATAGAAAAAGAAAGAAAAGAAAAGGTGAGAGAGAAAGAGAGAAAAGTAAGGGGAAAATATATATAAAAAAAATCCAAGAAAAAAAATAAGAAAAGTGAAAGAATAACCTTATAAACTTACAAAGTCTAATTTATAAAACACTAATCTAAAAATGAATCAAGTGAAGGAAATAGAAATTGAGAGAGGAAAAAAATTTAATTACTTTGTTTTCTAGTTGATATAAGATTGTTATTTTATCTCGGTTGAGGGGTTGTTATAATATCGATTCAAATTTGATTATAGATAAATTATATTCTATAAAATATCGAAGGATGTAACTTCAATAATGAGTTTATTTTTACTTTCATTTTAATTTTATGTACTTTTAAATTTATTTTTTAATATTTTAAATAATGTATTTGAATTAAAACTTTATTATTAACTTAAAAAATTTATGTACATGAATTAATAATTAATCATAGAAAAATTTATATATTTATTTAATAGCCATGGCAGAAAAATTTCTGACTCAACCATTGTACATGGATCAAATCCTATGATCCTAGCCTATTAAAAAACCAATACGTTCGCAGGTGTTGGGTTACCATGGTGATGTGGTTGATGGATTGCATACTTTAACATATACAAGCAGATCACCAGACAGCCTCACATCATGCTAGAAGACCACCAAGAAGCAGAACAAAACATTGATGGTTTTGGGTTGGGAGATGGAATGGCTGCACGGTGGTGTTTGCGAGGTGGATCTCGAAATATGAACGTATTCTTTGGCTTGTTTGTGTGGTGTTTTTTGGTGCGTTTGTGCCAAAAAAAAAATTAATGAAAAAGCTGTAACCCATTAAAAAATAACAGGAAGATATATGGCAGGGAGGCTGCCATATACCCAGCAAAATAAATGAAAAAACAGCAATAAAAAACTGGCCAAAACTTATTGCGAGAACGATTTAAAAACTTAAACAGTGTAATCTATAATGATTTTGTACATAATCTAAAAGTAAGGGAAAGAAAAAATTACGAGGATTAAAGTACAATTGGTTAAATTTTAAATTTATTTTTTAAAATTTATTAGTTTAAGTTTTATAAATATTAGAATTACTGAAAGTTTATATAATTGTTAATATCATATTTATTAAAAGCTTATATAATTATTAATTTTAAAACTTGTAAAATTAATTAAAATATATAAGCTACCCAACTATCTATAATAAATAATAATAATAAAAAAGGAATGGGAAACAAAAGCATCTTAAAAGGTAAAAGAGAAGACAAGGGACACAAAATCCCAAAACTCCAGCTAACTGGCATGCTTTGGTTCGGATAGCACGAATATTCAATTGATAAATTACTCTATTTTCATTTACAATGAGAAAGTATTTTGAAAATCACTACACTTCTAAATACATACTAATTTTAGTTTAATAGCTCTCAAAATTAAGGATTCGATACTTAATTAAATGAGTAAAAAAAATCTCACAATTTCAAATTTCAAACACGCTCATAAAATGTTTATTTAAAAGTGTGATGTAGATTATAATTAAAAAAAAAAACCAAAAAGTTTGAGGAAAACTAAAAATTCCATATCAAGTGCTTGACGAAACTCCGTGTTTCATCAAAAGGCATTTCCTTCGCATTGGTCAAGTACACGTTACCGAACTATAGATTTCTTGTCGGAACATTTTCGTAGAACATGGGCGGGGTTCTAACCAAGGATGGTGTAATCATCTCGGATCCCAACTGCTCCCACAGACGGCGCGATCCCAACTAGATTTTTTATATTAAATTATTTTTTAAATTAAACTTGATAGTTTTTTTTTTATATATTTAAATATGAAAACCCTATTTTGTCGAGAAAACATTCTGACACGTGTTTGGTTACTGCTTGATTTTAAAAATTAAAACACAATTATATTATTCTCAAACGATAAAGGCTTGATCAGGGATCGACAAACAAGATATTTCAGGGATTGAAAAAGATGAATGGGAGGCACTCGTCGTGTTTAATTTTTCGAAACAAAGAGAAATAAGGAAGGAAGAAGGAAAAAAAAATAAAACAAACGTACATTGTGCTTTTTCCCGGTACCTTCCACGAGAGACACAAATTCACGAAAAGAAAATAAAAATAAAAATAAAAAGAAGCGCTCGAGCGAAGAAAAATAAAATGCGTAGAGAGAAAACGATGGTTATCGATCTGATCACGTCAGCATTTGTTTTTTCAGTTTTTAATTGTTTTTATAAAAATTTAAATATATTTTTATTTTAAATTAATTTTTTAAAATATTTTAATATGCTAATGTTAAAAATATATTTTAAAAAATATAAAAATTATTATTTTTATATATTTTTAAATAAAAAATAATCAATACTATAATATCAAATAAGCTTTAAAATATATTTAGCTGTAGCCAATTCAATCCTCGTAAATAAGATGGTTTTTCCATTGTTTATTGTTTTTTCTTAGAAAATATTTTTTCGCTCTGGGAGGGCATTTGTTTTTTCAAAATATTTAATGGGAAATTATTTTTAATTCTCCTGTGTTATTTTGAAAAAGTCTTTTTTTTTTTTTTTCTCAATCTATAAAAAGTAGAAACGGGAGAGTGCACGCGCACATGCACATGTTGCTTAAAGAGAAGTAGAAACGCCACCGCGCCATACAAAATTTATTAGTGGGTTGTGTTTTGTTTGAAGATTTTTGAAAAAACAGATTAAAAATTTTGAAAAAAATGCTTGTATATATCATCATAAAATATTATTTATTTTAATAGTTGTACACCGCTTGAATATGATTGAGCAGGGGACGCACTGGCACGTACGATGCTTGTGCTAGCCACGTATAATGTTTTAATTATATTTTATACTTATTAAAAAATAAGATATTTTTTGTGATTGTAATTAAAAAAACCACAATGAAAGAATTAAAGAAAAAAATATTTATATAGTTCAACTCCAACACAATATTCACACAATTATTTATATATAAAGGTAAAATTAAAATGGTCTGATCTTGAAATTTTTATTATGAGGAAAAAGATAAAATATTTATCTGCAGCAATAAAGTGGATATAACCAAAAGCGCGTATCCATGCTGCAATAATAGCCTAAAACAGAGAATTAACAAACGTAATGTCCACGCGTACTTCATAGATTAATTGCTACCTTGATGAAGAAGAAGACCTACAATTATAATACGGAAACAATATTAGAAAATTTTAAGAACCTCATTAATTTGTATGAATCTTAATCAGCTTCAACTTCTTATTAATTACATGCTTCTTTCTGAACATGGAAGTGCATGGCTTTCAGAGTCCCTCTATTGGCTTGGAATCACCAACAACAACAATATTGCACTCAGATTTCCAGGTGCAAGGAGGAGCGAGACGAGACCATCTCCTCCTTTAGCAGCTAAGGAGTAATATGTGTTCTCACTTCCTTTTTCGCTGGGTAATTTTCTTTAAATCATAGGTGATCAGTATTTGCACCAATTGGTTTCCGGACAAACTTTAATCCACCCTTCCGGGCCACTAAAATGTGATTGAAAGTGAAACCTCAGGAGGTTACTGCTATATATCATGAAACAAGTTCGGTGATCAAATACATCTTTAGTGAATGAAATGATTTGCCTCTCTTTGAAAAGTTTATCTGCACCGACCTCTGTGCAGCTAGCAACATCTTAATATATAACCTCTGTGGAAGAAAGCAGTGGAGAACGTACGTGGGGGAAGAAACAGGAAAGAGAAGGTGGGTGATGAGGGAAAAAAAAAACCCATAGAATTCTCACTCGAAAGCCCGAGATGCACTCTGAACACACCTCACCTCACATCTCCTGACTGGGAAAAAAATGGAGTTCAAGGAACCAAAAATCATAAAAACATTTTTTATATTAGAAAAAAGGAATTCGGTTTTTCACCAAAAGATCGACCAAAAAAATCAAATCTTGTTTTCCAACAGAAGATTAATGCCTGTGTACTCAACAAAGCCAAAACCCACGGACCACCACCGCAACCCATCTCCCCTTGAGAGAGAGAGAGAGAGAGAGAGAGAGAAAACAACCATTGAACCAGTTACCAATAAAACAACCAAACCACGGCATAGCCGTCAACAACGAAACGATCCAGCTGCCAGGAGCAAAAAAAAAAGAACACGAAAAGCGAAAACTCCGGCAGACTCAAGCGATCACCACAGCCAACGCAACCGTCCAGACCCACGCTGCTAGTAACTCCACCAGCGGCGGACAAAAGTGAAAGCAAAAGAAGGCAGAAAGACTGGATAGCGACGAGAAAGACCGCCCTCGTCAACGTGCAGAGGAGATGGAGTTGGCACCGATCTGACACTCAACGCACCGAAACACCATCGGTTTAAAAAAGAGTCGGATCTGCAATATCGATTTAACAAAGAGTTTGGCTGTGACTGCTGTGCATGGTGAGTGATTGTTTTATGGACGACTTTCTTTTCGTTAAAAATAGAAAGCTCTAAATCAAGCCCCAGCAAAAAAGAAACGTACCCTTGTTAATTAAACCACCCCACCCCCCACCACCC